>Ga0233427_10004772_pt1 | contig 11127 bp, 7 predicted proteins | sample SI_118_April2016_5_FD_179885 | JGI IMG/M metagenome (GOLD analysis project Ga0233427, IMG submission 179885) | Seawater microbial communities from Saanich Inlet, British Columbia, Canada - SI_118_April2016_100_MG | ecosystem: Environmental > Aquatic > Marine > Inlet | place: Canada: British...
ATTGGGCATGGGAATGATATTGCTCGTATCCGTCATAAAACCAGTGAGTTAGAACCAAAATATAATGCTTATAATTAATATAATAGAGAAACCATCAGAAACAACGGGAAATTATTCCATATGACCCATAGGGATCAGCCCGAACTGATTTTGGCCTCTAACAGCACGGCCCGGCAATCCATGCTGCGGCATGCCGGATTGAAATTCTCAGCGCAGCCATCAGACATTGATGAAAAGTCACATAAGGTAACTCTGGCAGCCGGGGGCGTCACAGCAAAAACCCTGGCTGCGGAATTGGCTATGGCAAAGGCCGGCGATATTGCCAGCCAGAAACCGCTGGCCTGGGTTATCGGCGCTGATCAGGTTTTAGTTTGCGAAGACGAATTTTTTGATAAAGCTGAAAACCTGTCTGCGGCCGGTGAGGTACTGCAAAGGCTTTCTGGGCGCTGCCATGAATTGCATGCCGCTGTTTCCATTCTTTGTGGGGATCGGGTTCTATGGCAGCACACAGATGTTGCCCGGATGTGGATGCGGCCCCTTTCGGATCAATTTATTGAGGCTTATTTAGACCAGGCGGGTCCGTCGGTGTTAGGATCGGTGGGTTGCTATCAAATTGAAGGGCTGGGTGTGCAATTGTTTGAACGTATCGAAGGCGATCACTTCACCATTATGGGCCTGCCCTTGCTGCCCCTGTTGAATTATCTCCATAGCACGGGGGTAATCTCACGATGATTTCGGGTGCGACACGATTGGCCGGTGTGACCGGCTGGCCCATCGCCCATTCCCGCTCCCCCAGACTGCATAATTACTGGCTGCGGGATTATGGTATCGATGGTGCCTATCTGCCCCTGGCTATCAGGCCGGAGGATTTCGAGCAAGCGATCCGCGCTTTGCCGAAACTGGGCTTCGCCGGCTGTAATGTCACCATGCCCCACAAGGAAGCGGCTTTGCGGGTGGTGGATCGAGTTGACCCTGTGGCCAAGCGGATCGGTGCGGTGAATACTATTGTTGTAGCGGAAGATGGCGGCCTGGATGGCTCCAACACCGATGCCTTTGGATTTATCCAGGCCTTGACGGAAGGCGCGCCGGATCTGGACCTGACCGAGGGTCCGGCAATTTTGCTAGGCGCGGGCGGTGCTGCAAAAGCCATCGCCGTGGCGTTGTTGGATGCCGGCGTGCCGGAATTGATCATTTTGAACCGGACAGAGGTTCGGGCCCGTGATTTGGCGGCGTCCTTGGAAGACGGCAGAATTGTTGTCAGAAAGTGGGACGCGCGTACTGGCAGCTTGGCGGAGGCTAATTTTGTCATCAACTCCACGACCCAGGGCATGCAGGGCCAGGCGCCCCTTGATTTAGCCTTGGATGATCTGGCCCCCGAGGCGGTGGTCATGGATGCAGTTTACACGCCTTTGTTGACATCTTTGCTGGCCGGGGCCAAGGCACGGGGCAATCACACCGTAGATGGTTTGGGTATGTTGCTGCATCAGGCCCGGCCCGGCTTTGCGGCCTGGTTTGGCCGTGAACCCGTGGTGGACCAGGGCTTGCGCGACCATATCCTGGCAGATTTGTAGGGAGTTTTCGTTTGTTTATTCTGGGTTTGACCGGCTCAATCGGTATGGGAAAATCGGAAACGTCAAAGATGTTTCGCCGCCTGGGCGTACCGGTCTTTGATGCGGATGCCGCCGTGCACGAGCTAATGATAAAGGGGGGACGTGCCGTTCGCCGGGTTGAAGCAGCCTTTCCCGGCGTGACTAAAGACGGTGCGGTTGACCGTCCCGCTCTGGGTGCCAAGGTTTTTGGAAAGCGTGAGGAACTGCGTAAGCTGGAGGCGATCCTTCATCCCATGGTGGGGCAAATGCAGCGATCCTTTCTGGCTGATGCCCAGGCCCGGCGGTTGCCCTTGGTGGTCCTTGATATCCCCCTGTTGTTTGAAGGCCGGGGCGAAGAACGCTGTGATGCGACTGCGGTGGCCAGTGCGCCCTATTTTTTGCAGCGACAAAGGGTTTTGGCCCGCCCCAATATGGAAGCGGAAAAATTCGAGAATATTCGCCGCCAACAAGTCCCCGACGTAGTAAAACGCCAACGGGCCGATTTTATTCTGCCCACTGGCCTGGGTCGTCGCCATACCCTGCGCTATGTAGCAAAACTGATCGATACTGTGAAGAACCGTCCCGGTCATGCCTGGCCCGTAAAAGGCCGACCCCATCGCCGACCCACCAATCACCCAAGCCGGAGGCCCGTACATGCGCGAAATCGTATTCGACACTGAAACAACGGGCCTGGATCCCGCTGCCGGCCACCGGGTGGTGGAGATCGGCTGTGTAGAGCTGGTAAATCACATGCCCACGGGCGAAACCCGGCAATGGTACATCAACCCCCAGCGCGACATGCCGGAAGAAGCCTATAACATACACGGCCTGTCAGAAGAATTTCTATCAGACAAGCCGTTGTTTTCTGCCATCGCGGAAGAATTCGTCACCTTTATCGAAGGCGCTATGCTGATCGCCCACAACGCCAACTTTGATATGAAGTTCGTGAATGCAGAACTTGCCGCCCTTGACCGCCCAAACCTGCCCAAGGATAAGGTCATCGACACCATTCCCATGGCCCGAAAGAAAATTCCCGGCGCGCAATACAGCCTGGATGCCCTCTGCCGGCGGTTTCAGATCGATCTGTCCGTGCGTGAAAAACACGGTGCTTTGCTGGACGCGGAATTATTGGCGGAGGTCTATCTGGAGCTGATTGGCGGTCGCCAACCGGGCCTGGTTCTGGCCAGCACCAATTCCACCATCAGTGCAGAAATGGCGGTTGCTGCGAAACCGGATGCAACAAATGCCCGGCCCCCCCGACCCCACGCGCCGACGGCGGAAGAAGCTGCTGCCCATCAAGTTTTTGTCGAAAAGATCGATGATCCGATCTGGAACAAGTAGGTGCGAAGGCAAGACGCTTGACAGTAACGTGCAATTAAGTTGCAATTTTCGTGCAAACTTGAGCGGGGATGGTTGGTGATACTAATTGTTGTTAAGGCAGTGCAGTGATGCAGCTGGCGTTTGGTGGTTGTCTGTTGGATTTAGGGCGTCGAGAATTGCGCCGTGACGGAACCTTGGTGCACATTCGCCCCAAGGTATTTGAAGTTCTTGCCTACCTCATTGCAAACCGTGATCGTGTCTTAAGCCGGGATGAATTATTGGCCGAATGCTGGCCGGACCTCACGGTCAGTGATGCAACGTTGAGCAGCTGCATTTTGAGCGTCAGGCGGGCGATCGGCGATGATGTCGGAAATCCGGTTTTTGTAAAGACCTTACGGGGTCAGGGTTTTCGCTTCATTGCCGAGGTTGTTCCGGCGAAAAGTTCGTCGAACGTATCGCCCCCTGCCATTAATCAGGAACAGATTGCAACGGCAAATAGTCAGGCTGAAAATGGCGATCCATCCATTTCAATTTTACCCTTCAGCAATCTTGGCAATGATCCCGGGTTGGACTACCTAGCCGATGGTCTGGCGGAAGATATTACCACGGAGTTGTCACGTTTCCGGGCGTTCTCGGTCATTGCGTGGGGTTCAAGTTTTCAATATCGGGGCGCGACCAACCAGATCGAAAGAATTCGCGCTGAATTGAATGTGGACTACATTTTAGAAGGTAGTGTGCGTTATGCAGACGATGCTTTCCGGGTCACCGCACAATTGATCCATGCGCCAACGGCAAAGCATATATGGTCTGACCGGTATGACTGCCCGATGGAAGACTTACATGTCTTGCAGGACGATATCCTGCAAAAGATTGTCACGTCTATTGCCCCTGAAATGGCGATGGAGGAGTCACGCCAGGCGATTGCCCTGCCAGTCGGCAATCTGCGTGCCATAGAAATGTCTTGGCAGGCCCGCGCCCTAATTACCCGAAGCCGGGCCGAGGGCGATCCCGCGCTTTTTGCCCGCGGGATGGACCTGGCGGAAGACGCTGTGGCTTTGGACCCCGCATGCCGTCATGCCTGGCATACTGTTTCCCTGGCCAACTATCTTCTTGCCTTTGCCCGCGCCGGCAATCAGGGAGAGGCCTATATTGCACGGGGACGCGAAGCCGCCATACAGCTACGTGTTCTGGACCGCAATGACCATAGGGCTCACAGATCCCTGGGCTGGATTAATTATATCGAACGTAAGCTACCTGAAGCCCTGTTTGATTTACGCCATGCACACGAACTCAACCCCAATTGCACCATGACATTGGCGTTCATGGGCGTGGTCGAAACGACCGCCGGCCTGCCCCAGGACGGCTATGATCACATTTGTCGGGCGATACAACTTAGTCCGCGCGATCCCTGGCTGGCATTTATGTTCGCAGCCCAGGCTTTCGCCTGTTTTGCCCTGGGGAAACTTCGGGAAGGTGCTGAATGTTCACAGCGGGCTATTCAACATGAACCACAGGCCCCCGCCAACCATGTTATTTTGGCGGCTTGCCTGGTTGAAGATGGCGACGTTGAGGCCGCCGTCGTCGCGATCATCAAGCAACAGCAAATCAACGAAAATTTTCTCAATCAGATTATCGAAGGCCATCGCGTTTCGTTTGTCGACCCGGAGGTCTCTAATCGCTATGTGACGGCCCTGCGCCGTGCCAGCAAACTCGCAAAACAGGCGATGTCAGAATAGAGCAATTGCTTCAACGGCTTTCCCTTGAGATACCGGGCATACTCAAAAATGATATGCGCTAGTGTCCTGATTCAGAAATACGTCATGTTTAGGATCGGTTCTCCGGACCTCCGGGTAGGAGGCATGCCGCCGGCGATGCGGCACATCGTCAAGGGATGCCGACGCCATCCGGAGGTCCGGAGAACCGACCAAATCGGCGGTCTAAGAGGCCCCTCGGACGTCGTTGTGCGGCCCTCATGATGCAACACATCACGACGGGCCACACGCCTAGCCGAGGGGCCTCTTAGACCGTCCTAAATACGGCGTATCTCTGAACCAGGTCACTAGGACCATTCCGCACTTGTCCAAGATCATCCAAGGCCGCACAATCCTCTCCTGATTCTCGGTTAGAGCAATTCCGATCCAACGTGAATCGCGTAGCGATTCTAAGTGATTGGAAAAATTGCTCTATTCTTAAGAGTCTGAGCATTTCCTGATCGGAAATGCTCTAGATTTTCGGTTAGATCCTTAGGCTTGTTGGATAGTGCATACTGTGGAAACACCAAATACCGCGATGATCCTGGCGGCCGGTTTGGGCCGTCGTATGGGTGCCTTGACTGAAAGCCGGCCAAAACCTTTGTTGGCAGTAGGTGGCCGCGCGATTATTGACCACGTGCTTGACCGTGTTGTTGAGGCTGACATAGGCCATGCGGTGATCAACCTGCACTATGGGGCGGCATTGCTGCGCCGGCATCTCGATAGCAGGAAAAAGCCCGCCTTGGATTTCTCCGACGAAAGCGATGCCCTGCTGGACACGGGCGGTGGTGTCGCCAAGGCCTTGCCACTGCTGGGGGAGGAGCCCTTTTTTGTCATCAATGGCGATGTCATGTGGATCGATGGTATGGGCAATGCCCTGCACGCCTTGGCGGCCCGGTTTGAGGTTGCGCAGATGGATGCTCTTTTGTTGCTGCAGCCCACGGTCAGCGCCGTCGGCTATGGTGGTATTGGTGATTTTAGCATGGCCCCGAATGGGCAATTATTCCGTCGCGGGGAAAAGGACGTCACGCCTTTCGTCCATACGGGCATTCAAATCCTGCACCCGGATATTTTCAAGGACTGTCCCCAGGGCGCATTCTCGCTTAACAAGATTTATGACAAGGCAGCCGAACAGGGCCGTCTTTTCGGTCTACGTCACCAGGGGCACTGGATGGAGTTAAATCGTCCCGAAGGCCTGGCCGCGGCCGAGCGGGCCCTCGCGGATTGATGCAATGACCGCCAGCGCCAAGGTTTTCACAATCGTCGCCGGCGAAAGTTTTTCCGACCGTCTGGTGGACGGTCTGTTGCAACGCTTTGGGGGCGACCCTCTTTCCCTAAGTCGGGTTACCCTGTTGCTGCCGACCCGGCGTAGTATGCGGGCCGTGCGGGACAGCTTTCTGCGACAAAGCAGTGGCCGGGCCATGTTATTGCCGGGGATGCAGGCCATCGGCGATGTGGACGAGGATGAATTGCTGCTGGACCCCTCCTTTGGTCGCGATCTGCTGCATCTGCCCCCTGCAATCACCGACCTGCGACGACAGCTATTGTTGTTGCATCTGATTGCCCGCAATCGGGATATCGATCCCTCCCAGGCGGCCCCCTTGGCAAAGGAACTGGCGGATCTGTTGGACCGCCTGCAGACCGAGGATGTGCCCCTGTCTGCCCTGGCCGGTCTGGTACCCGACGATTTGGCGGCCCATTGGCAGCAAACGTTGGAGTTCCTGAACCTTTTGGCAGATCCATGGCAGTCGTTGATGGCGGCGGAGGGCTGCATGGACCCGAGCGAGCGGCGGAACGTCCTCCTCCGCGCCCAGGCTGATCGTTGGCGTGCAGATCCCCCGCATGACCCCGTGATCGTGGCCGGTTCCACAGGCTCCATCCCCGCCACGGCAAGCTTGATTGCGGTTGTCGCCGAACTGCCCCAGGGCGCGGTTGTGTTGCCCGGACTGGACACATTTTCGGACCCGGAAACCTGGGCCGCGGTAGATCAAAGCCATGCCCAATTCGGCCTGCGTCAGCTGTTACAACGTATTGACGTTGACCGGGACCAGGTTATGCCCTGGCTGCACGATGCCCCTGAAAGCCCGCGCCATCATTTGTTGCGGGAGGCATTGCGGCCCACGGAAACGACCGAGCTTTGGCGTCAACTGCCGCCCTTGCCCATGGAGGCCGGGGCAGGCCTGGTCCGGGTTGATTGCGCGGATCCAATTGAAGAGGCGGGGGTCATCGCCCTGTGTATGCGCCAAGCCTTGGAGGGGGCGGAACGAACGGCAGCCTTGGTTACGCCGGATCGTGGCCTGGCCCGTCGGGTGGCGGTGGAGTTGAAACGTTGGGGCATTGCGGTCGATGATTCCGCCGGCCAACCCCTTGCCGCGACACCGCCCGGTTCCTTTTTGCGTCTGACATCGGAAATGCTGATCGGCGGCCTGAACCCCATTGATTTGCTGGCAACCTTGAAACATCCCCTGGCGCTGGCCGGGCGAGACCCCGGTGCCTTGAAGGCGGCGGCACGGGACATGGATCGACTGGCCCTGCGCGGCCCACGCCCGGCGCCCGGCTTTCCCGGTCTGGCCGCAGCCATCGGTGCAGCCCGCCATATGCCCGATCGGGCGCTTGCCTTGTTGGATGATTTGACAGCCCATGGCGGTGAGGCGTTGGATCTGTGCCGCGCGGCTGATGTGTCTCTAACCGATCTATTGACGGCGCACATTCGCTTTGCCGAATGGCTGGCCACGGACAGCGAAGGTCAATGCCATCTGTGGGCCGGTGAGGCGGGGGAGGCGGCCATGGGGTTTGTCGCCGACCTGTTAGCTGCAGCCGTTGGCTTGCCGACCATGGCAGGGTCCGGCTATGGCACGTTGTTGAACAACCTGATGCTGGGGCAGGCCGTCCGCCCGGCCTTTGGTCTGCATCCCCGACTGCATATTTGGGGGCCGTTGGAAGCCCGCTTGCAACGGGCCGATCTGGTCTTGTTGGGTGGTTTGAACGAAGGCACCTGGCCTGCCGGTGCCGATGCGGATGCCTGGCTAAGCCGCCCCATGGCAGCGCAACTTGGCCTTGGCGCACCAGAGCGGCGGATCGGTCTGGCGGCGCATGATTTTGCCCAGGCCGCCTGTGGGGGAGAGGTCATATTGACCCGCGCGGCAAAGGTTGAAGGCACACCGACGGTACCGTCCCGCTGGCTGTCCCGGCTGGAACAGGTGCTCTCCGCCGGCGGTCTGGCCCTGGATCATAAATCACCGGCGGCGTTGCGTGCCTGGTATGAACAGTTGGATGCAGCGGGCACGCCACAGCCTATTAAGGCCCCTGAATGCCGCCCACCCGTATCGGCCCGCCCACGGGAGATGTCGGTGACCCAGGTGGAGACCTGGATCCGGGATCCCTATGGCATTTACGCCCGCCGTATCCTCGGTCTACGGGCCCTGAACCCGATTGCGGCCGACCCTGCCGCCGCTGACTATGGCAACGCGGTGCATGCTGCCCTGGAACAATTTGCCAAGATATACCCCGTGGGCATTCCCGATGATGGCCTGGATACATTGCTGAAATTGGGCCGCGCGGCGTTTGGCGAATTGCTGAACCGCCCCGGCGTGCGGGCCTTTTGGTGGCCCCGGTTTCAGCGTATCGCCGTCTGGTTTCTGGCGAGGGAGGCAGAGCGCCGACCGGATATTCTGCCGCTTGTGACAGAAGCGCGAGGCAGCATGACGCTGAATGGCCCCGCGGGCGACTTCACCTTGAATGCGATTGCCGATCGTATTGATCGCCTGGCTGACGGCAGCCTCAGTATCATTGACTACAAAACCGGCGTGGCACCCACAGAGAGCGAGCTGCTGCGCGGTGAAGCGCCGCAGCTGCCTTTGGAGGCGGCCATTGCCCTGTCCGGTGGCTTTAAGGACCTGCCACCGGGGCTGGTCTCGACCTTGAGTTATTGGCGGGTATCGGGTGGACGGGAGGCCGGTGAAATCCGGGATATAAAATCCGACGGCAGTGAACTGGGGCGGATGGCGGAGCAGGGCTTGCTTCAATTGATTGCCCAGTTTGATGACCTGGAAACACCCTATCGGTCCCGCCCCCGCCCGGCCATTGCGCCACGGTTTTCCGACTACGATCATCTGGCCCGGATCAAGGAATGGTCCGCCGGCGGCCCGGGGGATTTTTAGACCCATGCGCGCCACCGATCATCAACGTCTGGCCGCTGATCCCGGTGCCTCGGTCTGGGTCACGGCCTCCGCCGGGACCGGAAAAACCCATGTTCTAACCGATAGGGTTCTGCGCCTGTTGTTGCAGGACTGCCCGCCGGAGCGCATTTTGTGTCTGACCTTTACCAAGGCAGCGGCGGCGGAAATGGCCAATCGTCTGCATCACCGCCTTGGTACCTGGGCCGTGGCGGACGATGATACGCTGGGCCAGGAACTGGTTGATTTGACCGGCCTGTCCCTTGATGCCCGGGGGATGAACCTGGCCCGACGTCTGTTCGCCCGCGTCCTCGATACCCCTGGCGGGCTGAAAGTACAGACCATTCATTCGTTCTGCGAGGCGTTGTTGCGCCGTTTTCCCTTGGAGGCGCGCCTGGCCCCGCATTTCCAGGTCATGGAGGAACGCCAGGCCAGGGAGGTCCTGCGCAGTGCCCTGGACCGGGTGATGGAACAGGATGCAGATGATCCCAATCCCTTGGTTGCGGGTCTGACGGCGCTGGTGGATCAGGAAACCTTCACAAATTTGATGGCCAATTTGTCTTCTGATCGGGGCCGATTGCAACGACTGTTGGAACGGGGCGGCGGTATTGACGGATTACTTGGCGATGTCCGCCGTGCCTTGGGACTGGCCGTGGATGCGGACGAAACCTCGATCTTGCTCGAGGCTGCTGCGGAAGAGAATTTCGACAAACAGGGTCTGATCAGGGTCGTGGAATTAATGTTGGCGGGCGGCAAAAACGAAAGCCGGCATGGCCAGGCTATTGCGAATTGGCTTGCTGCCCCCGATGATAGAGCGCGCGGCTTTGATGCCTATCTGGCTGGATTTTTTACCAAGGACGGCCAAGGCACGCCCTATGCCAAACCGTTGACGAAAAAGACCATGGAAGCCATGCCGGATGCCTTGGATATCCTTGGCGAAGAATGCCTGCGCCTGGAAGACGTGCGGCAACGGCGAAATGCCACACGGGTCGCCGCCGCCACGGAATTGCTGTTGCGCCTTGGGGACCGTCTGATCACCGCTTATGGGGCCGAGAAAAAACGCCTGGCCTTGCTGGACTATGATGATCTGGTGCTGCAGGCCGGTCGTCTGCTATCGAAAGGCACGTCGACGGAATGGGTGCTTTTCAAGTTGGATGGTGGCCTGGATCATATCCTGATTGATGAAGCCCAAGATACCAATCCCGAACAATGGCAGGTGGTCCGTACATTGGCGGATGAGTTTTTTACCGGCGAAGGCGCATTTGAAGATCAGGACGACAGCCTGATGGCCACGGGCCGGACCCTGTTTGCGGTGGGTGATGTGAAGCAATCCATCTACAGCTTTCAACGGGCCGATCCGGCTGCGTTTCAGGACATGCGTGATCATTTCGCAGCCCGCGTTGGTGCGGCAAAGCGTCGTTGGCACCCGGTGGAGCTGACCTTGTCCTTCCGCTCCACCCCCGCTGTTCTGCAAGCCGTCGATGCCATATTTGCGGCGGCGGACGCCCGTGACGGCCTGAACTTCGACGACCGGGATTTGCCCGTTCGCCATATCCCCAACCGCACCATGGATGCGGGCCTGGTGGAGATTTGGCCGACCGAGCAGCCTGTGGATGCCGGCGATGGGCAACCTGAACAGGCCTGGACCCCGCCAGTCAAACAATTGTACCTCGACAGCCCCGTGGCCCGTCTGGCCGGACGGATCGCCGACCAAATTGATCATTGGCTGAAATCAAAGGAGATATTGGAGGCCCAGGGACGACCGGTGGGCCCGGGGGATATTCTGATCCTGGTGCAGCGCCGGGCCCTTTTTGTCGAAGCCATGGTGCGGGCCCTCAAACGCCGTGGCATACCCGTGGCGGGCGTTGATCGCATGGTGCTGACCGAACAGCTGGCGGTTATGGACCTGATTGCCCTGGGGCGGTTTCTGTTATTGCCCGAGGATGACCTGAACCTAGGCGTGGTCTTGAAGGGGCCGTTGATAGGCTGGGACGATGATGCTCTGTTCGATCTGGCCCATGGCCGCCAGGGCAGCCTGTGGGATGCCTTGCGTCAACGTCCTGCATCGACAGCTTACCAAGCGCTGGCAGGGTTGCTGGCCAAAGTCGATTTTGCGCCGCCATTTGAACTTTTCGCCGAACTGCTGGGGGCCGGCGGGGGGCGGCGAAAAATTCTGGGACGTCTGGGCCCTGATGCCAATGACCCCCTCAATGAATTCCTTGATCTGGCCCTGGCCTACGAGCGTGACCATGCCCCCAGTCTGCAGGGTTTCCTGCATTGGCTGGAACGGGG
>Ga0233427_10004774_pt1 | contig 11120 bp, 6 predicted proteins | sample SI_118_April2016_5_FD_179885 | JGI IMG/M metagenome (GOLD analysis project Ga0233427, IMG submission 179885) | Seawater microbial communities from Saanich Inlet, British Columbia, Canada - SI_118_April2016_100_MG | ecosystem: Environmental > Aquatic > Marine > Inlet | place: Canada: British...
ATACCGATCCCACAGACGCCGACGCTACATCGAGGATCAATATCTCATCATTAGGATTTGACAGATTTGCATCCCGCATAAATTCTTTGCCGACGACCATCCCGGAAAAATGCAAACCTACCCAGTCGATCATTCGAGGCCGGGCTAATGCAGCCAGGTTCAGGGTCTGCGGTTTTCCCTTCCGCATAATATCGACCGCAATATCGCCTTCAGAACCTCTGAGGGCATGGATCAGGTCCGCTTGGTTTTTAAGTTTTGTTTTTGGGTCGCTTGCCAAGGACAACAACTGGTCCCCAGGCTCGAGCGCCCATTTCACCGGAAGTTTGTCATAGGTTGTTGCCACAATCAGCTTATCTCGGACTTCATCACTCGTCGCGAACGCTGCTGGCAAATAAGAGGCGGAAGGATTTTTTCCTTCTCTAAGAAGCTGAAATACGCGACACGCGTATACCATCGGAACAGCAAATCCGAGGCCCTCACTCGACTGTTTCGAATAACCCATGGCATTTATTCCAACGACTTCGCCGGTTTTTATGCTTATGAGCGGACCACCTGAGTTACCACGATTAATGGCTGCGTCAGTCTGTACCCAGTAACGATTATGCCGGTAACGTAATCCTGAAACGATCCCCGTAGTAACCGAAAATTCCAAGGATAACGGGTGACCATAGGCCCCCACCTTACTGCCGACTTCGGGCCAATCATCACATCTAAGCTCGGCCTCTTTGGTACCAGCAGGTATTTCCTTTTTTGGCACCTCCAAAACGGCTAGGTCGAGGTATCGGTCAACAAACACTAGTTTAGCGTCGAAAAAGCTTTGGCCTTTGAAGGAAACTTCAACACTTTCAGGATTTCTTGACGAAACGTGAGCATTCGTAGCTATCCAGCCTCGTCCCGCGTCAACAAGAAACCCAGCACCTGTGTGGGAACCTTTGCTGTCCTTCATCGGCGGGTATTCTACCCGGGTGCGGATTTTGACCGTGTAGCCTTCTGCTTTGAGTAAATATGAGGTTTCAGAAGAGCCTTCACCAGCGACCGCCGGACTAAAGAAGCAGAGAAATGCGAGCAACAGCGATAGGGTCGCGGAGGTGGCGATTGTTCGATTGTTCATAGGATGACAATAATCTGAAACGCCAGATACTGCGAGCACCTGAGGCAAATTAGAGCAAGGCCTAGGGCCGTGGCCATCAGGCCGCGATGAACTACCCCAAGTATTGGAAGCTTCCTGACCCCAACGCAAAAGACCTCTCAGCATGGTGACTGAGGGGTCTGTATGGGTTGGTAGCGGGTATTGGCAGTCTGGGTGAGGTCTACTCAGGCGACCTTTTGAGCAATGAACCCTGACGCACCCTTACCCTTGGAGCGTTTCACGACATATCCCTTGGTGCCCAGACGGAAATTCTTGTCATCCTTGAACTGATCCAGCGCAGCAACCAGTGCATCTGCAACAGGGTCACGGACGTCTTTGGGTGTCTGAGACTGGGCGGTCATCCACTTTGCGAAGGCGTCCTCAGCGATGTCGTCACCGACACTCTTACGAAGTGCATTGAGTTTGCGAACCTGACCTTTGGTCAGAGTGGAATGGTCGATTATCATAAAAGTTCCTTATGGTGATAGATGCGGAATTATGTTTGATGCTGGCAGTAGAAAGACAGGTTGGCGAGGGCGTCAGCCCTACTCTTGATGTCCGAACATTATGCTCGTGAGGGGATGACTTAGCTAGAAAAATACGATGGATGATGGACCCCGCGCCTCCTGATTTCAGTCGCAAACATAGGGCCGGACCGGCTCCACCAGCACCTGATCGTCTCGTGACAGATATCAACACCCCGTTCGTGCAGCAGATCCTCGACCTAGTGCAGCGAAAGTGGGTAGTGCACATACATCATCACCGTCAGACGGATCACCTCGGGCGAGCTGTTGAAATATCGGAAGGGGTCTTTCATCCGTCGAAGCCACGGAACTCAACTTACCGGCTCAAGCTAATTTGTTCTGACAGTGTTATAAATAGGTTTAAATTAGGTACCCGGACCTAGTTCTCGCTTACTAAGACGGCTTTCTGAGTGCCCCCTACCGAAGAACCAAAGGGATTTTTTATGAAAACATCGTTCATAACGCTTTCCGACCTCTACCTAACAGTTCCGTTTGAGGAAAAAGAAGATGCTAAGGAAAAGGGGGCGAAGTGGGATCGCGAACAAAAGCTTTGGCACGTGCCTCCAGGCCTTGACCCAATCGAATTCAGAAATTGGTGGTCATTCCTCGGGCCCGCCTTCAAGGACAGGGAGCGCCTTAAGAAGATGGGGGCGCGATATCATCGCGGACTCAAAAGCTGGTACGTGCCGCGCGATAGCAACAGCAAACTCGATTATGACGATTTCAAGGAGTGGTGGCCGGACGACTGTAAGGCATATCTCTTCAACGCTAGGTTTGCCGCCTACAACACGCACGCACGTGGAGGTCAGTCGACCGTATTTCTTGGTTACGACTTAACAGACGACAGCAAGTGCGCAATCAAGCTCTTTGATTTTGATGGCGAGGACAGCGATGAGGTCACTGAGGCATTTAAGAGAGAGCAGGACGCCCTCCTCCGCCTTGAGGGTCACCCTAATATCCTACCATTAATCGATTGGGGATTTCATGAACAGACAGGTCGTTATTTTACAGTAACACCATGGCTGCAATGGACAGTGGGCGATGTATTAACAGAGGACGACCACGAGACATTTGCCAGAAGTATGTACCAAAGGTTTCGTGAAAATTTAGACCCAGAGGTTAGCGAGAATAAGTTTACAAAAGATATCTTGGACGAGTTAAAAAACGATGACGAAGACTTATGGTTATCTGAATTTTATGACGACAACAGCGGATTTCTTTATTGTATCCTCAGCGGACTTCTTCACGCCGCAAATCACTCCATCATTCATAGAGACATAAAACCTTCCAACATTTTTTTTGATTTTGATATTCAGCCTGGTGTTCTAGATAGTTACGACGAAAAAATCGGGAAATCCGACCTTGAGAAACTTCTTCTAGAGTGTGGCAAACGGGAAGGCTACGTAACGTACGACGATGTAAACGAGGTAGTAGCGGAAGATGCCTCTTCCGAAGAAATCGAGGATATATTAGAAAAAATTTCCGAGCTCGGAATAAAAGTAACCGAAGATATCGTCTATAAAACCGTAATAGGAGATTTCGGCAGCGCAAAGAATTGGGAACAAGAAAGCAACAACCAACGCACTGTGTTTGAGCTGCGATCCGCGCCATGGACCCCGCCCAGAGAAGGTAATGAACGATATTTTGAATCTACGTTCGATGGCTACGCATGGGGCGTATTAGCCGTTGCCGCCATTACTAAGACCAATCCCAAAACTAGGGAGGAAATCGATGATCTCCTAGATGGACCATTCAAAAAAATCGTCGGCGGCGATATTCACGAGTTTATATCTAGGGTCTTGAACCAAGACCCTACAAAACGGCCACAAAATATTTCCGCCCTCGCCGAAGAAATTGAATTACTAAACGCGAAGCGCAGAGAGGCACTCGAGGCCTAAGTTCTTTACTCACGCTATCCGCTGAATTGATCAGGAGGCCATATTTCGCGACGATCAATACGATTATTCTAACGCCGGCATTGATGCCCGTTAAAATCAACATCAAAAAATACCACTAAATGATGGACGAAACCTACGTGTCACCCCCCTATTACCCTGCCAGGGGGCAGCGATCGCAACGGACCTCCCTCGCCTTCGCCGCGTAACGAGGAAAGCACCAATTTTTCGAACTGGAGAGCATCCTTCCGTTTCATCGTCGGCGCGAGTTCACAGACGGAATAGAGAAGACCCCATCCTCTTCGGGTCACCTTGCGAGATCGCAGCCTGTGCCCTTTATCTAGGTGCTGAGAAAGACGAACCTCAATCTTGCGGGAGGTCTGTCCGACATAGAGCCCCCAAGGTCGGGGAGCCCCACTGATGCCGTCTGGACACAGGAGTATGAAATAGACCTTGGTATTCCGCCCGGGTCCCGGTTCCCAGTCGAATGTTTCTACAAGGTTCCTAACCCTATATTTAAGACCCTTCAGCCAGGGAATGGCCCTGGCATTTCCTGCCCTTAAAAGTTCGGATATGGCTTCAAAATTTTCGCCCCGCTCTCGGAACTCTGGTTTAGCAAAGCTTAATAACTCCAGGTTCACCGGTTCTTCGCCAAAAGCCTCCTTCGCTAACCCCATGATTATAGAGCTAGACAGCCCTTCCAAGGGCCTATCAAGGCATAGATCAATGCCATGCGCGTAGCTTGAACTTGGTTTCACCAGGAGCGCCCGTCAGTCAGAGGAAGAGAGTAACGTTGGGGATATCGTGTACCTAAAATCCTTCCAAGCTGCTCTTATGCCGGCCTCAAACGTTTCTTTACTGCCAATTACGATAGCCGCCATCTTTGCCCTCGTTATTGCCGTGTAAATTAGGTTTCGGCCTAACATGTGAGCGTGGGCATTAGAGACTGGAATAATCACGACGGGATATTCTGAGCCCTGCGATTTATGAATCGATATCGCGTAAGCCAGTTCTAGTGATTTGACAGCTTTACTGTCGAATTTTTTTTCCTCACCGTCAAAAGCAACAAACACATCATCCTTGCCGCGTAGAACGTGACCGATATCACCGTTCATGACAGAGAGCTCGTAGTTATTTGTCGTATTGATAACCTTGTCCCCCACGAAGAATGAATGACTTTTTTTCTCCGAATAGATAGCCTTTCGACCCGACCTGAGGGTTCCCTGGATTTTCTCATTTAGGTTGTTGGTCCCTACCATTCCAGTGCGCTGCGGACAGAGGATCTGAATATCTCGCTCTCTCTCTACACCAAATGTGACAGGCAACTCTTTCATGTAGAGATCGAGAACAGTTGCCAAAATTTCCTGATCGTCGGCCCTTTCAATAAAGGTGAAACCGTTCTCCTTAACAATATGAGTTAGGTCCGGCGTTCTGCCAGCAATTACAGATCCAGCGGCATCAATAATCCCGCTACCATCTGATTGCCTGAAATTCTCCGTAAGTCTTAGGCTCTTAATGCCTGGGTTCTTGAGGAGGTCGCAAAAAAGCTGGCCTGAACCAACCGGCGGAAGCTGATCAGCATCGCCGATCATGATCAGAGTACTCTTCTCCTCGTCGAGCACGTCTATAACCCGCGCCATCAGATCAAGGTCAATCATCGACGCTTCATCAATGATAAGAGCGTCAACCTTTTGAGTTTTATTTCCCGATCGTTGGGACAGCATCCTGTGAATAGTAGACGGTTTGACTGCCTTCAAATCGGGAGCCGCCTCAAGGCGGCGCGCAGCCCGACCTGTTGGGGCGCAAAGCAAAACCTCTCGTCTCTTGTCGATGAGCTCCCTCACGAGGGTTGCAACGAGTGTGGATTTTCCTGTTCCAGGACCGCCTGTGATCAGTGCGAGACGATGACCAACTGCCATTTCAACTCCAGCAGTCTGTTGCTTGGTGAGTGCATGGCCCTCAGTAGAACGATCACTAAAGTCTAATTTTTGACCTTTCCCGGGGCTTGCTGATCCAAGCTTTTTGAGGAAAGTGATAATTTTCTTTTCGCGTTCCCACGCTTCCCGAGAAGCCACAACCACAGCGTTGCGATACTCAAACTTCTCGAAGATGGATTGGTCACCTGAGAGAAATTCTTCGACGTCGTCTGGCGAGTACTCTGATATTCGTTGCACCCCATCAAAAAGCCGCTTGAGAGGCATGCACGTGTGACCTCTCTCGCGCTCCGTTCGTCTGAGCGCTTCCTTGATGGCGGCCACGAGCTTCTGTTCTCTTGTCTGTTTAAGGCCCATAGCCTTGATCGCCTTGGCGGCATCGTCGAATGAGAAATACCTGATCTCTTCTACGAGACCGTATGGATCCGTGAGCAACTTATCGATTATTTCTTCACCATACTGATCGATCACATCGCGGCACCCTGCATTTCCAAAGCCGATCTCGCGCAGAAGGACCTGAAGGTTCCGTGTTTTTTCAGTGGCGGCCCATGCCTCGGCAAAAGCTATCGCAGCCTTCAACGAAATTCCGCAGTGTTCGACAAGCTTGTCAGGCGTTTCAGAGAGGTGCGCAAACACGTCACTTTTGGCGCCTGAAAGAAGTTTGTCTGCTGTTTGTGTACCAACTCCCTTGAATGCATAGGTTCCAAAGTACGACTTGAGTCCTTTTAGCGGTGACGCTGGAAAGTTGATGGATTTTATTGGTGCCGTAGACTTCTTATCAAGGACCTCGGACGCTTTCAGAAAGTGCCAACCATCCCCAAGAAAAATCTCCCCCGAGGAATTTGACGCACCATATATTGCTCTGCTCTTGCCATCGATACATACAACTACGACGGCGCTCTTGGCTGCGGATTGTCTTTTTTTATTGACCATTAGCGTAACCTAGCCGCCTTCCCCGTCTCGTTTTATAAGTACAAATTATAGCGAATGCCCTGTCAGCAAATAAGACCTTCAGAAATCCCAATCAATTTTGCCACTTTCGGCTGCAAGATCTGTATATCTTTTTTTAGGTATCGGACTTGGTTTTCTCTAGGCGCGTGAGCGGCACTATTACGCGTTCCCATTACTTCGCGGTAAAGAGGATCAAAAGTCTTAGTGAAAATATTTTTCTGCTCAAGCGTTCCATTTAAAAAAATATATTTTCCGATTCCTTTGAGGGCAAAATTACTATCTTGCTCTTTCGCATTTCCTGCCCACTCCTCACTTCCAGATTCAATGTCGAAGCTAAATGATATTGTCTTGTCTATGAGGTTTTTTATTTCACGTTGCAGTTTCTTTTTTTGGTGTTCAAAAGACATCGAATCAGAGAGAAGAACACGTAGGTCTTCTCTTATTTTTTCATGAGATTTTGTTAATTGGTTGAGATAACGAATTTTTGGGAATTTAATATCAACACCTAGGCACCCAGCTAATTCGAATACTTGTGCTTCAGATATCCTACCAAGACAAATAACGGCAGGTTCCCAATGGGCAGATCGATATTCATCTCTAAACTTTTTTATTTCACGTCTGACGCCGTTAGCTTTTCTACCAGTTCGCGTCTCTAATTTATCTAATTCTGGAAAACGGTATTTTTCTTCATCACTACGGTCACCACTGATGGAATTACACTTTCTGCAAAGTGAAGTAAGTCCGTCTTTGGACCGATTTGACTTATAGAAAGACCCACCTCCTAATTCCTGTTTACAATTTTTACATATCTTTTTCATGAATCATCCTGCGCAAACGGAATAGCGACTATTCTATAGTTCATAGGATTTCAATAATCTGAAATGTCAGATACTGAGAACGCCTACGATGATTTAAAGCGAACATATTGAGCAGTGGTAAGCGATGTTTTCTTCCTTGGCATCATATCCGTGGACCATTGGTTCTATACCTCCATCTCGCCGACCGCAGAACTCTCTTGAAATCTTCAATTCTTACAGCGTCGGAGCCTAATCTAAGTTAGGTCCAAAGGGATACGGCTACACGGTCGATGCCAAGCCAAGTAGGTCAGATGCCGCTGTCCAGAACGGTCAGTATCTCGCAGCTCATACCGTTTCCGTAATCCTCGCTTCGGCTCCTTCTCGCATTTTGTTCTCTCAGGCCATCCGCAGCGAACAAAGGGTGTTCACCAATCGTATCTGTTCAACCCTGTTGCACTTAACCTCTCGCAAGCGCGGGCTGCCAAACACAAGAGCAACGGCCCTGGCGCGGGACACCGCCACGTTGATCCGATTGATTGAGAAGAGGAACTCAATTCCCCTCGGTATTTCCTCCGCAGACGATGCAGTCATCGACACAAGGCAGACGGGTGCCTCCTGACCCTGAAACTTGTCTACGGTGCCAACACGGATGCCCGCTGGCAAATCTTCTCGCAGTGCATTTACCTGGGCGTTGTATGGCGCGACGACGATGATGTCGCTTTCACACATGGGGCGTGTTGTGCCGTCTTTCTCGGTCCAAGTGCCACACAAAAGATCATCAATGGTCGCGCGAATAGCAGAGACTTCCTCAAGCGAAGTTTGTGAGTTTCCCTCATGTGCGACTGGCACCCAGAACGCACCCGCCTCGGGCAGTGAAGTACCTTCCACTCGCTGCCTTTCCGTTTCAGGATGACTGGTCAGACGTCCTTCATAAACCTGCCCCGAAATGAAGCTGCATACTTCGGGATGCATACGGCGCGAAACAGGAAGAAAAATGCCTCGAGCGGGCGGGACTGTGGCGTGATCACCAAGTAGCCACTCCATACAAGAAAGGTTTGCGGGGTGAGGATGCGCACCCTGTATCACCTGACGCAACTGGCGCGGATCCCCGACCAATACAATATTTCGCGCAGCACGCCCCATAGCGAGCAGGTTAGCAAGACTGACTTGTCCTGCTTCGTCAACAAAGAGCCAATCGAAGGTCTGTACGAATTCCGGCCGAGAAAAGAAAAAGGCTGTCCCGCCTACGACGCTTGCTGAAAACAACGCAGGATCATCGTTGGAGGTGATCCGGGTTATCCCTTCGAAGCTATCGGGATAGCCATCATTATTACCGCCCACTTTGTGCGCCAATTCTAAATTTTTAGGCAGAGTATCGGAATGGCCGTCACCACTCGCATCAAGACAGTGCATAAGCACATTGCGGATCGCCTCGTGGCTGGCCGACGCGACCCCTACGCGGTAACCCGCGTCCACCAATGACAGGATAGCCCGAGCGGTAGCGTAAGTCTTTCCGGTACCGGGCGGTCCCTGGATTGGTAGGACGGTACCCTCCATAGAACCGACGGCAGCGATCGTACCTTCGACCGGATCCCGGCTGCCGAGAATGTCCGAACGGGCCCCACCCTTTAAGCGAGGGACGGCTCGAGCCAACAAATCCGTTACTGCTGTGAAATGCTGTGGACCACATTGGTCGGCAATAACATCGCGAAGGGCTGCGGCGATGACGTCGGTATTCAGCGGCCAATTCGGGTGCAGCGTCAACCGGTCACGGAGCAGATGCGCTTTGGCATTTCCTACTTTGACGGCAATTTCCTGTTTGGTTAGGTCAAGCGCATGGATGTTGACGGTTGCGGGCGCAGCATCAAAAACAGGCACGGTAGCCTTATTTCCGGTACGCAGCTTCGTCTCCTGCAGCGGGAAACGATAGGTCCGTGACATTGACCGTTTGACCGGCTGGGCCGGACCAACCGCCTCAAGCCCGGCTAGCGCGTCTATGTCATCGATGAGGTCGTCATCATCCTTACCAACACTGTCGAACACGGCCCATTGCGCGGGCTTTGCCTCCCGCTTATGAAAAAGACCAAGGTTGAATAGCAATTCCTGCAGTTCAGCGGAAAGTCCACTTGCAGCCAATTCGGACCTAAGCGCCTGTGTCTGAGCGTCTTCCTCGATCTCCTTGTCATCCGCGGCACCGCCAAGGACGGGCCATGGTACATCCGCTCGAATGGCGACCAGCCAGTCGCGCAGCTCCTGTGTCGACATACAGTCGACCCGGTTGTAGTCCTCAATTTCATCGAGGATCGACTGCTCGTTGGTCTCGCGCCAGCGCTCGTAGGCGACGATCGAACCGCCCGCTGTTTTCACCTCACCTTCACGTGTTAATCCATAGAAGGCCTCCATCGACTTAATCGAATAGTTCTCCTCCGACCCAATTAGGCCCCCGCGCACCACGGCAAAGAGATCAACAAATCGGCGCTCGCGCAGCAATCGGTCGAGGAACGCTTCGCCTATTCCGTACTTAATGGTGAGCCGCCGGAGCGCGGTGATCTCGTAGGGAGCGTAGTGGTAGATCCGTGCGGCTGGATATTCAGTGATCTGCGTGCGAAAAAAATCCAATAAATTGGTAAGCGCCTGCGCTTCGGCGGCATGATCATGCGCCCAGAACGAGCGAAACTCACCGTCGAACCAGATACCGTGCAGATACTCGAGGCCGCCTTCAAAGTAAGGATCACCCTCGATGTCATAGAAGACATCGCCTGCCTGTGGCTCGGGCAAGAGATCAAAGCCCTTGCCCGGATCGAGATCCCGAAACTCCCATGACGGATCACCCGTCTTGCGTGCTTGTTGCAATCTCGCTTGGGTAACTAAGCGTTTGCATGTGGGCTCGGCCATCCCGCGGACCGCCTTATCGTGGGAAGCAAGGGCTTCCATGGTCCACACGCCCGCGGCTTCTAACTTCTTCACCTGCCCGCGGGTTATGTTGGCAACGTTGAACAGGCTGTCCTCAGTCTGCCAGACCTCCGCGCAGTGATTTCCCCAACGGCAAAGGCCGCAGTCGGTACACGGCGCTGGACGTGTTTCTGTGGGGTTGTCGACGAAGGTTTCAAGTCGAGTGCGCGCTTCTTGGGCATAGACAGCGTAGTCAGCCAGTCTAAACGTAAAGCGCGAACCATCGCCCAGCTCTACGTGGGCAAATTCAGGCGCGTGCCCCTGAATCTTTGTAAGCAGGTCGGAATAAAGAACGAGCTGGAGAACATGCTTGGGATGGGGCCGCCGCTTCAGTTTTGTATCGGCGACTTCGTAGCTGAATGGTCCGAGCGCTGATGGATGCTCGACGCGCTCCAGAAAATCAGACCAACCACCCCAGTTTCCAGACAAGAACGCGCCCTGAAAAACCACGTCCGGGCCTTCCACCAAGGCATCACGGGTTACTTCGGCGTCATTTACTAATTCGCTGCGTGCGATTTCAGTGACAGAACGACCATCATCCTTGAGGCGCTTAAGATACGCCATCTCATGGTTGTTACCTTGTTTTTGAAGCAGAAGGGCGTCTTCGCTGTCCTCGCGCGGAGACGGGCCGTGTCCCTCCAAGTACGCGAGGTCGAGCGTGGTCGCATGAGAACATCCTGTGAAGCGCATCAGGTCGGAGGCAGACAGAAGTATTCGACCATCGATGAACCTCATCTAAACTCCTCGATTTTCAATACGCTCCTCGAGAAAACCCCTCTACAGGCCACAACAAAGGCGCTCATGGATGAGCTTCCTTCTCTCATTAAACTCTGTCCGTCGTCATATAAATTGGAACAATCTGCGGCCTGATCTAAAGGAGGATCTGGCTCATCTGGTTCAAGATATTAGGCGGCGTGTTTGCGGTATTGCAATCGCCG
>Ga0233427_10004780_pt1 | contig 11103 bp, 10 predicted proteins | sample SI_118_April2016_5_FD_179885 | JGI IMG/M metagenome (GOLD analysis project Ga0233427, IMG submission 179885) | Seawater microbial communities from Saanich Inlet, British Columbia, Canada - SI_118_April2016_100_MG | ecosystem: Environmental > Aquatic > Marine > Inlet | place: Canada: British...
ATTGCGTGAATTACAGATAGAGGCGCAATTCAGCCCATGCGCTTCTGGAGCAGCAGCCATGCTGCACCATGCAGAGGAGAACGACCTGGCATTCGATTTGCTATTAGTCGAGTCACACAGCAACAGCCGCAACTGCTTGAACATTAGCTCTGCGCTGTGCCTGCATTTAACTCATCCGCCAAAGGTGATCCTGATGGCTGATGCGACACATGGCTTCACATTCAGTAGCCTCAACAAAAGCGGTGTAGATGCCATCCTCGCTCCGGATGCCTCGACTCCTAACCTGAAACGCTTGCTGAGCTCGATTATTCGTTTGTCTGCGTAATTTTCTGTAGTCAAGGGGTGGATTTTCCGCTATACTTCGCCTCCATAATTCCTCGATAGCTCAGTTGGTAGAGCAGCTGACTGTTAATCAGCTTGTCACAGGTTCAAGTCCTGTTCGAGGAGCCAAATCAAAAGTCACTAGCCTCACAGCTAGTGGCTTTTTTTATTGCGCTAACATACAGGATTTCTTAGCGTATCTATTACAATCGGGCACGGTGCCCTTGTAAAACTAACATGAAAAAACTTCTTACCCTTGCCCTGCTAGTTGCAGGCTCATCCGCTGCTATTGCTCAAGAAGAGCATGGCGCAAAATGGTACGCCGACTTCGATGAAGCCGCTGCCGTCGCTGCCGAAACTGGCCGCGATATGATTGTAGATTTTACCGGCTCAGACTGGTGAAGTTGGTGTACAAAACTGCACGAACGTGTTTTCGTGCACAGTGAATTTTACACTGCAGCCCAGAATGATTTTGTTCTGGTTTCACTCGACTTCCCACAAGGAGAAGAGGCAAAGGCGGCTGTGCCAAACCCACAGCGCAACGACGAGTTACAGGCAAAATATGGTGTTCAGGGCTTCCCCACCGTAATGATTGTCAGTGCGACAGGCGAAGCTTATGGCCAAACAGGCTACAAAGACCTAGACCCTGCGGACTATTTAGCTGATGTTGTCACCATTCGTGATACCGGCAAAAAAGCACTGGTAGCTGTGCGCGAACTCGAGGCCGAGTTTGCTGATGCAGAAGACAAGGTTGCTGTTGCTGTTCGCGCCGCTAGCGAACTTAGCGAGATGGAAGCCGGCTCACCAGCAATTGCTGGATATGCTGATATCGTGCGTCAAGGCATGGCGCTGACGGAATCTCGATCGACAAAGATTGATCTTCTTCGAGCTGCCGTTATGGCGACAGGTGCTACTGAAGACGAGATTAAACTGATCTCAGAGCTCGATCCGAAAAACGAACACGGGTTGATGATCATGGTTGTAATTAGCAAAATGGGCTCTTTGGGGTCGATAGAAGACCTGCCTATCTTTGTGGCTCTTGCAGAAAAGCTGCATGCTACGGGTAACGTCACTGCCGATGAAGATTCTCGTTCCATTTACATTACTTGTGCATTCTTTTGTGCCCAATACCTAGATGACGAAGCCAACGCCAAAGTGTGGGCGCAACGCGCAACTGATTTGGGCGGACTCGACGAGCGCATGCAAGAAGTTGTTGACGGTATTCTTGAAGAAGCTGTCGAGGTAGAGCCTGACTTCTAGAAAGGTGGCGCATCGATGCGCCACCAGGGTATAAGGTTAGAGTGGTCTTAAAGGCCGCTTTAACCTTTTTTCCGTATCGCATATCGTTGGTCGCTGCAGTGCGTAAGTGTCCGGAGACTGATATAATAGAGGCGCACCAGAGTGCTGATAACCAGTAATTCTGGTCCGTCAAAGATTCTAGTTTGTCATGGACACCGTGGGGGTTGAACTTGATAAGCTGCGAATCTTTGGCGGCCTTTTTTTTGACATGATAAAACTACTTTCTACTCTCTTTATTGCTGGCGTAATTACCGCCGGCTTTACCGTAATGACCTTCTCTCAAGACCCTGGTCAAGATTCAGGGCATGAGCATAGCGATTCGCCGCTTGAAGAGATTATGGAGCAAATGAAAGACCACATGCGCGCAGTACGCAAGTCTATTCCTGAGGTCGAGCAACATGCTAAGTGCATTAAAGACATTCAAGCAATGCAGCAACTCGCGATTGATGCGCTGCCGTATTGCCCAGATTATCCTGGGGAAGCAGGCCTTGAAAAAGTTAAGTACGAAATTAATTTCAAGCGCCGATTGTTGACTGTAGCTAACACTCTGCTTGAGCTAGAGTTAGCGTTACACGGGGGCGATATCGAGGCGGCTAACGCCCACTATAAGAGTTTGCGTAATGCTAAAGAAAGCTCGCATGAAATATACGATCCTGAAGAAGACGACGACTAGTTTTTACTCTTTTCGCCGGGCCCGATGCTAAGTAGTATCGCTACTGGTCGTGTGCGATCAGAACTGAGCAGCATAATCTGAATAGCGGAAGTCAGTGGTACCGCCAAAAACGCGCCGACGACTCCCCATATCCCGGCCCACACCACAACCGACACCACGACGACTAGTGGCGAGAGATTGAGTTCGCGTCCTAGTATTTTAGGTTCGATATATGAGCCTAGAGTTAAGTTGATTACTAAATACGCCCCCATCACGGTGAGCGCTGTTGACCATGGTGCGCCACTGCCTAGTGCTGTAATGGTCGGGAAGAATCCTGCGATAATTGAGCCGAAAGTTGGGATGAAGTTCAGCAGGAAAGTTAACAAGCTAAATAACAAGGCATATGGCACATCGAGGCTTACAAGCACGACGTAGCACAGTGAACCCGTCAGCAACGACACGGCTGTTTTCACAGACAGATAGCGCTGAATGCCGCGCGCCATTTTTTCTAACATCTGCGAAGCTTCTGCTTCACGGTCTCCGGCAATTGATAAAATTTTACGCCGAAATATTTTTTGCTCGGCGAAGATAAAGCTCATGTAAATCATTATCAACATCAAGCCTTTTGCAAACCCAACACCGCCGCCAATCAGCCCGCTAGCAACACCCTGCAAGTCGGATTTTTTAAGAGAGTCAACGATTAAGTTTTGCACTCTTTCGGGGATTGACGACTTCACCAATTGGTCATGTACGCCGTCGACTAATGTTTCGGCGCCTGAATTAGTGAAGAAATCTTCTATAGATGACTGCAGCATCAAGCCGCCCTGAGCCAAGCCTAAACCAATCATCGCCACCAAGAACACGACTGCAATAGTTGGCGGTATTTTCAACCGTGCAAGCCTAACGATAACTGGCTGCAACATTGAGGCGAGTAAAAAAGCGATGACTAGCGGCTGCAAAATACTAGCCCCTACATGTAACACCCAGCCCACAAGAATAGTAGTGATGATTGCGAGCAGCGCGACAAAGGTGCGGTTGGCAGTATCCATTAAACACTAGATTAGTACGCTTGGTTATACTTAACAAATGAATAAGTGGATTAAATATTGCTCAATTGCTACGCTGACAATCGGTAGTATCTTCATTTCATGCTCTGAGGGAGTGCCTGCGCCAAGTGCCCCCCTACTCTGGAAGGTTACTAGCGAGACCAACACCTCATACCTATTTGGCACCATGCACGTTTCCGATCCGCGGATTACGACCTTGGCACCAGCCGTCGAAGCCGCTTTTGCCGAGTCCGACGCCATTTTCACCGAACTTAAAGAATCTCAACTTGAGTTGTCGATGAAGGTCGCTGAAGAGGGAATGCTGCCTAAGGGCACCCAACTTAGCGATGTGATACCTGACGACATGTATCGCAAGATAAATGGCTTGGTTGAATCAAACAAGATGATCATGGGTGTGGTGGACAGCAGCCGCCCCTGGATGGCGGGCATGTATTTACAAATGATTGATGCGATGCCTTACATGCAAGGCGTGGCATTGGACATGCAGCTAACTAATCGCGCACGCGCAGAAGACAAAGAAGTAGGTGGCATCGAAACTGTAGACGAGCAATTGGCAGCCCTTGCATTTGGCAGTGAAGAAGATCAAATTAAATTGTTGGGAATAGCCATTGACAACATGATTGAAAAAGCCGACAACGAAATTTCAGACATCGAGTTAATGCTTAATTACTATCTCGAAGGCGATATCGATGGCCTATGGGAATTCGCCAATGCCGAACTCCTTGACGCCAGCCAACTAGAAAAGGATGCCTTCGATGCCCTACTTACTGTACGCAATGAAAACATGGCTGACCGTATCAACAAGCGCATCAAGGCTAATTCAGAATCTATGACTTTCTATGCCTTTGGGGCATTACACTTTGCCGGACCTCAGGGGGTCGGAGAATTGCTCAAAGGTATGGGCTATGAAGTAGAACGCGTTGCAAAGTGAAGCACTACCTTTTTAGTAGAGACTATATATAGTCAAGAAGGTTACTGCCATCGACGACTTCTTTAGCCGGCTCACCTTTCAGAAATATAGCGCAGCTATTACCACGCAACAACGCTTTACCGTGTTCATGGACGATAACGCTGCCCTCGCGTAGCCCTATCACTGGCGTATCATTACATTCATGAAACTCGCGGATGCGATCTAACCGCGTTTCTCCGAAGTGCTGCTCGAATTCTTCATTGTGCTTAACGAATGTTGCTCCATCAAAGTAATGTGCGTTTAGTTGATATGGGACAATGTTCAAGCTGTCAAACGATGGTGGGTAAACAATCGGCATATCGTTGGTAGTTTGCATGGTTGGGCAGGCCACGTTTGAACCAGCGCTCACTCCCATGTAAGGCATACCGCCTGCGACGCGTTGTTTTAAGGCCTGCAATGTGCCATTGCTGTGCAGTTTGTCTATTAAGCGAAAAGTGTTACCACCGCCAACGTAAACGGCTTCAGCATTTTCTACAGCTACCGCAGCATCATCGAAAGTGTGAATGCCAACTAAGTCGTAGCCCGCGTGAAACCCAGCGTCAATCATTAGATTGACATACTTGTCGTAGTCGCCGCCGGCATAAGGCACGAACAGCAACTGCTGGATATCACCAAAGAATTCGCGCATCTGCGCACAAAGAAAGTCACGGCGCGCTTCTCCGCGGAAGCCGCCACTACCCAACAACACTCGTGTCATTAATTAAAGGTTGCTTCGAATACGTTTGAGGTATTGCTCTGCTGCGCTGATTGCAGCCAAATCGTGCGTCCGAAAAGTGATGGCGGCGGCACAACCAAGTAGGAGGCCTGGCCAGTAGAGTTCGACGTAGTTGTTGCAGCCAATCGTGGGTTGCTCAACGACAGCACTACGCTCAATTGCGAAATTGGTGTGTTGCCTAAACCTTGAAGGGAGTAAGTAAGATACGTCGGTGAACTCGGAGTAGATGCGACCACATAAATAACAGATTGAGCACCAGTCGTTAGGCTAGGAACAATCAAGCGCATCTCTGCCGGAACAATTTTATAGATGTTTGGGGTACGACAAACATAAATTTCACCGTTGCCATCCATGCCAAGCGATGACGCTGAACCTGAGACATTAGTTTCCGCAGTGTGATCGACATAATCACTTACAGTATTGGTAGTACTGTTATAGCGAAATGACAACAAGTCTTGGCTGCCGGCATCGCTGAAAAAGTAACGCCCGCTCATTCGCGCCATTGCCTTACCGCGATAAACTTCAGAACCAATAATGCAATAGTTAGCTGTCGGCCAAAAAGAGTGTCCGTATTCAAAAATAGGCATCTCTAAACCAGTTGTATTACAGTTCGTTGAAGGTGAAAAACAATGCGAGCCTTCAATTATTTTCCAGCCGTAATTACGGCCACCAGCATCGCCAGCCGGTTCGAAGTGAATGTACTCCCAATCGTTTTGCCCGACGTCGGAGATATACATATCGCCAGTAGCCGAATCAAAATTAAAACGCCATGGGTTGCGAAGGCCTAAAGCCCAGATTTCATCACGTATGCTTGAGTTGGTCACAAAAGGGTTGCTCGGCGGAATAGCGTAAGGTGATGCGCTATCAATATCAATTCGCAACATCTTGCCAAGCAATGAAGATCCGTTTTGCGCACGGTTACCCGGGTCGTTAGCGGAGCCGCCATCGCCTGTGGCTATGTACAAATAACCATCTGGGCCGAAGCGGATGCATCCACCGTTGTGATTGCTGTAGGGCTGATCAATAAAAAGAATATCGAAGCGGCTACCAGAGTTTGCGACGTCGGCATTGCCAGCACTCACCTGGTATCTTGAAACTTGCGTATCGCCAGAGTTGTCGGTGAAGTTAATGAAGAAGTATCCATTCGACGCATACTGCGGATGAAAAGCCAAACCGAGCAACCCGCGCTCGCCACCGCTTGAGTTAAGCGCGCTTACATCAAGGAATGGGGTACTCAACTGCACTCCATCTTTAACGACGAATATTTTACCGTTTTGGTCAACAACGAACATGCGGTTCGTCTCGCCAGGAGCGCTGGTAACCAGCAGAGGCTTGCTAAAGTTGCCGCCAACTTGCTCAAGCTTAAGTTTGGTTTGGGCTGCAGCCGAATTCGTTACCAAGCTCAAAAGGCTTAGCATAAGGGTGATACGGAGAATCTTCATTAATATAGCTTACATATAATATTGCGTTATATTAAGATAATAATATGGGAATAACCGAATCGATACTACCTTTGTGCGCTTTTCTGATATTAGGATGTAGTAAAAACGAAGGTTTGAGCGACATACAGTACAAAGTGACTCAAGAAGGTGGGACCGAACCAGCTTTCAGTGGCGAGTACTGGGATGAGAAGGCAGATGGGCACTATGTGTGCGTATGTTGTTCTAATCCACTGTTCGCATCTGACAGTAAATACGAGTCGGGTACCGGCTGGCCCAGCTATTGGCAGCCTATCGACGATAGCGCTGTAAGCCTGCACTCTGATCGCAAACTGTTCCGTACTCGGACTGAGGTGCGCTGCGGCGAGTGTGATGCTCATTTAGGGCACGTGTTTGACGACGGCCCTCAGCCAACAGGAAAGCGCTACTGCATGAATTCAGCGGCTTTAACCCTGGTAGAACGCGATAAATAGGAAAAACCAACGACTGTTGCCAATCATTGGTCTCCTTTCCCCTTCGCTACTCGTAAAATTCTTTCTGCCATCCCCTGCAGTCGGAATAGGTTTGCACCTCTTATAGCTTCTATTTAATCGGCTTGATATGTATTTTTCTTTAGCTTTTTCTTTAAGTTTTTCTTTACCGCATTGCGATTTCCTAAAAAAATGTGCGCTAATGGTAGTTTTCGGCGCTTTATTTATTAAATATTTCTTTTGATTACAGTTGACGCGAACTGTCATCTATATGATAAGATATGCAAATGGCGTCGGCAGCACACAACTACGACATTTCTGAATTGTCAAAATTGGCGGGTGTTAGCACCCGCACCATTCGCTATTACGGTGAGCTGAAGCTACTCCCAGCCACCGATCGCGGTCCCGGCGGGCGCCGCCTGTACAGCAATGACGCCATCGAGAGACTGCGCTTCATCTCACGCCTCAAGCACCTGGGGCTTTCACTAGGCGAAATCGGCGAACTCAATGACAGCTTCGTCAGTGGCGCTACCCCCGCGATGCTGCAGCAACTCGAACAACTGCTAGCGATTCGCACTGCACAAGTTTCTGAGCGCATTCTCGAATTAGATCAACTACTTGGCGAATTAAATAAATATCGTGAACGCATCATCAATAAACAATAACATGACTGAACCCCGCAAACTCCGATTCATAACATCTGCTGCCCTATTCGACGGCCACGATGCCGCGATTAACATTATGCGCCGCGTTTTACAGCAAGAAGGTGTCGAGGTAATCCACCTCGGTCACAACCGTGGCGTGCAAGAGATTGTTAAAGCCGCTGTCGAAGAAAACGCCGACGGTATTGCAATTTCGTCATACCAAGGTGGGCACATTGAGTATTTTAAATTCATGGTCGACCTACTTGCTGAAAACAACTGCTCACATATCAAAGTATTTGGCGGCGGTGGTGGCACTATTACCGATGAAGAGTGTTCCGAACTAAACGATTATGGCATAGAAAAAATTTACTCCGTTGAAGACGGACGCTTAATGGGCTTGGTCGGCATGATTCAAAACATGATTGACCTAACTTTGGCAAGCCCTAAGGTTGAGATTAACGACGTCGATGCCGCAATAGCGAGCGGCAAGCCCGAGCAGCTTGCGGAAGCGATTAGTGTTATTGAAAACTCGCACGGCAAACTCGCAGCTACCCATTGCGATGACATCACACCAATTATTGGTGTGACCGGAACGGGTGGCGCTGGAAAATCTTCTCTAACCGACGAGCTGGTACGCCGCTATTTAATTTCATACCCAACACGCAACATCGCGATTTTATCTGTAGATCCCTCTAGCCGCCGCACAGGTGGTGCTTTACTCGGAGACCGTATTCGCATGAACTCGGTGCAAGATGAACGGGTGTTCATGCGTTCAATGGCGACACGCCGTGCAAACCTGGCGACCTCAGAATCTGTGAGCGACTCGTTGAATGCGATGCGCGCTTTTGGGTTCGATTGCATTATTTTAGAGACCGCTGGTATCGGTCAAAGCGATTCGGCCGTAACTGATTTGTGCGATTTTTCTCTTTATGTGATGACACCCGAATTTGGCGCGCCAACTCAGTTAGAAAAAATAGACATGCTCGACTTCGCTGACTGTGTCGTTTTGAATAAAGCCGACAAAAAAGGAGCGCTAGACGCTAAGCGTGAAGTTGCAAAAACATATCAACGCAATCATAAATTATTCGAGACCGACCTTGACGAAATGCCAGTGTTCTTATGTTCAGCATCACGCTTCGGTGATGATGGCGTTGATAAATTATTTAATTGGCTCATGCCCCAGCTTAATGCTTTTAGCGAACAAGACTGGGCAACGGAAGAACTCAGCGGAGGGCGTAAAGATATTCCGACCGTAATCCCTGCTGATCGAGTGCATTACCTTTCTGACATTGCCAACGCCGTGCGTAATCATAAATCACGTAGCACCAGCGATGCAGAAACGGCATGTCGCGCGCAGGCGCTGGCACGCACGTTAGCTGAACTTGGCGATGATGTTCCTGCGATTAACTCTGAATATACTGCCGACCAGATAGTAGACGATACCGTCGACGCTGGAATTTTAGTTTTGCGCCAAAGATACCAAGAGTTAATTCGCGAGATGGGCCCTCATATTCGCGAGCAACTTTATAACTGGCCACAAATTCGTGCGCAGTACCGTCAAGACGCGTTCACATACCAAGTTCGCGGACGCGATATTACCGTGCCAGCGTCAATAATGACCTTATCTGGTTTGCGCGTACCAAAAGTTGCTTTGCCGAAAACCAACAATTGGGATGACCTCATTATGTGGTTTTCTCATGAGAACCTCCCTGGCGAATTCCCTTACACCGCTGGAGTATTCCCATTTAAGCGTACTGGTGAAGATCCGGGACGCATGTTTGCTGGCGAAGGGACAGCCGAGCGCACTAACCGTCGATTCCATTATGTAAGCCGTGGCCAAGCTGCTGCGCGTTTGTCTACGGCATTCGATTCTGTGACGCTGTACGGCGAAGACCCCGATTCGCGCCCGGACATCTACGGCAAAGTCGGTAACTCTGGTGTGTCCATTTGTTCACTGGATGACGCCAAGCGTTTGTACTCTGGTTTTGATTTATGCGCATCGTCAACATCGGTGTCCATGACCATCAACGGTCCTGCACCGATGATGCTTGCCTTCTTTTTGAATACCGCTATCGACCAGCAAGTCGAGCGGCGTTTGAAAGAAACGAGTCGCTGGCTAGATGCACAGGAAAAAATTAGTGAGCTGTGCGAGGGCGAGCAACCACAATACCGTGGCGATTTGCCCGAGGGGCATGACGGCTTCGGTCTTGGCCTACTCGGTGTAACTGGCGATCAACTCATCGATGCGGACGAATACTTAGAAATCAAAAACGCCACTCTGCAAGCAGTACGCGGAACGGTTCAAGCTGACATCCTCAAAGAAGATCAGGCGCAGAACACCTGTATCTTTAGTACCGAGTTCGCACTAAAAGTAATGGGCGATATTCAGCAGTACTTTGTCGACGAAAAGGTCCGCAATTTTTACTCCGTGTCCATTTCGGGATATCACATTGCCGAAGCAGGGGCGAATCCGATTTCGCAGCTTGCCTTTACTTTATCAAACGGTTTCACATTCGTCGAGTACTACCGCTCCCGCGGCATGGACGTCGATAGCTTCGCGCATAACCTTTCGTTCTTCTTCTCGAATGGCATCGATGCCGAATACAGTGTCATCGGGCGCGTGGCGCGCCGGATTTGGTCGATTGCATTACGCGACTGTTATTCAGCGAGTGAGCGCTCGCAAAAACTTAAGTACCACATTCAAACAAGTGGTCGCTCGTTGCATGCTCAAGAGATTGACTTCAACGACATTCGCACCACCCTGCAAGCTCTTTATGCGATATACGACAACTGCCAAAGCTTGCACACGAATGCCTATGACGAAGCCATTACGACTCCGACAGAGGAGTCGGTGCGCCGCGCCCTAGCGATTCAAATGATCATCAACAAAGAGCTCGGTCAAGCGAAGAACGAAAATCCACTACAGGGCTCGTTCATCATCGAAGAATTAACGGAGTTAGTTGAGGAAGCCGTTCTTTCTGAATTTGAACGATTAAACGATCGCGGTGGCGTACTTGGAGCAATGGAAACCATGTATCAACGCGGTAAGATTCAAGAAGAGTCCATGCTCTACGAATCGCAAAAGCATTCTGGAGAATTACCGATTATTGGCGTTAACACTTTCATAAATCCTAACGCCGTTGAAGGCGAAGTGGTGCGTGTCGATCTCATTCGTTCTTCGGACGAAGAAAAGCAATCGCAAGTAAAGCAGGTTGCCGCCATTCATCTACGTAAAGCGGATGTCGCGAGCGAAAGCCTGTTGCAATTGCGCGAAGTTGCGCTGCGTAAAGACAATGTGTTCACCGAACTAATGGAGTGTGTTAAGCATTGCACACTGGGTCAAATTAGCGGTGAGCTATATCGGGTCGGCGGTCAGTACCGACGCGGTATGTAAGTTCTCGTTTACGAGATTAAAATACGTAAGGAATTTTAATGTAACTGATAACCGTCAGTGGTGTGCTCAGGTCGATGCCTGAATTTTGTGCATCGGCATCGAAGCGGATACGGTAACGCAAGAAACGCTTAC
>Ga0233427_10004785_pt1 | contig 11097 bp, 10 predicted proteins | sample SI_118_April2016_5_FD_179885 | JGI IMG/M metagenome (GOLD analysis project Ga0233427, IMG submission 179885) | Seawater microbial communities from Saanich Inlet, British Columbia, Canada - SI_118_April2016_100_MG | ecosystem: Environmental > Aquatic > Marine > Inlet | place: Canada: British...
GTCATACCTCCATACCAAATAGCATTTTTACGACTAAAACCTGCCCATTCATAAGCCTTAATTCCTGCAACACCTGTATAATAGGATGCTGACATATGCCCCATTTTATCCATTTGCAACCATTCTTTATTATCATTAATAAAATGAAAACTACTCTTAGGATAATCAGCATACCAAAGCTGATTTAAACCAACCAAAGCGACAGTATAAGCACTTGCCTCTGAAATTAAAAGAATGTTTCTTCTTCTCTTATTTAAAGTAAATTCCTGCTCTACCTCCCAGCCACCATTACCTACTTTAGGAATTTTCCAATCCTGTGCAGTAAGATTAAGGAAAAATAATAAAAATACTATCAGAAACAGTCGTTTCATTTTCTATAAAATAGTTGCTTTACAATCAGATAAAATATCAAACACTTTTTCTTGACTTGAAGCTTCAGCATAAGTTCTTAAAACTGGCTCAGTACCAGAAGGACGAATCATTAACCATGTATCTTCATCAAAAAAGAATTTAAAACCATCAGTAGTATCAACTCTATCCACTTTATATTTACCAAACTTAGTAAACTTACCTGCTTTACAATCTTCTATAATTCTTAATTTAGTGTCATTATCAATATGTAAATCGATACGCTCAAAAGCAAAAGGACCAACAATTTCATAAACCTCTGCAATTAAATCCTCTAACGATTTTCCTGATTTAGCCATAAATTCAAATAAGATTAATCCCATCCAAATACCATCTCTCTCAGGAATATGGCCAGCAGTAGCAATTCCACCAGATTCTTCACCACCTAACAATACATCTTCTGTTATCATTTTCCCTGCAATATGCTTAAAGCCAATCTGAACCGTTTCTTGTTCTAATCCATAATGTTTGCACATTTGCTCAACTTTCACTGAACAAGAAAATGCAGTAACTACTTTACCAGTCATCCCTTTATATTTTACCATATAATGGATTAACAAAAGTATAATATGATGAGAATCAACAAAGTTCCCTTTACTATCATAAAGTCCAATTCTATCAGCATCACCATCAGTGGCAAGTCCACAGTCCAAGTTATTGTTTTTCATCAAATCAGAAAACTCTTGTAAATTTCTATGAATTGGCTCAGGAGCAATACCTAAAAAACCAGGATTATCATCACAATGCAATAAAGTAGCTTTTGGTAAAAGGCGTTTTACTGCATTCATTCCAGCACCAAACATTGCATCATAAGCAAAATTCATATCAGAATTATTGATAGCATCCAAATCAAAATTTTCCTCAGCATGTTTGCAATATATTTCTTCCAAATTAACATAAATAATTTTTCCTTCAGTAACTAAACTTTCTATGGAAATTGCATCTAAATCAACAGAATTACTTTCAGGAATTCTATTTTCTACATCAGTAATATCAGCAGGCAATAACGGACCACCAAAATCACCTTTTAGTTTGTAGCCATTATAAGTTGGTGGATTATGAGATGCAGTAATAACAACACCTAAATTAGCGCTTTCCTTAACAACACCTAGAGAAACCATAGGAGTAGAAACAAAACCTTTTGCTATTTTTACCAAAACACCTTTACTTGCTAAAACCTTAGCGGCAGTTTCTGCAAAAAGTTCTCCAGCAAAACGACAGTCATGTCCAATTACTACAGAAGGGCTGTCATTATTTTCATTTAACCAATCAGCAACTGCAATACTTACTCTTGCAACATTATCTGTAGTATATTCCTTTGCAATGATTGCTCTCCAACCATCAGTTCCAAATTTAATTTTTGTCATTTCGTTTGTTTTTTTACGGATGCGAATTTAAACAATTAGCGCATTATTTTTCGCTTATTTAAGGCTTTTTGATATTTACGAGCATTGAGCAAGTGTTTTGCATAAGTTTTTGCAAAATTATGGTAGCCAGAAAAGTCCTCTTTTGCACACATAAAAATATATTTATGACTACTTGCATTTAGCACAGCATCAATTGCATTTATTGATGGAATACAGATAGGACCAGGAGGTAAACCTTTGTGTTTATAAGTATTAAAAGGAGAGTCAACTTTCTTGTCTTTATTCAGTACTCTTTTGATAGAAAAATCACCCAATGCAAAAATTAAAGTAGGGTCCGATTCCAACTTCATTTTCTTTTTAATTCTGTTCAAATATAAACCAGCAATTTCTGGTCGTTCATCTATTTTAATATTTTGCTCTTTTTCGACTATTGATGCCAAAGTAGCCACCTCATAATAATTTAATTTAATTTTATCGGCCTTTGCTTTTCTAGTAGTATCCCAGAACAATTTATATTCTTTTAACATCCTATTTACAAATTGTTCAGCAGAAGTATTCCAATAAAATTCATAAGTATTTGGAATAAACAAACAGGCAATATTATTGTTATTTAACCCTAGTTTTTGCTGAAAAACAGTATCAGTGATATAAGATAAAATAGAAAAAGAATCTGCTTCTATTTGATTAGCAATTCTACCTGCTAATTGTTCTTTTGTTCTTAAATTATTAAAAGTAACTTTTATAGGAGTTTGCTTTCCAGATCGTAATAGATTTACGAGTTCATTATTATTTAATGCTCTATCAATTTTATACCTACCAGGCTTAATATTGTTAGTATATTTCTTTTGTTTTGCTAACCACTCAAAAGAATTTGAGTTAATTAATAATCCATTTTCAGAAAGCACTTTTACAACTGTTAAAAAATCAGCATCAGTTGTAATATAAATATACTTTTCTTTAGTGTTTTCTGGGAACACTACATTTGGTTGATATACTCTGGAGTACAATTCATAAACCATTCCCGCACCTCCAATAATAGCTAAAAACAAAAAGGATAACAGAAACTTTCTGAACCCTGATTTTTTCTTAAATTTTCTTCTTTTCTTCAAACTATAATTTTTCTAAAATTAGTTTTGCTTTATGATTTGGAGCAATTTCTAAAATTTTATTGAGATATACTTTTGCTTCATCAAATTTATTTTGAAGTTGTGAAGATAATACTAAATTCTCATAAGCCAAGATATAATCAGGATCCAAGGCAATGGCTTGTTTTAATCTACTTTCTGCAAGTTGAAAATCACCACTTAAAATATCAATATATCCTAAATTTAAATGAACTTCTTTTATTGTTGGGTTTAACTTTAATGCTTCATGAAAAACTGAAGAAGCAATAGTTTTTTTATTAACATTTAATAAGAAACTGCCGTATTTTATTTTATAATCAATTACAAAAGGCATTAAATCTACTGAAATTTTAAAATACAATTCAGCATTAGTATTCATATTTTGAGATGCAAATACCTCTCCCATTCTGCTGTAAGCCATTGCTAAATCTGACTGAGAATATTTGCTACTAACTACATCATTAGATATTACAAAATTAACAAGTCCTTTTATATCATTTTTAAGATAGTAATACTGAATATAGGAAGTGAAATTATGTTCTGAAATCTGTAAAAACTTAAAAGCAGAATCCAAGTAGAATTGGTTAGATTCAAAACTTTCATAGCGTTTTAAATATGCCTTAGCTTTAGATAGATGAGTTGGATTAGAATTATTAATTGCAAACAAACCTAAAAATGCGCCTTTTTGATTTTTTTCATCTGAAGGAATGGCAATTTTATGATCCGTAATTGCTACATGCATAATATCAGTTGAAGTTGATTTTGGCATATGACAATCAGTGCAATTTTGTGTTTTTTCATCTTTACACACATCATGGCATTGCATGCATTTTGCATCAAAATAAGTTGCTTTTAAAGTAGTAACGCTTTTATGCGGATTATGACAAGTGACACAAGTCATTTCAGCATTTTGAAAACAAGCACTTTGCTTTAACCTATCCACATGAGATGCCATAATAAATGAATTATCATGCTCATATTTTGGAAGATAAGTATCCATTATATCACTGAGTTTCATCCCAGGTTTAAAAGATGTAAAAGTTTTTCCTTCAGCTAAAATTGAAGTCCCCTGCAAATGACATCTTTGACAAACATCAAATTGCAAATCAATTGGCAATTTTGCAGGATTAACAATGGAATAATCAATGTATTTGGAAGTATCAATAAGATGCCCAGCCAACTTTTGTTTTATATGAACTTCTCCAGGCCCATGACACTTTTCACAATCAATGCCTTGAGGAATACTATTGTATTTGTTTAAAGAGCCTCTTTCATGATTAGGGTGTGCATTATGACAACTCATACATTCTAAGCCAATCTCTCGAGAAAATCGAGTGTTCTGACCATCTTCAAATCCTGGTGGTAGATCAGCTAATTTATCTTGAGTATAATAAGTATATGGCATTTGATGAACATAACCATTTACCTCAAATAAATGAGAATTTGTATGTTGCCCACTCCCTATTTTATAACTAGCTTTTTTGATGAGTTGATGTGTAGTATCCTTGCCTTTTAAGCGGAATTCTTTTATATACAGACTGTCATTTTTCCAAAATGGTTGGTAAGAAAGATTTTTGATAGTATCATAAATGATATGCATTTGACTATTTGCTAATGCACTATGCTCCTTTACTGCAAAATGAAAGGACTGCCCCATTCCAGTTTGCATATAGGAATCATAAATCTCAGAATGACACATTCTACATTCTTCCTTTCCTACATATTTTACTGTATCATTATGATTTAAGTAAGTGGAATAAGTACTGACCTCTCCCCTTTGGCAAGCAAACAGTAAACAAGTAGCTATCAAAAAAACAATGCTCCTCATTTATTCTATAACTATTCTTTTCTCTACTGTTCCATCATCATAGATGTAAAAAAGAACTTCATTCTTAGTGCCTTTTGTTTCTCTGCCTAATAGGTCTGTTACTTTAAGAAGTGCTTTGTTTGATTTGTAATTTTCGATAATTGATGATGGATTGTTATTGTAATAATAATACCAAGTGTGAGCTAGTGACCCATTATCTTCATATGATTTTTCTGTTAATATTCTATCAGAGGAGTCATAAGTATATAAATACCTTTCCTCTAACTCTAATGAAGGAATACCTCCTGAACACACATAACTTTTTAAATGATACTCCTGTAGCCTATCATTATTATTAGGCGTTACAAAAAAAATATATTCACAGACTGTATCAACAAATATACTATCGTAGTATAATAATATTGATTCGCAATACCCAGAAGAAATATTATAATTATACTCATATTTACGGCCATCTGAGATAGATACATTATTTAAATCTCCATTACTAGAATAATTAAGAATATCTGTTCTATAAGCAGTTGAAATACCAGTTGTAAAATAATTAATTTCTATTAACTGATTAGATGAATTATAAACAAAATCTTTTGACCATATCAAATTAGAACTAAAGAAATCTGTTCTTGTTTTTGTTACTAATTGCCCACTGATATCATAAGTATAATCATCAGTTATACCGTTATTGCCATAGCCAATCATTGTCATATTATATGATTCAATCTTATTATTTTGATATGTACAGTTTAGTTCAGTATTAACAGGCCATAGAAGAGTAGTAACATTATTAGTCCAAGAATTTAAAGTATCATTAGTATAATTTATTGATCCTGATGTTGAAATTTCTAAAGGATCAAGAACATCAACATAAAAAGAATCGGGAGTGAAAACTGGTTCATAACCAAAATCTAAATAATCACTTATAAATAAATCAAGTTTAGACTTAGTATATAGTCCAAGATCTTGGTATGGATAATAATAAGGTTGATGATTTTCATTTCCTGGACAGATTAAATCAGGTTTAAACTGATCAATTGAATGAACTTGCCCAAACCCAATCATAGGTAAGCAAAGTAATATAAGTAGTAGTTTTTTCATAATTTATTTTTCCGCTAATTTAACAAAATACTGCAACTCTTTTTCTTCTTTTTCCAGTTCAAAGCCACAAGAAGTAAATAACTTAATACTCCTCAAATTATCTTTTGCAATATTGCAATCTAATTTTTTAAAATTTAAAGTTTCAAAAGAATAAATAGACAATAATTTCAATGCCTCTTTTGCAAAACCTCTTCTTCTGTAATTTTTTGCAATTATTACACCCACACCCGCTCTATCAGTTGTATAATCAAAAAGGTCAATAAAACCTATTGGAGTATTTCTAAAATCAATCACAAAACGAAACTGCCCAACAGTAGCAATATCTTGCTTTGCATTAGCTATATAATTTGTCAGCTCATCTTTAGTATATTGTTTGTTTTCAGCTCCATATTTCCAATTCTCTTTGTTGTTTTCAATTTCAAACAAAAAATCTAAATCAGATAATTGCAAAGGTCGTAACAATATTTTGTCACTTTTTAACATTCAAAATCGCCAGCAAAAACCATACTAGCCTCTCCACTTAACCAAATGTTTTTGTATCCACCATTAAATTCTTCAAAACTAACGGTTAACTCGCCACCCTTAGTTTTTACATTTACCAAATTTTCACCTATGCAATTCGCATAATGCATTGCTAAAGCTGTAGCCACAACACCAGTGCCACAACTTAAAGTTTCCTCCTCCACTCCTCTTTCATAAGTCCTTACCTCAAGCTCTGCACTATCTTGTACAAAATTTACATTTATCCCTTCCTTTTTAAAAGGAGCTGAATTTCTTATTCTTCTTCCCTCTTTATTTACATCTATATATTGTAAATCATCAACCATCTCAATATAATGAGGAGAACCAGTATCTAAAACCAAACCATCACCCTCTCCAACAATCTCAGAAACATCTTGCATTTGCAATGCAATTGTATCTCCTAAAAACTGACCTTTATGCTCGCCATCAATAGCCATAAATGTAGTTTCAGTTTTGATGACTTCTAACATTGCTGCAAAATCAATAATGCATCTCCCTCCATTACCACACATACTAGATTGATTTCCATCAGAATTGAAATAAATCATCTCAAAATCCAAAGATGGATGGTTTCTTAATAATATCAAACCATCAGCACCAATACCCATTCTTCTTTCACAAAGTGCTGCAATTAACTTATTATCACTAATATCAAAAGTGCTTTCCCTATCATCAATCATGATGAAATCATTACCAGTTCCCTGGTATTTGTAAAATTCTATAATCATGTGGTAAAAGTAGGGGAAATTGTTATTTTAATTTTCATCAAAAATACAAAAAATAAATTTTCTAGTTAAATATAGAACTTATTCAACTCCATTATTTTTATCATTAAGCATAGGAACAAACGAAAACTCTCCATGAGTTGTAATTCTAGTTTCAGTTTCTGATAATTTTTCTATCAAATGCATTACTTGAATATCTCCTTCACCAATTGGAGCTACCATTCTACCTCCAACTTTTAACTGGGCAACTAAATCTTCTGGAATGCAAGGAGCGCCACATGTAATAATTATCTTATCGAAAGGTGCGAATTTAGGTAATCCCTTATAACCATCACCATAAACAAAGCGACAATTGTAGCCTAACTTTGGTAAAAATATTTTTGTTTTATTAAATAAATCTCTTTGTCTTTCTATTGTATAAACATCAGCATCCAACAAAGTCAATACTGCTGCCTGATAACCTGAACCTGTACCAACTTCAAGCACTTTATCATAAGGGTTCAAATCTAGTAATTGCGACTGAAAAGCTACAGTATATGGTTGAGAAATAGTTTGACCAGAACCTATAGGGAATGCTTTGTCTTGATATGCAAAATTAACAAATGCAGTATCCAAAAACTGATGCCTAGGAATGCTATTTATCGCACTCAGAACATCAATATTCTTAATGCCTTTTGATGCTAAATGTTGTACTAATTGCTTTCGCAACCCCTGATGTCTAAAACTATCTTTCATTCTTATTTCTCAATCAATCTTTTAAACTATTTTTGAAGAAAATTATTAATCACAAATTAAGACAATAAATAAGTATTTTTAACATTAGATGTTTCTAGAAAATACACAGTAAATTGTTAATACTAAAGATATGAAAAAGACCCTCTATTTCCTTATTGCTATCTCACTCTTCTCTTGTGATAAAGATGATACAACTACTAATGGAGTGCCATCATACATTCAAATTGATGAAATTACACTTGATGAAGATTATACTACAAACATTACAGATGCTTGGGTATATATAGACGGAGTTAACAAAGGTGTTTACGAGCTACCTGCTCATTTTCCAGTTTTAAATGATGGAGCTGTTGAAGTCCGTATTTATGCAGGAATTAAGGATAATGGAATTGCATCACAAAGAGTTACTTATCCGTTCTATCACTCTTACACTTCTACAGTAAAACTAACAATTGATTCCTCAACAATTATTAGCCCTACTGTTGTATTAAAAGAAAATATTGAAGGAATAATTGATAATTTTGATCAATCATATAATTTTAATCATGATACTTGTTTTTCCGTTCCAGAAACAGAAGGACCTTACGGAAATTATGGGTCTTTATCATTCTTAGATTCTATTTTTGTTACAGAAATAAATTACAAAGATCACCCGCTTAGTTTTGACAATGTACCCCAACAAGGATCAGCAACCTACCTTGAATTAGATTATAAAAGTGATAGTGAATTTTTAGTTGGAATGTATATTAATTTTCCTAATACACCAACTTTACAAAAAGACCTTCTATGGATAAACCCTAAAGATGATTGGAATAAAATATATGTAAATTTAACCCAAACGGTTAGTGAGGCAATTGGTGCTGAAAGTTTCTCTGTTTTTATAAGAATGCAGAGAGATAACTTCTCAGAAGTAAAAACACTAGATTTTGATAATATTAGAATTGTTCATTACAAAAAATAATTTCTACAGCTATAATCTTATCTTATAAGACTAATTATATTTGCCAAAAATTAAAAAAACAAAAAATGAAAAATATTACAGTAATTGGTGCAGGAACTATGGGTAATGGAATTGCTCATACTTTTGCTCAAAAAGATTTTAATGTAAATTTAGTAGATATCTCTGCTGATGCTTTAGAAAGAGCTATAACTACTATCAGTAAAAACTTGGACCGTATGGTTAAGAAAGAAAGAATTACTGAAGATGATAAAGACAATACTTTATCAAACATTACTACTTACACAGACATTAAAGAAGGTGTAAAAGGTGTGGATTTAGTTGTTGAGGCTGCAACTGAAAATATTGACCTCAAACTTAAAATATTTAAGCAGTTAGATGAAATCTGTGATACTAATACTTTATTAGCAACTAATACTTCATCTATCTCAATAACAAAAATTGCGGCTGTAACAAATCGACCTACCCAAGTTATTGGAATGCATTTTATGAATCCTGTTCCTGTTATGAAATTAGTTGAGGTTATCAGAGGATATGCTACTTCTGATAAAGTTACTAAAAGAATTATGGAAATGAGTAGAACTTTAGGGAAATCACCTGTTGAAGTTAACGACTACCCTGGTTTTGTTGCTAATAGAATTTTAATGCCAATGATAAATGAATCAATTGAAACATTATTTCAAGGAGTTGCGGGTGTTGAAGAAATTGACACTGTAATGATGCTAGGAATGGCTCATCCAATGGGCCCATTACATTTAGCTGATTTTATCGGACTTGATGTGTGTTTATCAATTTTAGAGGTGATGCATGAAGGATTTGGAAATCCTAAATATGCTCCTAACCCACTTTTAGTAAATATGGTTACTGCAGGAAAATTAGGAATTAAATCAGGGGAAGGTTTTTATAATTATTCTGAAGGACCTAGAAACAAAAAAGTAGCAGAACAGTTTGTAAAGTAAAAAGAAATCAAATCAATCTCTGATAAGAAAACCGTATTATGCCCGTTTTTTTGTGCCCAGAGCGGGAGTCGAACCCGCACGTCCTTAGGACACATGACCCTCAATCATGCCTGTCTACCAATTTCAGCACCTGGGCTTAGGCTTACAAAAGTAAAAAAAATCCCGCTAATGCGGGATTTATTTCAATTTGTGACCTGGCTGGGGCTCGAACCCAGGACCCCCTCATTAAAAGTGAGGTGCTCTACCAACTGAGCTACCAGGTCATTCAAAATCGGCTGCAAATATATTACTTTTAATTAATCAGAAAATATTTTGATAAAAAAATTTAATAAATAATTCTTTCCTTAAAACAGTCTGTTTTTATTATAAAAAATTCAGTTAATTTGCGTCAATAAACAATACATAAATATGCTGTATCTTATTGGTTTTATGGGGGTAGGAAAAACAACTATAGGAAAGCAAATTGCTGCTTTTAATAAAGTTGTTTTTATTGATACAGACAGTCAGATTGAAAAAGAAACATCTAAAAGTATCAAAGAAATATTTGAAACTGATGGTGAAATTGCTTTTAGAAAATTGGAAACTGATACAATTCGTTCAATTAATAGAAAGACTATTATTGCCTGTGGTGGCGGACTACCTGCTCATAATAACAATATAGAATACCTTAAACACAAAGGGACAGTTATCTACTTAAAGGCATCAACAGAGACATTAATCAAAAGATTAGAGAAAAATAAAAATAAGAGGCCATTAATCAGTAAATTAACAAATGATAAGCTGTTAGAATTTATACGCAAGATACTTAAAGAAAGGGAGGAAACCTATAAGCAAGCAGATTACACAATTGAAACTGATAACAAAACAGTAAAGGAAGTTTTAAGAGAGATAAATTCCCTGCTCCTCACCATCTAATTTTACATTTACATATTCTTTTAAAGTAGTCGCTAAAGACAGACCAACATAGTCAGCCTTTATTGGAAAACGATTATGTGTTCTATCAACCAAAACAACTGTTGAAAGTTTTAATATTGGTGTAGTTAAAAAATGCTTAGCTGCATACATTAAAGTTTTTCCTGAATTTAGTACATCATCAATCAAAACTACAACCTTATTAGAGTAATCTACTTCATCTAAAGTTGTACTTATTTCTTTTTGATAAGGATTATCTTTATCTAAACTAATAGTGCCAATTTTTGTTCTGATTGAAGATATCTCATTAATCACCTCAGACAACTGATTTGCCAACGCTTCTCCTCTACCTGAAACACCAACAATAATAATTTCTTTTACAAGCAAATTATTCTCGTAAACCTCCCATGCCAATCTGTTTATTTTTTGACTTATCCCTACTGAATCTAGGATTTTAGTTTTGG
>Ga0233427_10004789_pt1 | contig 11092 bp, 9 predicted proteins | sample SI_118_April2016_5_FD_179885 | JGI IMG/M metagenome (GOLD analysis project Ga0233427, IMG submission 179885) | Seawater microbial communities from Saanich Inlet, British Columbia, Canada - SI_118_April2016_100_MG | ecosystem: Environmental > Aquatic > Marine > Inlet | place: Canada: British...
ACCTCAACTTCCATTAAATAGTTGAGTGCTAAAGCAGCTAAATAAGCTGTACCAGCCAAACCGATAAGAGCAACTAAAAATGATTTAATTATGAGTCCAACTTTTTCCTTTAAAAGCTGTAAATCTAAAGCTGCCTCCAACACAATTAAGATTAATCCAACCACACCTAAAACCTCTAAAATAGGTAGTAAATCTGGTTTTGGAAACCCTGAAAAACGCAAAACATAATTTATTCCAATTCCCAATCCTATTAGTAGTAAAACAGCAGGTATTCCTGATTTTTTAGCATACAAATTAAAGAAATAAGAAATAATAATCGTTACCGAAAAGATGATTATTAAATGATATGTAGTTAGCGCTTCAAACAATTTAAAAGAGTCTTAAAATATCATTACCATTTGCAAAAACAAGTAAACTTAACAGCATTATCATTCCAACCACTTGAGCATTTTCCATTACTTTTTCAGGAGCGGGCTTACCCATTATCATTTCGTAAACCAAAAATACAACATGCCCACCATCTAAGGCGGGAATAGGTAATACATTCATAAATGCTAACATTAAAGATAAGAAAGCCGTTAAATTCCAAAACACCTCCCAATTCCATGTTGCTGGGAACATAGAGCCAATTGCCCCAAAACCACCCATTCCTTTATAAGCTCCTGTACTTGGGGATAAAATCAACATAAATTGATCGACATATGAACTTAGTTTTTTTATTGCTTTATTATAGCCTGCAGGGAAAGAAGCGGCAAATCCATATTTATGAGAAGCAAGAGTATAAAGTTCTAACTCCTCAAGTTGTTTTAGCGAAAGGTTGCCAGGTTTAAACCCAAGCATTCCATCCTCATTTACATTTACATTTATAGTTAATTCTTCACCACCTCTATCAACTAAAACTATAATTTCTTCTGATTTATAGTTTGCTAATTCATCTTTAAACTCATCATAATAAGTTAATGAAACTCCATTTATTGCAATAAGAATATCTTTCTTTTTTAACCCAGCCTTTTTTGCATTAGAATTTTCCGAAAAACCACTAACAACTGTAGGTATTCTTGGGTAAAATAATTGTTGATTTCCATTGTTCAAAAACATATCAATTACATCAATTGGCATCTCAATGTTTTTAGAAACACCATTTCTTTCAACAGTAATAGTTTTTGAAGTGATTACTTTTTCTAAAACCTCAGAAAAACGCTCAATTTTTTCTCCATCAGCTGCAATAAACTTATCTCCACTTTCAAAACCAAGTTCAGTTGCCATTTCATTTACACACCAAACCCCATCAACCAAGTTTTCGTTTGGTAAATACTTATCTCCATAAACAAATAAAGTCATAGAATAAATAAAGATACCCAACAGGAGGTTTACTGTAACTCCACCAAGCATAATAATTAGTCTTTGCCAAGCAGGTTTTGCTCTAAATTCCCAAGGTTCAGCAGGTTTTTCCATTTGTTCCTTATCCATGCTTTCATCAATCATCCCTGATATTTTAACATATCCACCTAAAGGAAGCCAACCAATTCCATATTCAGTATCGCCAATTTTCTTTTTTACAACCGAAAACCAAGGGTCGAAAAACAAGTAGAATTTTTCTACTCTTGTTTTAAATAATTTTGCGGGTATAAAATGCCCTAGTTCGTGTAGTATAACTAGGATTGATAAACTTAAAAGCAATTGAGCTCCTTGAATAGAAAATACATACCAAATTAATTTTGTGATAAATATAAAAACACCCCAAAAAATCGGATTCCCAACCTCCCTTTGTCCCAACATTAGGCTTCCGTCCATATTTATGCCTACCAAAACAGGGTCCATTTCATAGTATTCAACAGGCCCAGTTCCGAATCTATCTATATCAGAAAAAATATGCTGAAAAAACTCAGTCATTCCAGCAAACCCATTACCAACAATTCCACACAAAAAATAAAAACCAAAAAAACCAAACAACCACTTTAATGTAGTAATAGGGATTTTATATTTTTCTAAAAAGTTACTCATAATTATAATAATAATTCGTTTGCTAATATTCTTGTAGCCTCATTTGTGGCTACATAATCGTCCAAATTAGGATTGGGTACAAAAGTAATTTTTTCCATACAATCAACAATTAAATCTGACATATTTAAAAAACCAATTTTATCATTCAGAAACGCTTCAACTGCAATCTCGTTTGCGGCATTTAAAATACAAGGCATATTTCCTCCTTTTTCCATTGCATTGTATGCTAATTGTAAGTTTCTAAAAGTTTCCAAATCCGGTTTCTCAAAAGTTAAATTTGGGTAATCCATAAATGAAAAGCGTTTAAAATTATTTTTCAACCTTTCAGGAAATCCTAAAGCGTATTGTATAGGTAGTTTCATGTCGGGAATTCCTAATTGTGCTTTTATAGAACCATCCTCAAATTGCACGGCCGAATGAATAATTGATTGAGGGTGAACCACAACTTCAATTTGCTCGGCTTTTAAATCAAACAGCCATTTTGCCTCAATAACCTCCAAACCTTTATTCATTAAGGTTGCGCTATCAATTGTAATTTTTGCACCCATTTCCCAGTTAGGATGCTTTAGTGCTTGCTCTTTTTTGATGTTTTGTAGTTTTTCTTTTGCCCAACCCCTAAAAGGGCCACCAGAAGCTGTTAAATATATTTTTTCAATAGGATTATAAGCCTCACCAACTAAACATTGAAATATTGCAGAATGTTCAGAGTCTACCGGATAAATCTGAACATTATATTCTTGGCATAGTTTGGTGATTAAATCTCCAGCAACAACCAAAGTTTCCTTATTGGCTAAAGCAATATTCTTCTTAGCTTTTATCGCTCTAATAGTTGGTTTTAATCCCGAATAACCCACTAAGGCTGTTAATACAATATCAATATTTTCTCCTTCAACAACCTCTTCTAACGATTGAGCGCCAGCAAAAACTTTTATCCCTAAATCAAAAAGAGCATCATCAACCTCTTTGTATTTATCTTCATTAGTAATTACTACAGTATTTGGTTTGAATTTTTTTGCTTGCTCTATTAATAAAGCACTATTGTTATTTGCGGTTAAGACTTCTACTTCAAACAAATCAGAATGTTCGTTTATAACCCCTAAAGCTTGCGTTCCTATTGAACCAGTTGAACCTAATATTGCTATTTGTTTTTTCTTTTGTTCCATTAAAATGCTGTTAATTTATCCGCAATTTTTCTATCATTTGCTAGTCTGGGCACTTTGTTTTGTCCCCCAAGTTTTCCTATTGACTTCATGTATTCTCTAAATCCATTTTTAGAAATAGGAGTTATTTTTAAAGGATTCAGAATTCCACCAGTAATTAAATCTTTGTAGTAAGAATTATATTTTTGAAGAGTTTTATCAATTTCAACACCAAACTGATTTAAATCTTCCGGCTCTTTTTCAAATTCAATCAACCACTCATGATAAGGCAACCCTTCTTCTGGGTTTACCTGAGGAGCAACATGAAATTCATTTACCTCTGAAGTTAGTATTTCTATCGTTTCTTTTAATGATTTCTCAACTTCCTCAGCTATAACATGCTCTCCAAAAGCTGAGGTGAAATGTTTTATCCTACCACTTACAATAATTCTATAAGGATTTATAGAAACAAATTTAATAGTGTCCCCAATATTATACCCCCAAAGTCCAGCATTCGTATTTAAAATAATTACATAATTCACCCCAACCTCCACATCTTCTAGAGAGATTCTTGTAGGATTTTTATTAAAAAATTCTTCTGATGGTATAAATTCATAAAATATTCCATGATTTACACACAACAACATCCCTTCTTCTGTTTGTGAATCTTGATAAGCAATAAAACCTTCTGAAGCAGGATATAACTCTATACCATCAACTTGTTTTCCAATCAATTTTTCAAAGGACTTACGGTAGGGTTCGTAATTTACGCCACCATAAATAAAAAGGTCAAAATTTGGAAAAATATCTTTTATGAGTTTCTCTGTTTTTTTTTGTAATTTTTCAAAATACATTTGCACCCAAGGAGGAATTCCAGAGATTAAACTCATATTTTCAGGAAGGGTTTCATCAACTATTGCATCAACTTTCATCTCCCAATTTTCAATACAATTTGTTTCAAAAGAAGGTAAACGGTTTTTTGTTAAATAAGCGGGTACATGGTGCGCAACAATACCAGAAAGTCTCCCAGTTAAAATATCTCCTGTTTTTGTAAGTTCTGGACTTCCTTGTAAGAATATCATCTTCCCATTTACTATAGATGTGTTTTTTGTTTCAGCAACATAACTCAGAATTGCATCACGAGCAGCTGTAATATGATTAGGCATACTTTCCTTGGAAATTGGAATGTATTTTTCTCCTGATGTAGTTCCTGATGTTTTGCAAAAATAAAGTGGTTTCCCAGGCCAAAGAATGTCTTTTTCTCCGTCAATTATTAGGTTTACATACCCTTTTAAACCTTCATAATCTCTAATTGGGATTTGCATTTTAAAATTAGAATAATTTCTAATTTCCGAGAAATTATGCTCCCTTCCGAATTTTGTTTTTTTTGCCCGTTCAATTAATTCAAACATTAGTTTTTGCTGAACTTTTACAGCATTTTTTTTCCACTTACTGTTTTTGGTAACAATAAATTTAGCAAAAGGCAAACTTAATGATGCTTTAATACTCATCTTAAAATGAAATGTAATTTTCTGGGTTTACAGGAATTCCTTTGTGCCAAAGTTCAAAATGTAAATGTGGCCCAGTTGAAAGCTCTCCAGAATTCCCAATTATTGCAATATGATCACCAGCATTTACAAAATCACCAACCTCTTTTAATAAAACCGAATTATGCTTATAAAGAGAGATAAAATCATTTTTATGTTGCACTCCAATTACATAACCAGTTTCAGAAGTCCAGTGGCTAACAATTATTGTCCCCTCTAAAACTGTGGCAATTCTTGATTTTTCCTTGGCCACTAAATCGACCCCAAAATGCCTAGTTTTATTGTTAAATTTATCTGTTATTATTCCACCTAATGGAGGGTAAAACATTAAAAACTCATTGTTTTTGTCTTTATTAAAAGTAATAGAGCTTTTGTCTTCAGTCTCTACCTTTACTCTTAAAAGAGAATCTTCAATTGATTTTTCAAAAAAAATCTCTTTTTCAGAATTTAAAATATCTTCTGTATTTTTAGGTGTAATTAACTCATCTCCATTTATAATGTTAGTTATGTTCTGCAGATAAATTTCCTTACTGTTTAAAGCTCTTTCTAATGAATCGGTTTTAATGTTTAATTCAATTAAACTTTTTTGAACTTCAGTTGTAGATTTCCCTGGAACATATTCTTTTAAAGGTGTGTAAGCAATAAGTAATAATGCGCTAAAAAAACAGATAAAAACAAAAATACCAGCAAAAGCAAATATATTTAATCTGTTTAATTTTACAGACAATTTCTCTTCAAAAGAATCATCTGTAATTATTACAAAACGGTATTTATGTAGTAGTTTTTTCCAGAAATTATTTAAACCTTCTTTATCTTGCATAAGTTTGCAAATATCATAAAAATATGAGCATATTTGCGTGAATTTTACAAATTGCCATAAAATAAATTTAAACAAAAGTAGTTTATAAGCAGAATGAAGCTAAGAACACATCATATAAAGAGAGTAATTTTACTTTCAATTTTGCTTGTAATTTCCTCTTGCTCTACAAAGAAAAAATCTTGGGTCAATAGGCAATATCATAACACAACCGCTAAATTTAACGGGTATTTTAATGGAAATGAAAGCGTGAGATTGGGTGTAAAAAAACTGCACACAAAACACATTGACGATTTTACAGACATTCTTTCTGTTTACCCAACAGGTGATTTGAAAAAAGCTAAAAAAACACATTCTTATATGGATAAAGCCATTAAAAAAGGATCAATTGTGATTCAAAGGCATTCCATGAAAATAAAAGGAAAAGAGTATTGCAAATGGATTGATGATAACTATTTTATGGTTGGGAAATCCTATTTTTATAAGGGTGAATTTGATGAAGCAATCAAAACATTTAGTTTTATAAATAATGAATATAAAAAGAATGAAATAATTTATAAATCATCTCTTTGGCTTATTCGTTCATATGTTGAAAAAGGTGATTTTTCTTCTGCTAAATCTGAGCTTGACGAACTAATGAGTAATAAAAGATTTCCTGATAAGCTAGAAAAACAGTTGGCAATTGTGGCTTCTGATTATTACATACAAAGAGGCGATTATTCACAAGCAGTTACTGAGCTAACTAATGCGACTCAACTAATTAAAAGAAAGCGTAAAAAAGCAAGGTACTATTATATATTAGCTCAGCTTTATCAGCAAGACAAAAACCACAAACAAGCTCAAAAATATTACAAACTCGTATTAAAATCAAATCCTGAATATGTGATGACTTTTAATGCAAAAATGAACTTAGCAAGATCATTAGAAAGCGGAAATAAGGACAATAAAAAGATGAAGGAAAAACTCCTTAAAATGACTAAGGATGATAAAAACAAAGAGTACCTTGATCAAATCTACTTTACTTTAGCAGAAATGGACATGAAAAACAAGGACACAATTTCTGCAATTGAAAATTACACATTATCTGCTGTAAATAGCATTCAAAATAATTCCCAAAAAGCAATATCATTTTTAAAGCTTGGTGTTATTGAGTTTGAGAGGTCGCTTTACAGGTCATCAAAATTATATTATGATAGCACCTTATTTTATATGGATTCTGATTTTAGAATGTATGAAGAAGCTAGCGAAAAGCATGAGATACTTTCCGAACTTATAAATAATTTAGATGTTATTGAATTGCAAGATAGTTTGCAAATGATTGCAATGCTTCCAAAAGCTGAGCAGAACCAAATGATAACTCAAATTATACAGGCTGAAGTTGAAAAAGAACGAGAAGAAGCAGAAAACGAAAGGTTAAGACAGCAAATGTCCTATCAAAGTGGCAGAAACGGAGGAAGAGAAGATCAGTTTGGAAACAACACCTCTGGAGGAAAATGGTATTTTTACAACCCAGCAACATTAAGTTTTGGGATGTCAGAATTTAGAAAAAAATGGGGCAAAAGAAAGTTAGAAGATGATTGGAGAAGAAAAGATAAAAAAATAACCTCTAGTTTTGAGGTTGATTCTTCAGCAATTGATTCTTCAGCAATAGCGACAAAAAACAAAAAAAATCCAAAATTTTATTTAGATCAACTGCCATCTTCAATTGAAGATTTTGAACTTTCTGATACCCAAATTAAAGAAGCATTATTCCAAGTAGGAACAATTTATAAAGAAGATTTAGAAGAAATTACTAAAAGCACTGAGGTTTTTTCAGCCTTATACGCTAGGTTTTCTGATGACGAACAGTATGCACCACTTTCTTGCTACAGTATTTATTTAAACCACACAGATATTGATAATAAATTAGAAGCTCAAAACTCAAAACAATTATTACTTAAAAGGTTTCCAAAAAGCATTTATGCTCAAATGCTTACAAACCCTGATTTTAAACTAGAGGCAACCAATAAATTAGCTAAAGAAGAATTGGACTATAGGGCAGTTTTTGCAAATTATTCTTTGGAAGAATATCAACAGGTAATAGACAAAACAACTGTAATTTTAGAAAACGAGTATCAATCTAAATATTTATTTTTAAGAGCTTTATCATTTTTAAATAAAGATGAGTTTGATAGAGGAACAGAAATATTAAACAAACTTATTTCTCTTGATGCAGATGAAAAAATAGTAAAAGAAGCTCAACATATTTTGGACGCCCTTAATGATCCTTCTAAAATGGAAAAAGCTAATGAATTAGCTATTGCTGGCTCTCCTTATTTATACAGAAGTACCTTACCTCAAATGATAATTATTATAATACCAAAAGGAGCTGTTGATATAACTTATTTAAAAACCCTTATTTCCGATTATCACTCACAGGATTTTGAAAATGAAGTGTTTGAAATAAGCGCATTACTTTTAGGGATGGATAAACATTTGCTAATGATAAAAACGTTTGATAATACTTCTGATGTTATGGCTTATCATGAAATGTTTGTTTTGGAAGAAAACATCTTAAAAGAACTTAACAAATCAGAACACAAGGTGATGGCAATTTCTTTTGAGAATTTCCAAGAATTTTATAAAAATAAGGATGAGGATGGTTATCACAACTTCTTTAAAAAGAATTATTTAACTATTGAATAAAGAACAAAAAGAATTTAGTAATTTTGCGGTATTAAAAATCTAGAAATATGTTTACAAATAAAAATGAAGCTATGAAAAATACAGAAACAACTGCTGCAATAAATATGATTGGCGCAGGGACTGTAATTACAGGTGACATTCAATCAAAAGGCGATATTAGAGTTGATGGCACTTTAAAAGGGTCCGTTAACACTTCTGGCAAGGTTGTTTTAGGAAAAGATGGTGTTATTGAGGGCGATGTTGTTTGTAGGGATGCAGATGTTTCTGGAACAATTAAAGCAAAAATTTCAGTAGCACAATTATTGTCTTTAAAATCTACCGCTAAATTAAATGGTGATATTATCACTAACAAACTATCAATTGAGCCAGGGGCTTCATTTACTGGATCTTGTAGTATGGGGGCGGTTATTAAAGACATTAAACATGCCGAAAAACAAGAAAAAAAGGAAAAAACAGCTTAATAGATACGTTTCTCTTGCCTCCATCCCTTTTCAAATAGGATCTGTTGTTTATATTGGTTCTTATTTCGGAAAAATACTTGATTTAAAATATGGCTTTGTGAACCCTCCATGGATGACCCTTATTTTTGTCTTATTTGCAATTGGATTATCTTTTTATAGTATTATAAAACAACTCCAAAGAATTAATAAGAATGAATAAACAATTACTTAACTTTCACCTTTTACTATTTTTTATTCTAGGAATTTCATTTTTTTTTCATAAATATAGTATAGATAATACAGACCACCTACCTTTTCTTTATGCGATTAACGCTTCAATTGCAATTTTTGTTTATTGGATTGTTTTCTTATTAAGAAATAATAATAAGGGATATTTAGGTTATTTTTTTTTGTTAGGTACTTTCATTAAGTTTTTCATTTTTTTCATTTTTGTTTTGCCTATTTTTAAAGACGATAATATTGTCTCTAGAACAGAGTTTTTCACTTTTTTTATTCCATACTTTTTGTCGTTGATGGTAGAAACAAAATCCTTAATTTCATTAATAAATAATGAGGAAAATTAGCTCGAGATATACGCTAAGTAAAATTATTGTACAAATACACTGTTAGACTCATTGAAATATATACTTTTGCACCGATTTTTAAAACGATAAATCAAGCTAATAATATGAAGTTAAACAGAACATTTTTCAGTCTTTTCATTTCTACTTTTTTTGTAGTAACTTCTTTTGCTGGCGAATCAGATTCTAAGGATTTAAGAAAAGAAATAAAAGAGTCTATAAATCATCATCTACTGGATGATCATAATTTTACAATTACACATGGAGTTTCTTTTCCGTTACCAATAATTCTTTATTATAATGGCGATATTGATGTGTTTTTATCTTCAAAACTATATGATGATCATGCCAAACCAATTAGTTATCAACTGGATGAAAAAACCTATATAATTGATGGTCATGGGCACATATTAGGGTATGTTGGAAGTGAAGAATTTCATCCTATTGACTTTTCAATAACTAAAAATGTTGTGTTTATAATGATCTGTTTTATTTTAATGCTCTTAATGTTTGTTGGAATGGCAAGATCATATAAACACGGACACCTCCCTAAGGGTGTCGGTAGGTTATTAGAACCAATTATTCTTTATGTTAGAGACGATATAGCTATCCCAAATATTGGTAAAAAGCATTATAAAAGATATATGAGTTTTCTGCTTACAGTATTTTTCTTTATCTGGATTATTAATTTATTTGGATTGACTCCCCTTGGTGTTAATGTTACTAATAATATTTCAGTTACATTTTCACTAGCTCTTTTAACGTATTTAATTACCACTTTCACTGCTAATAAGAGTTATTGGGGGCATATATTTTGGATGCCAGGCGTTTCTGTACCTATGAAAATTATGTTAGCTCCAATTGAGTTATTAGGAACGATCATTAAACCTTTTTCTTTAATGATTCGTTTGTATGCAAATATTATTGCAGGACATGTTGTTTTAATGAGTATTCTGGGTTTAATTTTTATATTTCAAAATTGGATTGGGACTACACTTTCATTTGGATTGGCATTTGCCTTATCTTTATTAGAATTATTGGTGGCTGCACTACAGGCTTATATATTTACAATGTTATCTGCTCTTTATTTCGGTGCTGCCGTAGAAGAGCATTAAAAATATTAACTAGAATGTTTAATTTAAATTAATTTAATTATGGAAGAAGTACAACAAATTGCGGCGATCGATTTAGCTCCGCTAAGAATTATTGGTGCTGGACTGGTAGTAATCGGTGCAGGTATTGGTATTGGTAGAATTGGTGGGTCGGCATTAGAAGCAATGGCAAGACAACCAGAACTTACAGGTAAGATTCAGACAGTTATGCTTATTGCTGCTGCTCTTATTGAGGGTATTGGATTTGCTGCATTATTTGCAGTGTAAAACCATAAATCAATACTGCAAGGGTTGCTTGCAGTATTGATTTTATTTTAAAAAAACTAACACAGGATAAAAATAAAATGGAAAAATTAATTAACGACTTTTCAGTAGGATTGTTTTTTTGGCAATCATTACTTTTTATTGCATTAATTCTTTTATTAAAGAAATTTGCTTGGGGACCAATCTTAAGTGCTGTTGAAGAGAGAGAAGAGGGGATTAAGGAAGCATTAGAATTAGCGGAAAAAGCTAAAGAGGAAATGCAGGCACTTAATGCGGATAACGAAAGAATTTTAGCAGAAGCTAGAATTGAAAGAGATATCTTATTGAAGGAGGCAAGAGAAATGAAGGATAAAATTGTAAGTGAAGCTAAGGAACAAGCAAATACTGAAGCTGATAAAATCTTAACTACTGCTAAGGATCAAATCAATAATGAAAAGATGAAAGCAATGACTGAACTTAAAAACACAGTAGCTACTTTATCAATTGATATTGCTGAAAAAGTA
>Ga0233427_10004793_pt1 | contig 11083 bp, 9 predicted proteins | sample SI_118_April2016_5_FD_179885 | JGI IMG/M metagenome (GOLD analysis project Ga0233427, IMG submission 179885) | Seawater microbial communities from Saanich Inlet, British Columbia, Canada - SI_118_April2016_100_MG | ecosystem: Environmental > Aquatic > Marine > Inlet | place: Canada: British...
GCGGCGCCGTCCATCTCAGTCCCCGGTTCCGGTGAACCGCTCAACGGCGTAAGGCGTAAGATCAATATTCGGAGTATTTCCGCAAACCAGATCGGCGATCAACCGACCGGCGCGCGGCCCGGCGGTCAGGCCCACATGATGGTGGCCGAAGGCCAGCACCAGACCCGGATGGTCGGCGACCGGCCCCATCACCGGCAAACTGTCCGAGACCGCCGGGCGGTGGCCCAGCCATTCGGTGTGGTGATCATATTCAATGCCTGGAAAAACGATCTCGGCGCGCTTCAACAGCGTGTTGATGGGCGCGGCACTTGGACCCGCGTCGAGGCCGCCGAATTCGACCAGGCCGGCCAAGCGCATGCGATCGTCCATGGGGGTCGCGACGAACTTGCCGTCGGCGACCATCAAGGCGCGGTTCAGGCGAACCGATGATCCCATCAACTGCACGTGGTACCCGCGCTCGGTTTCCAGCGGCACATGCATGCCAATGGATTTAAGCAATTGCGCCGACCAGGCACCGGCGGCGACGACAACGGTCCCGGCATGAATATTGCCGGCCTCTGTGGTGACGCCGGTAATTTTGCGGTCCGTGCGTAGGAACCCGGTGACCGGCGATTTCACGATGTGTCCGCCGCCGGCGACCAAGGCCTTGGCCAACTCTTTGACGTAATCGCCGGGCAGATCGATGGCGCCGTGCTGTTCGGCCATTTCAACCAGGCATTCATAATTCGGAGACAGGCCGGGCTCGGCATCGCGGACGTCGTTGCCTTCGATCACTGTCCACGGGATGCCATGTTTTTTGCGCAAGCCCCATCCCAAGGTGTCGGCTTCGAACGTCGCGCGGTTCTTGAACACAAAGCCATAAGGAATGCGTTGGATGCGGCGTGCCGCATCCGTGCCTTCGGCCAGCCGGGCATGTTCGTCGAGACTGTTGGCGACCATCGGCGCCATGTTGTCGGCGATATATCGGACCCGGTCGGCGGAGCAATGCTTCAGGTATTTGAACAGCCAGGGCAGCAGTTTCGGAATGTAGCCCCATTTGAGATAGACCGGCCCCAAGGGGTCACTCAACATGGCCGGTACATTTTTGATCAGGCCGGGCACGGTGACGGGGATGATCGAGCTGGTCGCCAGGACGCCGGCGTTGCCAAAAGACGCGCCTTCGCCGGGTTCTTCGCGATCCACCAGGGCCACGTCGCGGCCCAGTCGTTGCAGGTTCAGCGCGGTCGCGACACCGACAATGCCGGCGCCGACCACGCAGACCGTGTCTTGGCTTTCGTCCTCAGCGTTCATGAGCTTTCCTCGGCTCCCCATCCCCGGTTCTCCATCCTTAGCGCCCATATGCGCCCGATTGACCCGCTTTATATTGGTAGTGCGGATCGTGGTCGCGTCAGTCCATTAAGTCAAATTACTCAAGATTCTTTCTATATAAAGTGACTTTATGATAAAATTGCCCGCCTCACGTCTCATTGGAGCGTTGCGCCATGAATCTGCGTCAGATTGAAGCTTTCCGCGCGGTGATGACCGAAGGCTCGGTCACGCAGGCGGCAGTCGCCTTGGGGGTGACCCAGCCGGCGGTGTCGTGCCTGATCGCGAATTTGGAAGAATCCATGGGGTTCTTGCTGTTCAAGCGCCACCGCGGGCGGTTTCAGCCGACCGGTGAAGCGGAGATATTTCTGGAAGATGCTGAACGTCTTTTGGCTAGCCACAGCCGTGCCACCCGGACGGCTCGAGATATCCGCGACTTGAAGTCGGGGTCGCTGCGGGTCGCGGCGCTGCCCGCCGTGTCGATGAACTTCATGCCGAAGCTGATCGCCGGCTTCATCCGTGATCGGCCGCAGATCAAGGTATCGTTGCAGACCCGCTCCAGCGTGCAGATACGCGAATGGATTTCGGCCCAGCTTTTTGATATCGGCTTTGCCGAATTGCCGGCCAATGATCCAGCCATGGATATTGATCCGCTGTCTTTCGATTGTGTGTGCGCGTTGCCCGCCGGCCATCCGTTGGCCTCGAAGCTCCGCCTCGACCCTCATGATCTTAAGGGCGAACCGTTGATCGTGCTCAATCCCGAACATTCTACCCACTATCATTTGAAGGCGGCGTTTGAGGCCGCCGGCGTGCCGTGGGCGCCGCATGCCGAATGCTATCTTTTTCAGCCGAGTTGCCGGATGGCCGCCGAAGGCGTCGGGATCGCTGTTGTTGATCCGTTTACGGCGCATGATTTCGAAGGCCAGGGCGTGGTGTTTCGGCCCTTCGTGCCGCGAATTCCCTATGAACTGGGGTTGATTTACCCCGCACTCCGTCCGCGCTCGCGCCTGACCGCTGAATTTGCTACGGCGCTTAAAGCCGCGCTCAAGGAAATGCTGCAGGACAAACATCAACCGGGCGCTCCTTAAGCCACCCACTCGCTGACCGGCGCGCGGGCGTCCTGCAGCGGCTGCGTGATGACATCGACCAATGTCGGGCCGTCATGTTTGACGGCCTCCGCTAGCACGAATTTCAATTGCCCTGGATCATCAACCGTCCACGATTTAATTCCGAACGCTTCGGCGACGGCGGCATGATCCGTGCGGTTGAAGTCGACCGAAAAGTAACGTTCATCGAAGCCCGATTTCTGGCCGGCCTTGATCCAACCGTATACTGAGTTGGAAACCACGATGTAGGTGATCGGCAATCCCAGGCGGGTAACGGTCTCAAACTCGCCGACGGCCATGCCGAAACTGCCGTCTCCCATCATCGCGACAATCTTCGCGTCCGGTCTGCCGATTTGCGCGCCGATGGCCGCCGATAGCGAATAGCCCAGTGCCCCGTGGGCGCGGTTTGAAATGAAATGCCGGCCCGGCCGATCAACGCGGTAATAGGCGGAAATGTAAGGACACGGCGTTCCCGGATCGGCAATCAGCACGGCGTCGTCCGGCAAAACGTCGTTCAAATCCGCGATCAGGCGTTCCGGGCGGATCGGCGTCTCGTTGCTTGTCGATAATTCCTCAAAAGCCGCGAATTTGGTTTCACGGGCCTTGGTAATGCGCGTCGCGCCACCAAAATCCACGCCATCAACGCCGTCCGCTTCCAAGGCAACGTTGATTGCCGCTAGCGTGAGCCGCGCGTCCCCGATCAGTGGAATGTCCGTGTGGTAGTTCGCCGACACCGCCATGGGATCGCTGTCGATGTGGGCGATCTTTGAGCCCATTGCTGGGAACCGCCAGCGTTCAGTGGTCACCGATCCGGCCCGACACCCGACAAAAATAATCAAGTCGGCTTCTTCGACAACCGCGCGGGTCTCCACCACGCCGCCGTTCGAGCCGACGACGCCAAGGCAATTCGGATGCAAATCCGACAATGACCCTTGGCCGCTGACCGTCGTTGCCACAGCAATGTTGAGCCCTTCGGCCAGCCGTTGCAGTTCCGCCTCGCCTCCAGCCAGGACCACGCCGCCACCGCAAATGATCAACGGGTTTTTCGCCGCCGTCAGGGCTTTGACGAAACCGTCAACGGCGTCATCGCTCGGCGCCGCCGGCCATGCGGGGTAGGTTTCAAAATCAGATTGCGCCCAAATTTCGGATTCTGTCACCGGCGCGGTTTGTACGTCATAGGGCAGCGCCAGATGCGCTGAACCCGGGCGGCCCGTAGTCATGGCGCGGAACGCCGCGCGGACCATCGAGGGCAATTCCCCGGCTAGGTTGATCACGTTGTTGTACTTGGTCAGCGGTCGGAATAAATCCTTCTGGCTCAATTCCGTCAGCGGATAATGCCCGTTTGACGCGACCGAGACGTCTGATGTGATACCCAGCACCGGCACGGACGATTCACCCGCTTCCACAAGCCCTGGCAGAATGTAGGTGGCGCCGCCACCGCTCGGTCCTTCACAGATGCCCGGCTTGTGGGTGACCCGCGCATAGGCATCGGCCATATACCCGGCGTGGCGTTCATCGCGGGTCAGGATATGGGTCATGCCGTGATTGAGGCGTTGCAGGGCGTCGTAGAAGGGCAGCGTGGTGTCGCCGCAAAGCCCAAAGATGTGTTTCGCCCCGTGCGCCTCGAGCATGCGCACCATGGCTTCGGCCCCGTTCAGTTGATTGCTTCCGGCATCAGGCATTGATCATCATTCCAAATTATTGAATATCGAAATGTATACAATATTGTTGCGAGTTGAATTCAGAGTCAAGCCAAAGACTCTAGATTAGTGTGCGTTTAAAACAATTTATGATGAATTTGTTGCGATAGCGACGCCGATGAGATACCCCATAAGGACACTGCATTGTATACAGATTGGAAATTTCAATATGCCTGACATCGCTGACAAGCGCTTGAGCAGCGTTGACCGGGCCTACGGTGCAATCAAGGATATGGTGATCGCCTACCGGTTCAAACCCGGCGAGCGCATCAACGAGGTCGAATTAGCGAAGCGTTTGGAGGTCAGCCGGACTCCGCTCCGTGAAGCCTTGAACAGGTTGGTCTCGGAGGGGTTCTTGAGCTTCATTGGCGGGCGCGGGTTTTTCTGCCGGGAGTTCAAGCCGCGGGAAATTTATGAACTTTACCAACTGCGCGCCGTCCTCGAAGTTGCCGCTGCCAGGATGGCCAGCGAGCAGGCGACGGATGAGGAAGTTGATGAGTTGGAGCGCTTTTTGGATGAAACCGGACCCGATGACGGCCAACGCACCAGCGAGGAAATGGTCGCCCTGGATGAAGCCTTCCACAACCACATTATGCGGTTCGCCAGAAACGCCGAGATGCGCAATCTGTTGAACAACCTGAATGACCGCATTCGGTTTTTCCGATGGATCGATATGGACAGCCGGCGCCAACGGACCCAGAATGAACACCGCAATATACTAGACGCCATCCGGTGCCGGGAACCGGAACGGGCGGCAGCGCTCATGCAGGGACATATTGGGCGCCGCTTGGACGAGATTACCAGCGGTATCAAGGAAGGGTACTCGCGCATTTATCTAAGTTCAGCCGGCATCGACTAGGCGCGGCTGAGTAGCAGGAGAAAAAAAGCCATGGCACATGAAAAGATCACCGGATCGTTCGTCGCCTTGATCACACCGTTCAACAACGACGGGTCCATCGACTTCGAAGGGTTCCGCACTCTGTTGAAATTTCACCACGACAACGGCACCCGGGCGGTCCTGATCATGGGGTCGACCGGCGAGGTTTCCATGTTGTCCGTCGAAGAGCGCAAGAAGATCATTTCAGAGACCGCGAAAATGAAGACGCCGGGCGTGAAATTGTTTTACGGCTGCACCGGCAACAATACGCAGACCACCATCGAGTATCTGCAGTATGCGGAAAAAGAAGGCGCCGACGGCGCCATTCTTGCCGCGCCGGCCTACATCTGCGCCGATGAGGACGACATCGAAGCATTCTTTTTGAAGGTCGCCGACAGTGTCGATTTGGCGCTTGGCATTTACAACAATCCGCCTCGGGTGAAATCGGATTTGGGTCATGCCGCGTTGTTGCGTCTGTTCGAACACCCGAACTATGTGGTGCACAAGGAATCCACCGCGCGGGTCGGACAGGTGGCACAAGTCTTGGCTGCCAAACCCGATGCTTCGGTCATGTGCTGTGATTCCCCGAATTTAGGCCTAGTTGTGCCGACCATGTCCCTGGGCGGACACGGGACCGCCAACATGACGGGCAATATTGCACCTCGGGAACTAGCGGCCATTTCCGAGCCCTGGCACGAAGGCGGTTCGGCGGAAAAATTCCGTGAGGCGTATCTCACGAACCTGTCGCTGTTGCATTACACCTACTCAGCCATCAATCCGGTTGCTGTGAAATCCTTGATGGCGGCTGTCGGCTTGCCCGCCGGCCCCTTGCGCGAACCGTTGCGCGGACTGACCGGCGAAGCGCTGCAAAACGGTGTCGACATCGTCCGCGAGCTGGGTCTTGATCAGGCCTATGGTTTCTCCATGCAAGGTGAAATACGTTCCGTCGCTTGAACGCGCCGGAGTGGAGAAAAATTATGGTGAAGGCAAAAGGCGGTAAGAACGTTTACGGCGCCGCCGTCGGCATTTTGATGCTGGAATCGCAATTTCCACGCATCCCGGGCGATGTCGGCCATGCCGGGACTTGGCCTTTTCCGGTGCTCTACAAAGTCGTCAATGGCGCCAGTCCGGACCGCGTTGTTAATCGCAACGCCGAAGGGCTATTGGATGAATTTGTTCGGGCGGCCCGCGAATTGGTCGCGACAGGCGCCGATGGCATCACCACGAATTGCGGGTTCCTGTCGTTGTTTCAAGCCGAGCTTTCCGAAGCCATCGGCGTTCCCGTCGCCGCGTCGGGTCTCATGCAGGTGCCCTGGGTCCAAGCGTTGTTAGGCCCTGGGAAACGGGTCGGCGTGCTGTCGGTGTCGAAATCGACGTTAACGGCGGATCATTTAGCGGCGGCAGGCGTTGGCATCGATACGCCCGTCGGCGGTACCGACGGCGGACGCGAGTTCAGCCGCGCCATTTTGGGCAATGAGCTGGAACTGGACGTTGATTTGGCACGCGCAGATCTTGTGGAGGCAGGGGAACGGTTGTTGGCGGATCATCCCGATATCGGTGCGTTGGTCTTGGAATGCACCAACATGGTGCCCTATTCGGCGGATTTGGCCGAGGCCCTGGGCATTCCGGTATATGACTTTTACAGTTTCGTCACCTGGTTCCAGGCAGGGCTGTGCCCCAGACGGTTTGTTTAGACGGTTTGATTGGGCATTCGCGGGCCGAACGCTGAGCTGGCGGGCAGCCGCATCCGCCCGCTGAAACCCGGTAACATAGGCACCTTGCACGGCGTTAGATTATTTAGGCGCGACCACCATCGTCATCAGGCGGCCTTCGGTCCTCGGGAATTGTTCGACCTTCACTTCCTCGTCCAAATCCTCGCGGACACGGTCAAGCACCCGAAGCCCAAGCTCCTGATGGGCCATTTCACGGCCACGGAAACGAATGGTCATTTTGACCTTGTCGCCATTGCCGATGAATTTCCGAACACTGCGCATTTTCACCTGGTAATCGTGCTCTTCGATTCCGGGCCGCATCTTGATCTCTTTGACCTCGATGATTTTTTGCTTTTTGCGCGCCTCGTTGGCCTTTTTTTGCGCCTCGTACTTGTACTTCCCGTAGTCCAGGACCTTGCATACAGGAGGGTCCGCGTGTGGTGAAATCTCGACCAGGTCGAGTCCCGCCTCATCGGCCATCTCTTGTGCTTCTGCTATGGAAACCACGCCGACTTGTGATCCATCGGCATCTATCAAGCGGACATTGTCCACATCGATATCTTCGTTCACCCGCGGCCCTTCCTTGGCTGGCGGCTGATTAAACGGACGTCTAGCTATCTAACTCGCTCCTCGTCGATTGTTACAAAACGTATCGATTTCTTACGGTGTAAATCAATACCCCGGAAGCCAAACTGTTCAACTTTTTATGATTTTCCAGCCGGGCTCTGCGCTTCTTCTTTTAGTCTAGCGAGCGCATCTTGCAGTGCAAGAACTTCCTGTTGCTTGCCGCCGAGGCGCCGCATGGCGACGCTTTCGTCTTCGGCTTCGCGTGCGCCGACCACCAAAATGACCGGCACCTTGGCGTGGCTATGTTCGCGGACCTTGTAGTTGATCTTCTCGTTGCGCAGATCAAGCTCGGCGCGGAGCCCGGCGGCATTGGCCTGAGCTTGGACTTGGCGGGCGTAGTCATCGGAATCATTGGTGATCGTGGCGACGACAATCTGCACCGGCGCCAACCACAAGGGAAAGCGCCCGGCATAGTTTTCAATCAATATTCCGATGAACCGCTCGAACGAACCCAAGATAGCCCGGTGCAGCATGACCGGGCGGTGTTTGTCGCCGTCTTCGCCCACATAGGACGCGTCCAAACGCTCGGGCAAAACGAAATCAACCTGATGAGTGCCACATTGCCAATCGCGGCCGATGGCGTCGCGCAACACGAACTCCAGTTTCGGGCCGTAGAACGCACCTTCGCCGGGGTTCATGACTAATTCCACGCCGGCGGCGCGGCTGGCATCCAAAAGCGCCTTTTCGGCCCGGTCCCAAGTTTCATCGGAACCTGCGCGAACTTCCGGCCGATCAGCAAATTTGATCACAAAGTCTTCGAAACCGAAATCCTTGTAGATTGAGGCAAGCAAGTCGATGAAGCGTTTGGTCTCTTCCTCGATTTGATCTTCGGTACAGAAAATGTGGGCGTCGTCTTGCACAAAGGCGCGAACCCGCATCAACCCGTGCAGGGCGCCCGACGGCTCATTGCGCGCGCAAGCGCCGAACTCCGCCATGCGCAAAGGTAAATCGCGGTAGCTGGTCTGACCCTGCTTGAAGATTTGCACATGACACGGGCAGTTCATGGGTTTGATCGCCAGCATCCGGTCTTCGGACTCGGCAATGAACATGTGCTCGCGAAACTTCTCCCAATGGCCGGAGTCTTCCCACAAGGACCGGTCAACCATCTGCGGCGTGTTGACCTCGACATAACCACCGGCTTCCAGGCGCAGGCGCATGTAATTCTGGATCGCCCGGTAAAAGGTCCAGCCTTTCGGATGCCAGAAGACCGATCCCGTCGCCTGCTCTTGCTGATGGAACAAACCCATTTCGCGGCCCAGGCGGCGGTGATCGCGTTTTTCGGCTTCCTCTAACATGTGTAGATAGGCGCGGAGCTCTCTCGGTGTACGCCAGGCGGTGCCGTAAATTCGTTGCAGCATTTCATTGTCGGAGTCGCCGCGCCAATAGGCGCCGGCGACCTTCATCAGCTTGAACGCCTTGCCGACACGGCCCGTCGACGGCAGATGCGGGCCACGGCAGAGATCGAACCAGTCGCCCTGGCGATAAATTCGGACATCCTCGCCGGCCGGGATGGCCTCAATAAGTTCCGCCTTGTAGGCTTCGCCCATGTCACGGAAGGTCTGCACCGCTTTGTCGCGGTCCCAAACCTCCTTGGTGAAAGTGTCGTTGCGCTCGATCACGTCGAGCATCTTCTTTTCTATGGTTTCAAGGTCTTCCGGCGTGAACGGTTCTTCGCGCGCGAAATCATAATAGAAACCGTTCTCAATATTGGGGCCAATGGTCACCTGGGTGCCTGGCCACAGTTCCTGTACCGCTTCCGCTAGCACGTGGGCGGCGTCATGGCGGATCAGATCAAGGGCTTCTTCGTCCTTGTCGGTGATGACCGCAACGTCACTGTCCGCGTCGATGACCGTGGAGAGATCATCGAGCGCACCGTTCAGCCGAATAGCCAACGCCGCCTTGGCGAGGCCGGGGCCAATATCGGCGGCGAGTTCCGCGCCACTGACCGGGTTGTCGAAACTTCTGACGCTGCCGTCAGGGAGCGTGATGGCGACCATGTTTTGGGCTCTATCTGCTAATCCGCTAAACGCCTGGAATGTAGAGCCAAAGTACCCTCTGTCAAGGTTGTCAGGCCGCGCCGGCCAGCAAGCCCTTCGCCGCCGTGATGACGGTCTCGGGCGTCAACGCGCCAAGATCAGCGACACGGATAATTTCGACGCGAGCACCGCGCTGTGCACAAAGCGCCGGATCGGAATCGTCGGAATAAAGAACCAGGCAAGGGCAACCGGCGACAGCAAGCAAGTGCATCGGCCCCGTGTCATTGCCGACAGCGAGGGTGGCGGTGCGTCCCATGGCGGCCAATTCAAGCAGCGACGTCTGCCCCGCCAGATTTCGAGCATCTGGAACTCCAGCGGCAATCTCGCCCAAAAGTCCCGCTTCATCGCCCCCGCCAATGAACACAGGCTGGATAGAATCCGCGGAAAGCTGGGTGGCGAGTTTAATGAATGCGTCGGCCGGCCAGCGCTTACGCGGGCGGTGGCGGGCACCGCCCGGCGCCAACAGCGCGAACTGCGGGGCCAGATTTAGTTCTTGCAACCCGGCGTCGACCCAACCCAGATCAGGGGCGGGCGAACCATCAATGCCGGCCATTTGCAGCTGCTCGCGCTGGCGATCAATCGTGTGCATGAAGTCACGCTCGGGATTGGCGTGTGGATGAGTGCAGCCGGGCGCGATGCCTGACCATTCGGGCTTTTGACGGGGCCAGAAAAGCCGGTGGTAGAATGAACTGCGATCCGAAGTTTGTAGATCATAAACCCGGCTGAACCCGCCGCCCAAGAGCTGGCGACGCAAAGCAAGCCAGGTACCGATCTGAAGCCCGTGAGGCCTGCTATCAATCCAAATGTCATCGAACAAATTGGATGCGCGAGCGAAATTCGCATAGGGCTCGGTAGTCAGTAACACCAACGGCGCATCGGCATGGGCGTCGCGAATCGCCCGCATGGGGCCGAGGGCTTGGACGAAATCGCCAAGTGCGCCGAGTTTGATGACAAGCACGCTTGGGGTCATCAGCGGCACCCCTTACGCATCAGCCGCCGATTGCAGCACCTCGTTGTAGACGTCCAGGGTTTTCATGCACATCGACTGCTTGGAGAAATGTTCGGTGACGTTGGCAATGGCGGCGTCCGATAATTCCGTGCGGGCTTTTTCATCCATCGCTATAACTTTCGCCAGGGCGGCGGACAAGGCTTCCGCATCGCCGGGCTCGACTAGCCAGCCAGTCTTATCGACAAGCACGGTTTCGCGCGCGCCGCCGTGATCAGTGGCGACCACCGGGCGGCCCAAGGCCTGCGCCTCAACGACGACGCGACCGAAGGCTTCCGGGTCCGTTGACGCAGAGATGACAACGTCAGAAAGCATGTAGGCGGCTGGCATATCCGCGCAATGATCGACAATCCGGACGACCTCGCCCAGGTCATGGCGTGCAACCATTGTCTCCAGCTCCCGCCGGTAATCCTGCCGGCCTTGATCACCGCCGACGATCAGGCATCGGATGTCGCGGCGTTGCAGTCTGGCGACCGCATCAATAAATATCGTCTGGCCCTTCCAGCGGGTCAGTCGGCCCGGCAACATGATGACCGGGCAGCCATCCGTCAGCCGCCAATCGTTGGCTAATTGCACGACGCGCTCGGCAGATACTTTCTTCGGGTCAAACCGGTATAGATCAACGCCACGGTGGATGATCCGAAGCCGGCTTGCCGGCACGCCATAGACACGCCGTACGTGTTCGGCAATAAATTGCGAAATTGAAATGACCCT
>Ga0233427_10004801_pt1 | contig 11066 bp, 11 predicted proteins | sample SI_118_April2016_5_FD_179885 | JGI IMG/M metagenome (GOLD analysis project Ga0233427, IMG submission 179885) | Seawater microbial communities from Saanich Inlet, British Columbia, Canada - SI_118_April2016_100_MG | ecosystem: Environmental > Aquatic > Marine > Inlet | place: Canada: British...
GCCGACGATGATCCATCAGCAAACAATAGGGGTGTTGTCTGAGGGAGCCGCGGATATCGTCGAACGGGGTGAAAAGAACAGAGCCTGGGTCCTCTGCCTGCGATCCTGAAACCGCGACAGCAATGACATAGGGAAAAGCAGGAAACGTCGTGCAATGGGAAATCCCGTCCAGGAATGTGTTTGACGTCCAGACCAGGCTCCAATCGTGGGCGCGAACCCACGACCCAGGGAACAAGATGCATTCGCTCATGAATAGATTTCTGACATTCACGGCTTTCGTTCTGGTTATGGCTGCGTCCTCGATGTCGCCGGCTGACCATGACGGTGATCTGGGCGATGTTGTGTTCGAGGAGATCGAACGCATTCTCATCGAAGAATATTTCCGCGGTGAGAACGGTTAATTGCGCAGCGATCTGCCTCCGGGCCTGGCCAAACGGGACGAACTTCCTCCGGGTCTTGCCAAACAGGTTGAGCGCAACGGACACCTGCCTCCAGGACTGGAAAGACATCACCTTCCAGACGATCTGCAGGCGGCACTACCGCCAGCCAAACAGGGGACCGAGAGCGTCATCGTGGGGGACGACATCGTACTTATCGATCCGCTGACAGGAGCAATTCTCGATGTGATCCGCGAAGTACTCAAGGACTGACAAGGGTTGCCACTACAAAGGACAAAAGCCTTAGGTCCCGCAGAGTGAGAACGCCGCCCCGACAACCCTCCCGTGCTATGCCTCGGGTTGTGATTGCCGATTGTTCTGGATCTTGGCATGGAGCGATGAGGTGCGCGGCGAAGACGGTCATCCTGAGGGTTTGTTATCGTATGAAAACCGCGAGGTGCGTGTTCCTCTGGATCGTCCGTCTGGACGGCACGCAGGTCGAGGCCTGATCGTCGAGGCCGAACTGACCCGCACCCAGGGCGCGGCCGCAAATCTCCTGCGTCTGCCAGAAACCGCGCAACCCTTGATTCGCACAGCCCAGGGCTGTGTTCTAAGCTCCCTGGATGGGAGTGCGACGCGCAATACGGTTGATCGCCATGGTGGCAGCCCTGATTGGGCTCCAGGCCTGTTCGATGCCTGCGGTCGACTATGACGACGCCAGCTACGATCACGCCAGTTATGCCCTCGATCTCAGCATGTGCAACATGAACGATGCCGTCGTGAACACCTTCGAGGGTGGCGTCACGGTCTTGGAGAACACCGGTCTGGGTTTCATCTATGGCGCCGGTGTCACGGCGAACAATCATCGCCACGGTCACTACTATGGCGACGGCTACACCGCATTGGGCGTGCTGGTTGTGGGTGGCGCGATCGGTGCGCCCTTTGGTGCCGGGCATGGCGTCTACGAAGCGATCGACGAGATCGAGCTCAGCACCAGGGAATGCATGGCCCAGCAAGGTTACGTCGTCGCGTCGAGTGGCGGCTGACGGTCACTCGCCTGTGTTGCCGGAGCAGTCCTGGTGCACATCATCAGGATCGCTCTGGTTCATGGTCGCAATGGTGCCCCAATAGGGGCTTTGGGCAAGCTGGCAGCGGAAGTTGGTCTTGAAGTCATCCTTTCCCACCCGGTCGGCGGGCCAGCCGTCGTCCAGGAAGGCCCAGGCAAGGTCGGCGTGGCCGCTGTAGATGAGGTCGAACATCTCGCGCCACAGGTCGGGATCCATGTCGGTTGCCGTCCATCGGTCGCTGGCGACAATGCCCGCAGCCTTCTGCTGGAGCGCGTCGGCAGAGGGCGCAGGGGCAGTCATCAGATCGGCCGCCGTCGCATAGGTCTCGCCGTTCCAGGCCAGGATGACTTCGGGCGACGGGGAGGCGGCATAGTAGGTGTTCCAATAGGCAAAGGTGTTGTCACCGGTGATCATGGCGAGGCCGGCCAGGCCGGTGTGTGCTTCGAATCGCGCGCCGGAATCCTGGGTGTCGATTTCGGCAAGCTGACGAAAATACGGCTCGAAGGCGTAGAGGTAGTAGGTCGAGCAGCAATGCGCTCCGCCGGAATAGGACATCACGATCATGTTGGGGACGCCATCGCCGGTAATATCGGTGCCGGTCTTGACCGGAGTGTTGTAGGTGTCGCCGGTCTCTAGAATGTAGCCGCTTTGGGCCCAGACCAGATTGAAGTCGTCGATCACCATCAGAACGTCGGTGCGCTGGTCGGGGAAATGGGCGATGCCGACGGTGATGTCATCGTTGACGATCACGGTTTCGAGCGGCGGCGTGCTGTCCTGTGCCGCTGCCGGTTGGACAAAAAGGACCGCCAGCGCGATTGCTGAGGTGTATCGGCGAACGATAGACATGGGCAACGCTCCTCGGTTCACCGCGATCCTGTCACAGGGTGGTAGCATGCACAGCCCTTTGTGGTCGCCGTGTGGCAGAACCTGTGGTGTCGGTGCAAACTTCATATGCTGAGCCGGTACAAGGACACGCATGGTTCCCTGGACAAACGAAATCCTGTTGCTGATAGCCTGCGCCTTCTCTCTTGCCGGGTTCGTCAAAGGTGTGGTCGGTTTCGGGCTGCCGACGGTGGCGCTGGCGGTGATGGCGATTGCGACCGGAGCGGTTGAGGCGATGGTGCTGATGCTGGCGCCGTCCCTTGTGACCAATGCCTGGCAGGCGCTGGCGGGGGGGCACCTCAAGATAATCCTGCGCCGCTTCTGGAGTTTCCTGCTGCTCATGGCAGCCGGCATCCTGTTCGCTTCCGGGCTGCTTGCTGCGGCTGATGCCAGGGCGCTTTCGGGCATGTTGGGCATTGCGCTGGTTCTCTATGGCGCGATCAGCCTTGCCGGCCCGCAGGTGCCGTCACCGGGCAGGCGCGAAATCTGGCTGACGCCTGTTGTTGGGCTGGTGAATGGCATCATCACGGGCCTGACGGGAACCTTCGTCGTGCCCAGCGTGCTTTACCTGCAATCCCTGCGCCTGACACCGGGCCTGCAGGTCCAGGCGATGGGTGTGTTTTTCTTCACCGCGACCTGTGTCCTGGGCATCGGGCTGGCCGGTCATGGCCTGATGGGCGGCAGTGTTTCCTGGCTCTCGATCGTTGCGGTTGCCCCGGCGCTGGCCGGCATGTGGCTCGGCGCACGCTTGCGCAAGAAGTTGGATGCCGGGCGGTTCCGCAAGGTGTTCTTCTGTGCGGTGACTGTGGTCGGCGGCTATCTGGTGGTGAAAGGCTTCGTGTTCGCCTGAGGCGATGGCGGCCACACCACCCTAGCCGTCATGCCCCGGCTTGACCGGGGTATCCATACTGTTGACCGAGCGCACATTGCTGGCGGTGAAATCGGCAGGCGGTTCGGGGTGGATCGCCCCATCGGGTGGGGCGATGACGGAAGCAGATGGGATCGAGTTCCTCAGCCGAAGCGGGCGGAAGTCACGACGGTTTCATAGGGCACGCGCAGGGTACCGTCTTCCTGGGCCAGCGGCCCGAGCGCATCGGCATAGGCGGTGATGACTTCGGTTTCACTGCGTTCCTTGCAGGCGACCTTGTAGTGGGAAGTCGAGCGGACGTAGCCGATGAACTCCTCGAAGGTGAGGTCCCAGTTCCAGACTTCACGGTCGACCAGTACGGCGCTGGCTTCGTTGATGCAGGAGAGTTCCATGGCGACATCGAAATCGCGGTATTCGCGGGTGTAACCCGGCGTGATCGTTTCGAGCAGGCGCTCGTGGGCTTCGGCAACCGGTTCACCCCGGACCCGGTTGTTGTAGAGGATCGCCAGAGTGCCGCCGGGACGCAGGGTGCGGACACATTCCTCATAAAACGCCGGACGGTCGAACCAGTGTGCCGCCTGGGCCGCGGTCATCAGGCACAGGCTGTTTTCGCCGACGGCAAGCTCCTCGGCGCGGCAATTGAGCCAGTCGATACCACCGCCGCCATCAACCACGGCGGCCTGATCGAGCATGTCGCTGCCAGGGTCGGCGCCGATCACGAGGGCCTGGGGCACCATCGGCTTGAGCGCACGGGTCAGGATGCCGGTACCGCAGCCCAGGTCCAGGATGGTGTTGACCGGGCCGGTGCGGGCAAACATGCGGTTGAGCGAGGCCTGAGCGTAGCGCGGCCGGTAGCGGTCATAGTCGTCCGACAGGCCATCGAAGATGACCCGTGGATCGCTCCAGCGATCGGACCAGACGTGTTTGAAGGTCATTGCGCTCCGCTGCACCAAGGTTGCCGCCAGGACGACGAGCATAGCAGATGCTGTCTGCCTTCTAAATCAGTTGCCCCCGAACTGCGCGAAGCTGTGATCCGGCTTGAGATAAGTGTCACCCCGGACGAGCGGCTTCAGCCGCGCCGATCCGTGGCCTCGAGAGTTCGGCGCCGCCCTATCTAGGTCCCGGCTCTTCGCTGCGTTGCGGCCGGGATGACAAATGCTGTTACTCCGCAGCCTCCGGCATGGCAGCGCGGTCGACGCGGACGGCGCAGAACTTGAACTCCGGGATCTTGCCGAAGGGGTCGAGCGCGGCGTTGGTCAGCAAGTTGGCGCTGGCTTCGACAAAGCAGAACGGCACGAAGATCATGCCAGGCTGAATGCCGCTATCGATGCGGGCCTTGGCCTCGATCATGCCGCGCCGGGTCGAGATGCGGACCAGTTCGCCCGGTGCAACACCGAGGCGTTCCATGTCGACCGGAGCCATGGTGGCGATGGCCTCGGGCTCCAGGCTGTCGAGCATGGTGGCGCGACGGGTCATGGCGCCGGTGTGCCAGTGCTCCAGCACGCGACCGGTGGTCAGCACCATGGGGAAGTCTGCGTCGGGCATCTCGTCGGGCTGCACGATATTGGCGGGTACCATCTTGCCGCGCTTGGACTCCGTCGGGAATGCTTCCGAGAAGACGATGGGAGAACCGGGATCATCCTCAGTGAGGCAGGGGTAAACCACGACGTCTTCGCGGGTGACGCGGTCCCAGCTGATGCCGGTGATCGAAGGCGTCGCCTGGCGCAGCTCTTCGTAGACCTCCGAGATATGGCCATAGTTCCAGTCCAGACCCACGCCCTGGGCAAGTGACTGGATGATTTCCCAATCCTGGCGCGCTTCGCCGGGCGGCAGGACCGCCTGGCGGCCACGCTGGACCTGACGGTTGGTGTTGGTCACGGTGCCGTCTTTCTCGGGCCATGCGCTGGCGGGCAGAACGACATCGGCATGCATTGCGGTTTCGGTCAGGAACAGGTCCTGCACGACAAGATGCCTGAGCTTGGCAAGAGCCGCGCGGGCATGATGAACATTGGGGTCCGACATCGCCGGGTTCTCGCCCATGATGTACATGCCGTGGAGTTTGTCGGCGTGGACCGCATCCATGATTTCGACCACGGTGAGGCCGGGATTATCGTCGAGTTTCGAGTCCCAGAGCTCCTCGAACCGCGCGTTGTGTTCAGGTTTGGCGACCGGTTTGTAATCGGGGAAGAACATCGGGATCAGCCCGGCATCCGAAGCGCCCTGCACGTTGTTCTGACCGCGCAAGGGGTGGAGGCCGGTACCGGGACGGCCGGTATGGCCGGTCATCAGGGCCAGCGCGATCAGGCAGCGTGAATTGTCGGTGCCGTGGATATGCTGGCTGATGCCCATGCCCCAGAAGACCATTGCCTTCTCGGCGCCGGCATAGGTCCGGGCAACGTCACGCAACGTATCAGCCGGAATGCCGCAGATCGGCTCCATCGCCTCGGGCGTGAAATCCTTCAGGTGGGCCTTGAGTTCATCAAAGCCCTCGGTCATGCCCTGGACGTATTGTTTGTCGTAGAGCTCTTCCTCGATAATCACATGCATGATTGCGTTCAGCATCGAGACGTCGCCGCCCGGCTTGAACTGCAACATGTGGGTGGCGTGTTTGCGCAGGGCCTGACCGCGCGGATCCATCACGATCAGCTTGGCACCGCGTTTGACCGAATTCTTGAAGAAGGTTGCGGCAACAGGATGGTTCTCGGTCGGGTTTGCGCCGATCACGATGAAACAATCCGAATTTATCGCTTCGGTGAAGGGAGCGGTGACCGCACCCGAACCAATCGTTTCCATCAACGCGGCGACCGAACTTGCATGGCACAGCCGGGTGCAGTGATCGACATTGTTGGTGCCAAAGCCGGTGCGTACCAGCTTCTGGAAGAGATAGGCCTCTTCGTTCGAACCCTTGGCCGAGCCGAAGCCGGCCAGTGCATTGGGGCCGTCTTCGTCGCGGATCGCGGCCAGGCCCGAGGCGGCCTTTTCGAGGGCTTCTTCCCAGGTCGCTTCACGGAAATGGGTGAAGGGATTGGCCGGGTCGATCCACTCATCGGCGCCCTTGGGGGCATCGTCGAGCCGGATCAGCGGCTTGGTCAGGCGCTGGGCGTGGTTGATGTAGTCGAAGCCGAAACGGCCCTTCACACACAGGCGGCCGTGATTGGCAGGGCCTTCCTTGCCCTTGACCGCGACGATCGCATTGTCCTCGACCTGATAGGTCAGCTGGCAGCCGACGCCGCAATAGGGGCAGACGCTGTCGACTTCCTTGGCCGGGGCCGGTTTGCCGATGCCGGCCTCGTCGATCAGGGTTTTTTCCATCAGCGCGCCGGTCGGGCAGGACTGGACGCATTCGCCGCAGGCCACGCAGGTCGACTCGCCCATGGGGTCATCGAAATCAAACACGATCTTGGCGTGACCGCCGCGATAGGCCATGCCGATGACATTGTTGACCTGGATTTCGCGGCAGGCGCGAACACAGCGGTTGCAATGGATGCAGGCGTCAAGATTGATCGCCATCGCGGGATGGCTGAGGTCGGAAACCGGCGCACCACGTCGCGGGAAGCGGGAAACATCGATTCCCATGCTGTGCGCCCAGCCCCAGAACTCGGAGGTCGTGGTGTGGGCTTCATCCTCGACCGGCTGGTCGGCAAGAAGCAGTTCCAGCACCATGTTGCGCGCCGCTTCGGCACGATCGGTGTCGGTCTTGACCACCATGCCCGGTAGCGGATCGCGGATGCACGAGGCGGCAAGCGTGCGCTCGCCCTCGATCTCGACCATGCAGACGCGGCAATTACCGTCCGCCCGGTAGTCGGCCATCTCGGTGTAGCAGAGGTGCGGGATCGTCTTGCCGTGGCGCTTGGCCACCTGCCAGATCGATTCGCCGGGCTCGGCGGTGACATCTTCACCATCGAGCGAGAAGATGACCGCTTCGCTCACGATACGTCCTCCGGAAAGTATTTCAGGACTGTCAGAATGGGGTTGGGAGCCGCCTGACCCAGGCCGCAGATCGAAGCATCGATCATGGTCTGGGAAAGTTCATTGAGGATGCCACCGTCCCAGGCGCCACCCGACATCAGCTTGACGGCTTTTTCGCAGCCGACACGGCAGGGCGTGCACTGGCCGCAGCTTTCGTCTTCGAAGAACTTCAGAAGATTGACCGCTGCGTCCTTCATGCTGTCCTTGTCGGAAAGCACGACGACGGCGGCCGATCCGATGAAGGCGCCATGGGGCTGAAGGGTGTCGAAATCCATCGGTACATCGCCCAGGGAAGCAGGCAGGATGCCGCCCGACGAACCGCCCGGCAGGTAACCCTTGAAGCTGTGGCCGTCTGCCATGCCGCCGCAGAATTCCTCGATCAGCTCGTTGATCGTGATGCCGGCCGGGGCCAGCTTCACGCCGGGCTCCTTGACACGGCCCGAGACCGAAAAACTGCGCAGGCCCGTGCGGCCGTTGCGCCCATGGCTGGTGAACCAGTCGGCGCCCTTGGTCAGGATTTCGGGGACCCAGTAGAGCGTCTCGATGTTATGGACCAGCGTGGGCTGGCCAAAGATGCCGACTTTGGCCACAAACGGCGGGCGATGGCGTGGCAGGCCACGTTTGCCTTCGATCGATTCGATCATCGCGGATTCTTCGCCGCAGATGTAGGCACCTGCGCCGCGGCGCAGATGAATCGTCGTCGTGCTGTCGAAACCGGCGTCGCGGACCTTCTGGAGTTCGGTCTCCAGAGCATGGCGCACGCCCGGGTATTCATCGCGCAGGTAGATATAGACATCGGTCGCTTCGACGACCCATGCGGCAATCAGCATGCCCTCGATGAACTGGTGGGGCTTGCGCTCGAGATAGAAGCGGTCCTTGAAGGTGCCGACCTCGCCCTCGTCGCCGTTGACCGCCATGACCCGGGGCTGGGTCTCCATGCGCACGAACTTCCACTTGCGCCCGGCCGGGAAACCGGCACCGCCCAGCCCACGCAGGTTCGACGATTCCATCGTCTCGATCAGGGCTTCGCGTTCGTGTTTGCCTGCCAGGACATCGGCCAGCAGGGCGTAGCCGCCATCTGCCTTGTAAGCATCGAAGTCCTGATAGTCGGGAACCTGGGTCTCGATCTCACCGGCTTCGATCGCGCCGCTTACGTTTTCGAAGGTGGCGTTGTTGATGTCGTTGAGGCCGGCCTTGACCACGGGTGCACACTCGCAGCGACCCATGCACGGAGCGCGCACAACGCGGACATCGGGTCCGAGCTTGCCATCGAGCGCTTCGATCAGCGCTTCGACACCTGCCATCTCGCAGGAAAGGCTCTCGCATACCCGGACTGTGATCGGGGCAGGCGGGGCCTCACCTTCCTTCACCACGTCGAAGTGATGGTAGAAGGTCGCGACCTCGAAAGCCTCGGCCATCGGTATCCGCATCATCTCGGCCAGCGCCTGAAGGTGGCGGGCAGAGATGTGGTGGTACCGATCCTGAATCAGGTGCAGGTGTTCGATCAGGAGGTCACGGCGGCGGGGCCGGTCTCCCAGAAGCTCGGCGATCTCGCGAAGCGCGGCGGGATCGGGCTGTCGGCCCTTGGCTGTGGGCCTCATTTTGCGTTTGCCGGCACCGGGGTGGCGGACTTTTGCAACTTCGCCTGTCGGGGTCGTCATCGACCTCCTCGCACTACATCTAAGGTATGGGGCACGTGTGGACCGCGATGTCGTCTACGGACGACCCGTGCCCACCCGGATTCGGCGCGGACCATGCCCGATGCCCGCTCAAGAGTCACGTTCAGGATCGACCACTTCGAGGCTCACGGTGTCGCAATCGAGCACACGTTTGCCTGCATGTTCGAAGTTCACGGTGACGCGACTGCCGATGGAGGACTGAACCTGGCCGATTCCCCAGTCAATCTGGCTGGCGAGACGCACCACGGCACCGGGCACAATCCAAGGGTTCATCCATGTTCTCCGGTTCTGTTAGGACAGCGCTTTGTGGCAGGATAAACGAAGAGGACAAGAGTATATCTCGTTTGCATCGAATCGCTTGCGATCTGACGCAACCTTGTGAATCCGCTCCAGGAGGGGGAAGACATGTCTGGGGATCGTGCTGTCCTGCTGGCGGGGCTGATCTGTTCGCGGCTGTGCCACGATGTGGTTGGACCGGCCGGGGCTATCGCCAACGGCCTGGAACTCTGTGCCGACCCTGAAATGGTCGAAAGCGCACTTGGCGTGATGCGCTCGACCAGTGACCAGCTTAATCGCAGGCTTTCGTTCTATCGACGCGCCTATGGAACGGGCTCGGGCCTGACCTGGGACGAAGCACACGAATTGACACAGCATTATGTCGAAGGCGGTCGTCACGAGATCGCCTGGAGCCTGATTCCGGCAGAGGCCGCAAGCCCCGGCGAAGAGGGAGGGCATGCCAAACTCGTCATGAACATGGTGCTGTGTGCGCTGTCTTCTTTGCCGGCAGGTGGGCTTTGTTCCGTGACAGCCGGGATCGGTCCTGTGGTCAGTGTCGAGGGCACCCTGGGCGATGTCGATGCCATGATGCTGGCGCTGGCTTCGCCCGATGCCATGCCCGACGATCTTGGGCCCCGGGAGGTCCAGCCCCATCTCACCGGGCTGCTTGCGAACGATCTGGGCGGAAGCCTGATGGCTGTACTGGATGGTGCGGATCGACTCTCGATAACATTCAGGAACTAACACCGGCACGATCTAATATTTTAGATACAATAATTATTTTAAGTATTTGAAATAATTCATTTTAAGTGGCTTCTTTTGCATCTTCTCGGAGCGCGTAACCCCGGCCCCACTCGGTAATAATGTAATGGGTCCCACCGGTATGCCGGGCGATCTTCTGGCGTAGCTTGCAGACGAAGACATCGATGATCTTGAGATCAGGTTCGTCCATGCCGCCATAAAGATGGTTGAGGAACTGATTCTTGCTGACGGTTTGGCCTCGGCGCAGTGCGAGCAATTCGAGAACGCCGAACTCCTTGCCCGTCAGCTTGACCGGTTCGCCATCGATCTCGGCGACCTGATCGCCCAGGCGAACGGTCAAACGGCCGACATTGACCGCCGATTCGGCATGCCCCTGTGAACGGCGCACGATGGCATGGATGCGGGCCACCAGCTCGTCCTTGGCAAACGGTTTGGTCAGGTAGTCGTCGGCCCCCGAACCCAGGCCGCGAACCTTGTGATCGAGTTCGTTGAGGCCGGTCAGGATCAGCACAGGGGTAGTCACGCGCGCGTCGCGTATCCGGCGCAGCACAGTGTGGCCGTCCATGTCGGGTAACATGAGATCGAGAATCACAAGGGCGTAATCGTAGAGCCGCGCCATTTCGATGGCCGTCGCGCCGGATTCGGCACGTTCGACATCGATGCTCTCCGATTTCAGGATGAGCTGCAGGCTGTCTGCCTGACTTGCGTCGTCTTCCACCAGAAGAATGCGCATGGCCCTGAACCCCCAATCGCCAGAGTGTACGTCAAGTCGCGGGGGTCACAAAGCGATGAACCGCGACCCTGTGATACCCGTCATACCGGTGAATGTCGCTGAATTGTCGTTTCATGACGCTTGCGGAACAGTGGGCATCCAAACTATACAGCGCGCCATTGGCGATTCGTGTTGTCGCTTCGAGAGCAGATAAACCGCAAGAAGGGAAGTGCTCTATGGCTGTCAAAATCCCCAAGGCATACAAGTCGAAGGCGAAAGAGACATTCATGAATCCGAAGCAGAAGGAATACTTTCGGCACAAGCTGAATTCCTGGCGCGACGAACTGCTTCAGGAGTCCACGGAAACCATCAAGCATCTCCAGCAGGATACCTCGGCCCAGCCCGACCTGGCCGACCGTGCATCGACGGAAACCGACCGTGCGATCGAACTGCGGACCAGAGACCGTGAGCGCA
>Ga0233427_10004802_pt1 | contig 11064 bp, 9 predicted proteins | sample SI_118_April2016_5_FD_179885 | JGI IMG/M metagenome (GOLD analysis project Ga0233427, IMG submission 179885) | Seawater microbial communities from Saanich Inlet, British Columbia, Canada - SI_118_April2016_100_MG | ecosystem: Environmental > Aquatic > Marine > Inlet | place: Canada: British...
AAAGGGACGCCCCCATAATGGCAATAAGAACAACATATCATAAGGAAACCCCAAAGAATATGTGCATTATTAATTTTAATGTTATCAATAGATGAATGTAAAAAAATTCTAAATAAAACAGAACAGAAATACACTACAGAGCAAATAAAAGAAATCAGATTAACCCTATATAAATTAGCAGATATAGTTTATACAGAAAAAAGCAATCATAATGGAGAACTTATTAGGTAAAAGAGCAATTCTTTATAGAAGAGTTAGCACAACAGAACAAAAAGATACTGGTAGTAGTCTTGCTTCTCAAAAAGAACATCTAACAAGTTTTTGTATTAGGAATGATATTGAAATAATTAAGGACTATGAAGAAGATTTTTCAGCCAAGAACTTTAATCGACCAGAGTTTAGTAAACTGCTTGAGTTCGCAATAAAAAATAAACAGAAAATTGATTATCTATTTGTAAATAGGTGGGATAGATTTTCAAGAGATGTTCATGAAGCGTTAGACATGATGAAGTTGTTTAGAAATATGAATATTGAGATAAACTGCACTTCTCAATGGATTGACCATGATGCTCCCAGTCAAAAAATGATTCTATACTTTTATTTAGGAATACCTGAGGTGGACAACCTATTAAGAAGTCAGAGGACAATAGAGGGAGCAAGAAGAAACTTAAAAGATGGTAGATGGATTTATAGTCAACCTAAGGGATATATCTCAGGAAGAGATGAACTTGGGAGAGTTTTAATGAAACCTGACCCAATTATTAGCCCTTTAATTACAGAACTCTTTAACGATTATTCCTTAGGCATCTATTCTCAGAATCAAATCATACAACAGTCAAAATTTAAACCTCTCAACTTAAATAAAAATAGTTTGAGTAGAATCCTTAATCAGATAGCATACTCTGGAAGAATAAGAATTAAAGCAATTAAAAAAGAGCCTGAACAGATAGTTGATGCTATACACAAGCCACTCGTAAGTATTGAGGTTTTTGAAAAAGTGCAATATGAACTCGGAAACAGAAAAAGAATTAAACACAAACCAGTAAAACAAAATAACATTCTACCACTAAGAGGATACTTAGAATGTAAACAGTGTGGTGGTAACCTAACTGGAAGTGGGTCAAAAAGTAAGACTGGCAAGAAACACTATTATTATCACTGCAATCCAAGAAAAGGATGCAATGAAAGGTATAAGGTAGGATTAGCGCATGAAGAAATCAAAAACTTTTTCAATGAAATAAATCCTAAAGAAGAAGTATGTGAATTATTTGAACATATTCTGAAAGATAAATTTGATAACTCAGAATCAACCAATAAATCCATCATTTCTTCAATAGATAAAAAAATAAAGAAACTAAAAGATAGAAAAAAAGTGCTTTTAGATAAATTCTTAGATGGTGTATTTGAAAATGAGATTTACAAAACAAAAGAAGATGAGTTGTCAAGCGAAATTAAAAAATTAGAATATGAGAAATCGCAAGTAAATACTTACGAAAAAGATTCTATGGAATTTATTAAATTTGGAATCCATATCATTAAGAATATTGGAACCTTCTTTGAGAAAGCGACAGTAAATACTAAACAAAAATTAATTAGTTCGATATTTAAAGAAAAATTGGTTTTTGATAATGAGAAGTATCGAACTCCAATTTTAAATAAAGGGGTTGAACTTATTTGCCAAATTATCAGAGAGTTAGAAGGATTTAAAAACAAAAACGAGAGACTATCTTTCGATAACCTCCCGCTATGTACCCGGGACGGGACTTGAACCCGTACGGACTAATGTCCATTGGATTTTAAGTCCAACGTGTCTACCAATTCCACCACCCGGGCAGGGTGTGTGTCTTATAAAGAACATTCTGAGCGAGTGATGAGATTCGAACTCACGACCCTCACCTTGGCAAGGTGATGCTCTACCCCTGAGCTACACTCGCATTAGGGACGGCAAATTTAATTAAATAATCAATACTACAAAATCAAAAACTAGTTTCCTAAAAGTTTTTTTATCTCATTCAACTTCATTAATGCCTCTACAGGAGTTAAAGTATTGATATCTAAACTACTTATATCTTCCCTTATCTCTTCAAGGATAGGATCATCAAGCTTAAAAAAGCTCAATTGCATATCATTTTCATCACTTATTGCTTTCGTATTATTCTCTGTCCCCCTCATTGCTTCAAGTTGTTTCAATATTTTTTCAGCTTTTTTCACAATTTGCTTGGGCATTCCAGCCATCTTTGCAACATGTATCCCAAAACTATGCTCACTTCCACCTTCTTTTAAGGTTCTAATAAAAATAATATTCTTCCCACTTTCCATCACTGAAACATTAAAGTTCTTTATTCTAGTAAACTGCTCAGTCATTTCATTAAGCTCATGATAATGAGTGGCAAATAAAGTCTTTGCTTTAGTAGGATGTTCATGTAAATATTCCGCTATTGCCCATGCAATTGAGACCCCATCATAAGTTGATGTTCCTCTACCAATCTCATCTAAAAGTATCAAACTATTTTCTGATAAATTATTAAGAATACTAGCCGTTTCATTCATCTCTACCATAAAGGTTGATTCCCCCATTGATATATTATCTGAAGCTCCTACCCTAGTAAATATTTTATCTACAACTCCTATTTCTGCTGATTGTGCAGGAACGAAACTACCTATTTGAGCCATTAATACTATAAGTGCAGTTTGCCTTAAAAGTGCTGATTTACCTGACATATTCGGTCCGGTAATCATCATTAGTTGTTGTTGTTTCCTATCTAAAAAAACATCATTAGGAATGTATGGTTTTCCCATTTCTAATTGCTGTTCAATTACAGGGTGCCTACCTTGTTTTATCACTAAATCTGAACCTTCATTTACACTTGGTTTTATGTAATTATGTCTTTTTGCTATTGCTGAAAAACTAAGTAAACAATCCAGTTGCGATACTAAATAAGCATCTAATTGTATCGCTTCTATATGTAACGAAATTTGTTGTACTAAATCATTATACAATCTAGTTTCAATAGCAGAAATTTTATCTTCAGCACTTAGTATTTTATGTTCGTATTCTTTTAGTTCTTCAGTAATATATCGCTCAGCACTTACAAGTGTTTGCTTTCTAATCCACTGCTCAGGAACTTGTTCTTTAAATCTATTTCTTACTTCTAAATAGTAGCCAAACACATTGTTAAACGATATTTTTAATGATGATATCCCAGTTGCCTCTATTTCCCTTGCAAGCATTTTATCTAAATACTCTTTCCCTGAATTTTGAATATTTCTTAACTCATCTAATTCAGCATTCACCCCTTGTTTTATCACATTTCCTTTATGCAATAACATAGGAGGATTATCACTTAACTCAGTCTCAATTTTTGTTTTTATTTGCTCGCAAATATTAATTTTACTAGCAATAAGTTGTAATGCTTTTACTTCTGATTTCGAGCATACCTCTTTTATAGGGCTAAGTGAATTTAAAGCATCTTTTAGTCTGCTACATTCTTTAGGATTTATTCTTAAAGTTGCAACTTTTGATATCAATCTTTCTAAATCTCCTATCCTACTTATTTCCGTTTCTAATGTTTCTGAAATTTCATTATTTACTAAAATTTCTTCAACTATCTGATGCCTTGTTTCTATATCCTTTACATCTTTTAATGGTAAAGCCAACCACCTTCTTAGCATCCTACTACCCATTGCTGATTTTGTATCATCAAGCACATCAATTAACGTAATTGCTCCATCATTTGGCGAATAAAAAAGCTCTAAATTTCTTATGGTAAATCGGTCCATCCACACATATTTTTCTTGCTCAATTCTGCTTATACTTAATATGTGTTTTGTTTGATGATGTTGTGTTTCTTGCAAATAATGAAGTGCTACCCCAGCAGCAATTATCCCTTCTTCTAAATCAGAAACCCCAAAACCTTTTAATGAGTTTGTATCAAACTGTTTATGTAGCAATTCCTGAGTATAATCACTTGCAAAAGACCAATCATCTAACCTATATGTGTAAAAAGAAGTACCGAAATCTTCCTCAAATTTTCTTCTTTTATTCTTCTGATATATTACTTCTGATGGACTTAATGATTGGAGTAATTTATCAATATAATCAACACTCCCTTCAGCAAGCATAAATTCTCCTGTTGAAATATCTAAGAAAGAAACTCCTATGTTTTTCTTACCATAATATACGGCTGCTAAAAAGTTGTTCTTTTTTGTTTCAAGTGTCAATTCATTGTATGATACTCCAGGAGTAACTAATTCCGTAACTCCTCTTTTAACAATTCCTTTTACTGATTTCGGATCTTCTAATTGATCACAAATTGCTACTCTTTCACCAGCTCTTACAAGTTTAGGCAAGTATGTATCTAACGAATGATGAGGGAAACCTGCCAACTCAATTTTTGAATCACCATTATTCCTTGCAGTAAGTACTATTCCAAGTATTTTTGATGTTTTAATAGCATCCTCTCCGAAAGTTTCGTAAAAATCGCCAATTCTAAATAAAAGTAAAGCACCAGGATGCTTTACTTTTATGGCATTATACTGCACCATTAAGGGAGTAATTTTCTTTTCTTTCTTCTTCTTAGTTGCCAAAAATTTATTCTTTAATTTTGCAACAAATATAAGTGATGAAAAAGTTAAAAAACAAAGATTTACAAAGAATAAATATTCAGGAGTTTAAAAGTGCAGAAAAAACACCTATTACTATCGTTCTTGATAATGTGAGGAGTGCTTTAAATGTTGGTTCTGTATTCCGAACTTCTGATGCTTTTTTAATTGAAAACATTATTTTATGCGGGATTACAGCCACACCTCCCAACAAAGAAATCCGTAAAGCTGCACTTGGAGCATCCGATTCTGTTAATTGGGAATTTGAAAAAAATACAGTTGATGCTGTTTTAAAATTAAAAAATGAGGGCTATCATATTATGGGAATTGAACAAGCTGACAAATCATCAAAACTGAATGATTTCACATTAGCTAATAAACCTATTGCAATTGTTATGGGGAATGAAGTAAAAGGTGTTTCTCAGGAAGTTATAGATATTTGCAATGAAGTTATGGAAATCCCACAATTCGGAACTAAGCATTCCTTAAATATCTCTGTCACAACCGGTATCGTTATCTGGGAATTATGGAGAAAAATGAATGCTTAACTATAACTTATATTTGATTCCAAAGGAAATCACTCGATACGAGTCATTTGACGCTAATGAATTCATTAAAGATGCGTCTAAATAGTCTGTAAAGCTCAACCTTCCAATAGATGATAGTTCTAAATTAATCTTTTCATATAAATCATACTCTATAGATAATCCGTAAATAAATATTTTAGATTTAACTCTATTAAGATAGTTTTCATACCTACCACCTAAATCATCATAACCGTAAGAGTATATATATGAGTCGGACTCTTGATTTCTCTTCATGCTTTTAAAAAACACTACACCATATCCAATATTATAATAAAGATGGAGACTCTCTCTTTTATGAAAATTAGGACTGAAATAAATATAGAGCTCTTCAAGATCTATTTTACTAACTACTTCCATCTCAAAAATATTAGCAACAAACTTCTCACCACCACCTTCATAATTATTGTACGGATCATGCAAATTATTTGTTGTTTCAGAAATAGAATAAGAGCTATGATTCCTAGATCCATTTAACCTTCCTTTTCCAAGCTGTCCATAAACATTAATAATGCTATTTATTCTTTTTTCAAGAGAGAACAGTCCAATCGTATTAATTTCTGATTTACTTAACATGCTACTTTGTTTTATATCTCCCTTGAATTGAGTAATTCCAAAATCAATTCCAACCCTCCAGTCATCAAGCAAATGATCAAATTGCAATCTACCTTGGGCGCTAATTTCTGAGAAGAAACCAACTAAAAACAAAAAAACAAACCAAATTCTTTTAATCATAATTTTTACAAAGAGGTCTGCAAATCTAATTAAATGTTTCTACATTATAAAATTACTAACAACTAATGTGAATAAAGTAGTTGTATCGATAATATTGTAGTTGCTTATTTTTCTAAATTTGCATTAATAATAACTCTAACAAAAAATTAAAATGGGAATGACAAAATTATTTTACATCCTAATGGTAGCAGCCGTAATGAGTGGTTGCGGACTAGATAAAATGGCTAACAAATATGAAACAGTAAGTATCACTACTACTCCACCAACATTACAAGCGCATGGCGGTAAAGTAGCACTATCATTAGATGCAACTTTTGCTGAAAAATACTTTGCAAAAAAAGCAACTGTTGATTTTACTCCGGTATTAGTTTACAAAGGAGGAGAAACTGCTTTTAAAACTATAACAGTACAAGGTGAAGAAGCTACTGGAGGTGAGTCTACAATATTTAATGCTACTGGAGGTAGTTTTAAATACAATGATGCAATTAGTTATTCTGATGCAATGATGAACTCAACTCTGGAATTAAGAGCAGTTGCTAAACAGAAAGATAGAGAAAAAGTTTTAGGGCCTGTAAATATTGCAAATGGTGTTATTGCAACTTCAACAAGAGTTCAAGATACTGAAAACTTAGGAAATAACAATCATGGTTATGAGCATGAAACTATTTTAGAAGAATCTGCAACTATTTATTTTTTAGTAAACCAATCTAACATTAGAACAACCGAGAAAAGTGATGATGATATTAAAATTTTAAAAGATTTTACAAAGAATAGTTACAAAACTCATTCTATAGAAATCACTTCTTACGCATCACCTGAAGGTGCAGTAAACACGAATGATAATGTTTCTGACAATAGAATGAAAAGTACTTTAAACTACACTAAAATGTTGTTAAAATCACTTAGAGTTGATGGAGCAAGAAACAATGACCTATATACTGAAACTTCAGTTGGAGAAGATTGGGAAGGTTTTGAAAGTTTAGTAAAAGGATCTGATATTAAAGATAAAAGAAGAATCAATAAAATTGTAAACTCTATCTCAGATGTTGAAGTAAGAGAACAACAGATTAGAGATTTAGCTGAAATTTATAGTGCAATTGAAGCTAATGTATTACCACAACTGAGAAAAGCAACTATAACTCTTAAATCATATGAGCCTAAAAGAACGGATGAAGAAATTGCTACTTTATCTACTACTAATCCTGAAGAGTTAGATGTAAAAGAATTATTATTTTCTGCAACTTTAACTAATGATGAAATAACACAAACTACTATTTATAATAAAGCAGTAGAATTACATAATGATTGGAGAGGATACAACAATATTGCTTGCATGTATTTAGCTAAAGGAGAATTAAGTGAAGCTATGACTTACTTAGACAAAGCTGAATCTTTAGGAGGTGCAACTTCAGATATTTTAACTAACAAAGGAATTATTGCTGCAAGAAAGGGGCAACTTTCAAAAGCACAAAAATTATTTGACCAAGCTAATACTTCTGAAAACAATCAAGCAGTTTTAGATATCAGACAAGGTGAATACGCAAAAGCGGCAAGATTTTACAAAAATGCAAAATCATTTAACGCTACTTTAGCTCAATTATTAAACGGTAAAAACAGCTCAAATTGTAATAAGAATACAGCTGATTGTAATTACTTAAACGCAATTGCTGCTGCAAGATCTGGAAATAATGATGCTGCAATTTCAAACCTAACTAAGGCAATCAATTCTGATGCTTCTTACAAAAATGAAGCTGTAAAAGATTTAGAATTTATTAACTTAAGAACTAATGAAGCTTTTATTTCTTTAACTAAATAAGAATGAATCTCATATAAAATATAATAGCTCCTTTTGGAGCTATTTTTTTTGGAATGCATAAAATAATAAAACCAAATTTCATAATTATTGGCGCAATGAAAGCTGCAACAACCTCATTGTATACTTATTTAAAACAACACCCTAATGTGTTTATGACAAGCATTAAAGAACCCATGTTCTTCAATAGTCTTAACACAGAAAATGATTTCGTACTTCAAGGAAGAAAAACAAAAAAAATAACATCATTTGATGAGTATTATTCATTGTTTAAAAAAGCAGAAAATGAAACAGCTATTGGTGAAGCATCTCCAGCATACATTTCAAATAACTCTTGCGCAAAACTTATAAAAGAGCATTTACCTAACACAAAAATAATTGCAATACTTAGGCAACCAGTTGAGCGTGCTTATTCAAATTTTTTACATGCAAAAAGAGCTGATAGAGAGCCAATTGAAAATTTTGAGGAAGCTTTAATTGCTGAAGAAAAGAGAATAGATGAAAACTGGAGTCCTCTTTATCATTACAAAACAAAAGGACACTATTACCAACAACTGAAAAGGTATTTTGATTTGTTTCCTGAAAATCAAATTAAGGTTATTTTGTTTAAAGATATAATAAGCAATCCTCAAAAAGTAAGTAAAGAAGTTTTCGATTTTTTGGAAGTGGATAATTCGTTTACACCTAACACTTCTAAAAAAGCAAATGTATCAGGGTCTCCTTCAGGATTTTTTGGGTGGATTATTATGAAAATGAGAAAAAATAATCTGATACCAAACATAGAATTCAGTAAATATTTACCAAGTTTTCTAACTAAAATTATTCTCAGCTCAATTTACACAAAACCAGAGAAACTTAGTAAGGAACTAATAAAGAAATTAACTAACTTACATTATAAAGAGGATATTAAAAAACTTGAAAATCTTATAAAAAGAGACCTATCTCATTGGTTATAAAACAAAATTATGAACTCCCAATTCATACTCTTTTTTCAGCAGTTCGTTTATCTTTTTATAAATAGACACATCCGAAACAAAATCCACATCTGTAACATCTAACATCAACACAGGAAAATCATTTTGTTTTTTTAAAAAATCAAGATATTTTTCTTGAATATTTTGCAAATATTCATCTGAAATATTTTGTTCAAATTCCCTTCCTCTCTTTTTTATATTTTTCTGCAATCTATCCACATCAGCATAAAGATATAGTAGAATATCAGGTTTTGACAAAGAAGAAAGCATGATATCAAAAAGCCTGTTAAACAATTGCAATTCATCTTGCTTTAAATTATTCTGAGCAAATAATTTTGACTTCACAAAAAAGTAATCCGAAACTATATTAGGCTGAAATAAATCCTGTGATTTCAATTCTCTCAACTGATGGTATCTTTCCGCCATAAAGAATAACTCTAAGGGAAAAGCATTTTTTTCAGGTTCTTGGTAAAATTTTGGTAAAAATGGATTATCAGAAAACTCTTCAAGAATTAACCTTGCATTAAAATCCATGGAGAGCATACTCGCTAAAGTGGTTTTACCACTCCCAATATTCCCTTCAATTGCAAGGTGTTTATATTGCATACTCCTCTACTCTTTCGGTGTCTTTCGAATCTTTTAACAATTCAGCAACAGTCTTGTTGTATTTTGGATGAATAAAAGCAGAAGCAATTTCATTTAAGGGTTCAAGCACAAAATTCCGTTCGTGCATATGTTTATGAGGCACACACAAATCGGAAGTCTCAATAATTTCATCATTAAAGAAAATAATATCAATATCAATCAACCGTTCTCCCCACTTCTCAACCCTTACTCTACCAAGTTCAGCTTCTATTTCTAGCACAATTTTCAACACCCTCTCAGCTGAATATTTAGTGCTGAATTCTATTACTTGATTCAGATAATTCTCTTGCCCATCAACTCGCCAAGGGGTACTTTCATAAACTTTTGATTTTTCAAGAATCCTCCCTACTCTTTCAGACAAAAGAACTGTAGCATCAATCAATAATTGACTTCTCTCACCTAAATTACTTCCTAATTGTAAAAATACGCTATTCATGTTTTTATAAAAGTTATCAAATATAATAAGATTATAAACTCTTGCTCTATAAAAAAAACTATTTTTATCAACTCAAAAAAAAAATCATGAAAACATTCTTAAAAAACATCTTAACTACAATTATAGGAATCATCTCATCTATAATTGTAATGATTTTATTAATTATTGGATTTGTTGCTATTATAAGCTCAGAAGATGAAGTTAAAGTTAAAGAGAAATCTATTCTGCAAATTGATTTGTCAAGTACAACTGTTGTTGAGAGAGCCTCAGTAAATCCATTTGAAGGTTTTAATCTCTCAGGTGATATTCCAAAAACAATTGAATTAAGAACTCTGCTAAATAATATCGAGAAAGCAAAGAATGACGATAATATACAAGCTATATATCTCAGTTCAACAATAGTAAATGCTGGACTTTCACAAACTGAAGAAATTAGAAACAAACTATTAGAATTCAAAAAAACAGGAAAAGCTATTATTGCTTATGCTGAAGTATATACTCAATCTTCTTATTATTTATCGTCAGTAGCAAATAAAATATATTTAAACCCAGAAGGAATTATTGAATTAAAAGGATTATCTGCATCTCAAATGTTTTTCAAAGGTCTTTTAGAAAAGTTAGATATTGATATGCAAATTATCAGGCATGGTAAATTTAAAAGCGCTATTGAGCCATTTACCTTAGATAGAATGAGTCCTGCTAACAGAGAGCAGATGCAGTTATTGCTTAGTTCATTTGCTGACAATATTATGGACAGTATTGCAAGTCAAAGAGGGTATACTTTATCTGAAATTCAAAAACATGCAAACAACCTTAGTCTTGAAAATGCAAAAAGTTGCCTTGAATTAAAATATGTTGATGCTTTACTATATCAAGATCAAATTGAAGATAGTTTACTTGCTGTGTCAGAGAGTGAAAAATTAAACTTTATTTCTATTAAAAAATATGCTAGTGTAAAGGAAAAGAAGGAAAAAATAAGTAGAAATAAAATTGCTATTATTTACGCAACTGGAACAATTAATTCTGGTAAGGGAGATGAAAAAAGTATCGGATCTGAAACGACAGCAAAAGCTATTAAACAAGCAAGGGAAGATAAAAATGTAAAAGCCATTGTTTTTAGAATTAATTCTGGGGGGGGGAGCGCCTTAGCGTCAGATGTAATATGGAGAGAAACCGTACTCGCTAAAAAAGAAAAACCATTAGTTGTTTCAATGGGTGATTATGCAGCTAGTGGCGGTTATTACATTGCTTGTGCAGCTGACAGCATTGTAGCGA
>Ga0233427_10004806_pt1 | contig 11059 bp, 10 predicted proteins | sample SI_118_April2016_5_FD_179885 | JGI IMG/M metagenome (GOLD analysis project Ga0233427, IMG submission 179885) | Seawater microbial communities from Saanich Inlet, British Columbia, Canada - SI_118_April2016_100_MG | ecosystem: Environmental > Aquatic > Marine > Inlet | place: Canada: British...
CGATCTGCCACGAATTATTGACAGCGTTTTGATAACACAGGCTGCGAATAAGTACAAAATCGAATTAGCCGAAGAAGACATTTCACTGCGCGTCAACAATGCTTGGCTTGACCTTTTAGCAGGCGCTAATGAAAAAGATTTTTTAAGCGAGTACGAGCCATTCGGTTTCAACAAAGAGTTAACCCTTGCCGCCTTAAGAGCAACTGCCATCACTCAGGTAAAGCTTGAAAAATATGTCGTTGCCACACGAGTCGTCACTGACGATTTGTTACAGCGTGAATTTCATTCAAAATATGGCTTTAACGGTGTCAAGCGAGAAGTTGCTCACATTATGATCATGCCACACCACATTCATGCCGAAGCGTTACGCAGCGATGCTGAAATTTCATTCGAAGAAGCAAAACTGGTAGCTGCTGAAAGAGCAAGGCAATGCTTGCAAGAGCTTGAAGAAGGGGCTTCGTTCACCGCGATGGTTGCAAAATATTCTCACGACCCTGCAAGCAACAATAACCAAGGAGTGTTGCCAACCTATAGGCCAGGAATGTACGGTGAAGATTTTAAAAAAATAGTAGAAAATTTAGACGCCCCGCACACCGCCACTAGCAGCATTGAATCAGGGGCAGGCGTCCATATTGTGCGGGTCAACTCAATGATTGTCACAAAGCTTAGAGACGTGCGCGAAGCGTTAAGCCGCGAGATATTAAACTCCCCTGCTAATATCGGTGAAATCAAGCAGACAATCCTCGAACTACGCGCAGCAGCAGAAATCAGCTATCCGTTATCTGAATTGGCTGAATAAACTTGATGCTGCGAAATTAGGTCTGCAACGGACTTTGGTAATCCAGAAGCTGGTTGCATCGAAGCAAGCTGTTGTCGAATGTCTGACGAACTCAAATCTACAGTTGGCATATCAATGAATTGGGCAGCAAATATAGAAGTTAATTCATCGGGCAAATATCGCTGGAATTCAGCAAGTTGCAATGCCCCCCAATGAGGACGCGGCACCAACAAAAAAGTGCAGCTTCCAAACAGTTTCGGCAGATTGTGCCAAGTACTAAGGTGCGACAACGAGTCGCTACCAATCAAAAAAAACAATCTGCGCTGTGGGTTTTCAGATTGCAATAACTGCAAAGTATCTACGCTGTAACACGAATGCCCAGAATCTACCTCGACGCGACAGACACTTTCGTTATTAGGGCGTTCAGTAAGAACGCTTTCTATACACCTAGCTCGAAATTCTGCGTCTGCGGGATGCACATCAAGTTTGTGCACTGCGTGCCACGATGGCGTCCACAAAAATTCATCAACCTGAAAATTGCTTTGGACGGCATCGGCAACAGCAAGGTGACCATTATGCAGTGGGTCAAAAGAGCCGCCAAAGACTACCGTGTTCATGCCTTACAAATGTAGGAAGCCAAGTCGGCCTGCGACATAGTTCGCTCGCTTTTTTCAGCCATATCTTTCAACACAATCTGTTTTGAAGATGCCTCTGATTCTCCGAGGACGATTGCCCAGCGCGCGCCACTGCGATTGGCTTCTTTAAATTGAGCCTTTAGTGATTTAGAACGGTGGTCAAGCTCAACACGAATGCCTACAGCGCGTAGTTGTTCGCACAAAGCAAATAATTCGCTACGTTGCTCATCGGCAACGGCAACAGCATAGACTTGTGGCACGGCATATTGTTTAAGATCTGCCAAACAATCTTGGTGTGGCAAACCGAGTTCTGCCAAGGCAAGTTCGGTAGGGGTGAACCCCACTGAGAACCCGACTCCGGGAGTTGGTCGCCCACCCATTTCTTCGACTAATCCGTCGTAGCGCCCGCCGCCACAAAGAGCAGAGCGAGCGCCGAGTGGCGGGTAATGCACTTCGAACACGGTTCGAGTGTAGTAGTCAAGCCCGCGAATAATTGACGGGTCGTCAACAACTTTCAGGCCAAGAATCTTTAGGCAAGCAACAAATTCTTTGTGATGAGAACGTGCCTCATCACCCATAACCGAAAACAAATTTGGTGCGCCTTCGTTAAGAGTAATGCAATTCTCTGATTTGCAGTCAAGCAAGCGGAAAATGTTGCGCTCGTAACGGGACTGGCAATCAGGACAGCGCTTGCTCTCACCTGACATTTGTTTAGCGAAGAACTTGTGTAGGGCCTCACTCCATTGTTGACGATCATCAGAGTCGCCCATACTATTAACTCGCACTTGAAGCTGATCATCAAAGCCCAGTTCTTTAAAAAAGCGCACCGCAACGCTGACCACTTCAGCGTCTAAGCTAGCTGATTGGGCGCCAAATGCTTCAATCCCGAACTGGGTAAACTGGCGCTCACGACCTTTTTGTGGCCTCTCATAGCGAAACATCGGCCCGACATAGAACCATTTCTGGAGCGGAGCTGATGCAGCGAATCCGCCCTGTACGTATGCGCGAGCAGTACTGGCAGTACCCTCTGGACGGAAAGTAAACCCATTAGTCATGGCGTCTGCACCCTCTGAACCGCGACGAGGGACGCTAAACATCTCCTTTTCTACCACATCTGAAGCCTCTCCAAGCGAGCGCTTAAATAAGCGAGTTTCTTCGAACATTGGCGTACGCACCTCTTGATAGCCAGCGGCACCAGCAACCATGGATGCCGTCCGCTCTAGATGTTTGACTAATACAAGGTCATCTCCTAGAAAATCGCGAGTGCCTCGAGGATTCATGAATGGTTTCGGTCCCATGTGCTGTACATGATAGCGCCGCGCGGGCATTGACGAGATGGCTCAATGACACTAACCTATATGTCCTGCGTTTTACGCTACTCTGATAATGAAAAAACTAATCGTTTCCGTTTTCCTCCTTGGGTTTTCTGTTTCCTGCGCCTCTGGCCCAGCTACAGGTACTGAAGGTTTCGAAATCCGCCGCACAGGCCTTGCTGCAAGTGAAGAGTTTTGGGGTAAATATTTCTTCCAACAAGACTATCTCGACCCTTACATTAACGCCAATAACGCGTCGCAAATGGCAAGCCCTACCACCCTCGATCTCGAAGGATCATTCCACAATCAAACTTACAGCCACCGCGAAATGACAGTACCTCTTTATCCCAAAGAATCGTCTGCTGATTTGCTGAAGCGTTGGGTGCTGAATTACAACAACTCTCCATATGGCGATGGTCGCTAATTTTTAGAATTAACGATCCAGGAACTCGTGTTAACCTCACGAGTTCCTTTTTTTTATATCTTTATAAGTTATAGTAATAGCATGCGTTTAACACTCACATTACTACTTACATGTTTCGGCAACCTCTTATTGGCTCAAGAAGTTGAAGACACCTCGAAGGAATTAAGGCTTGCAGAACTTCGGATGACATCTCTTTTGGCCATGCAAGATTTAGAAAGTCATGATGCAAAAGATAGTCTTGCTGCTGCAGAATACGACTTGAACTTGTTCACTAGTTTCGCCAAAGTCAATACTGAAAAATCTCTGCGTCTCGACTTGTTACTTGAGCAAGATGCTTTGAGTGATGCAACCGAAGAGTTGGAACAACTCAAGATCATGTATGACAACAACAACCTTGCAGATGTAACAGCACAAATGGTCCTTAAACGCGCAGAGCGAAACTTAGCTCGTCAAATGATTTCCGTTGAACTCGCGAAATCAGAAATTGATAAATGGCTACAATTCGGCCAATTTCGTGAGCAGCAAATGCTGAACAACGCCGTGACTTCTGCCAAGCTAAACCTTACTTCTTTGCAAGCCGAACACACTAGCTCGCGAGTCGAACTTAGCGCAGAAATCGACGACTTAAAAGCCTACCTGGCTGAACTGCGCGCTGAAAGCAGCGATGAATAGCTTGTTGATTGCAGCTCTGCTTTCTTTGGCGTCGCAACAGACATCCACTGAGGCACAGACCTTGCTAGATTGCGAGCGGGCCATCGAACGTGGAACAACTTTTTTGCTCGGCAGCCAGCAAGAAAATGGCGGCTTCAGCTTAAACAAAAACCCAGTGATTTATGATGTTTGGGCAAATGTTGAAACCAATCGTTCTTGGCACATGGCCACCACAGCGATAGCCGCTATGGCTCTTATGGTGCAGCCAGCAGACAAGATTCGCAATACGCGCTTCGCCCACGCCATCGACTATCTATGCAAAAGCGAAATGGTTAAGCGACCGGATGATTGGGATACTGACAACACTTGGGCTTATGTTTACTCGCTGTGTGCCTTGACACAAGCTGCCCGCAACGACTTCATCAAAAGTTCTCGCCGCTCTAAGGTGGTTGAATCTAGAGCTCAACAAATAATGAATGAGCTCTATAAATATCAGTCGCCGATGGGTGGCTGGGCTTACTACGCCGACGAAACAAAAGCCCGCACGCCTAATTGGGCAACTTCATTTCAAACAGCAGTTGCCGTACTCGGCTTGCTAGAGGCTAAACAGCTCGGATGGGCAGTTGATGAGCATCGCTTGCAAGTAGCTATCAACACCATCATTCATTGCCGCCTTCCAGATGGCTCTTATACCTATAGTGTAGATGTCATTCCCCAGCTTGACGCCGGTGTCGGTATCAACAATGTGAAGGGAAGTCTCGCGCGAATTCAATCATGCAATTTGGCACTCTATAAAGCTAAACAAATGGGATATTCAACCCCTATCGGGAAAGACGAACTGGTTGTTGGGCTGCAGCAGTTATTTACAAATCACCACTACCTAGACATCGCCCGCGGACGCCCACTGCCTCACGAAGCCTATCACGCTAACTCGGGGTACTTCTATTTTTTCGGACACTACTACGCAGGCCAAATATTAGAGCTATTGCCAGTTGCCGAAGCCAAACAGTTTTTCCCAGCATACGTTGACAGCATAGTAAAAACTCAGCATGGCGATGGCTCAATGCTAGATTATTTTATGGGAGCAACCGGCAAAGAATACGGAGCTGCATTTGGTGTTGCCGGCTTAGTTCACGCAAAGAATGGTGTCACTCGCTGAATTCACCGCGCCAAACTAACGGCTTCTTTGCTAAATTGTTTAAATCATAGCTGTCGAGCAATTCACTAGCCGACATCTCTTGCAAAGTGCTGCACAAGCCTGATGCATATGCCAGCCACCCCAAAATCAACTGTGGACGAACTCCGGTTTGCCTGAAGTAGTCAAGCCTCGTGTCGCCATGACGTTTGGCCAACCGCAATCCGTCAGCTCCGACTACAAGTGGCACATGCTTAAATTCAGGGGTCGACAAACCCAATGCCTGGTAAATTGCTATTTGACGAGCAGCACTATCAAGTAAATCGTCGCCCCGTAGCACTTCTGTGACTCCCTGTGCAGCGTCGTCAACCACGACGGCTAGTTGGTAAGAGGCATCACCGTTGCTCTTACTCACAACGAAATCTGACAACTGCTTGGTGTCGAACTTTTGATCACCACAAACAGCGTCTTTAAATTGAATACTTGGCTGATCGAAATGAAATCTCATGCAAGGTGGGCGCTCGCTGTTTTGTTCAGCAGCAGCAATTGAGTCATACCGTTGGTAGCAAGTTAAGGGATAAACTGTCGAGCCATCTTCGGCGTGAGGCGCACTCGCTGCCAACTCGATTTCGCGCCGACTGCACGTACAGGGATAAACATTCTGTTGCTCAATTAACAAATCTAAAGCTGCTTGGTAATGATGTCCACGCTCAGACTGGAAGACTATTTGCTCATCGTAATCAAGCCCTAGCCAAGCCAAGTCGGCAAGCAGCTGTTCTGCGGAACCACGCTTAATGCGTGGCCCGTCAAGGTCTTCGATGCGTAACAGCAAGGTGCCATTGCGAGAACGAATATCTAACCACGCTAACAGAAAGCTTCGAATGTTACCGAGATGTAGAGCGCCAGTAGGGCTTGGCGCAAGGCGACCAACGACAGCACTATTCGCCGTCATTTGTTTCTACCCTCTCAAATACTTGGCGCGGGCTTAGATTGCGGATCTCACTTTGTGCCACCACGTCACGAAATTCTAATTTTTCGCCAACCATTTCACTACTATCCGAACTGAATCGCAGCTTGCGGCCAATGTTTTCACTAGTGATTTGGTAGCGAGCCAAAGTAGAGCGTTGCAGAACAGTAACGCGCAAGCCCAATGTACCAAGCAGCTTGAACATCAACTTAGAAATGCTCTCTTGCTGACACAAATCACATATCACTACTACTTCGAATCCTGGCCGCGACTGCTTCGCCATCACCGGCAACAAATAAGCCTCAAGTACTGGCTGCTGGCGCAACTGCTCAAGGGCATTACCGATAACCTCTCCGGTTTGATCATCAATCATGGTTCGAATCTCGATTACACACTCAGATTCATTTGCAGGCTGCTCAAGAACTACCCTCACGAAATTAGCTCGGTCGCTGAAATCGTTATCGCCCACTCCATATGCAAAGTGTTTAGGAATTGCCGCACCGCGTTCGCTAAAGTTGACTTCCCAGGCAAGTAGCAATGCAACGCCTGTAGGTGTAGCGCGTTCGCCCTCTAAATCAAAACCACATGTTGGAATATTGCGCAATAATTCAAGGGTGGCAGGAGCAGGAACCGGCATCTGACCGTGATCGCAATCAACAAAACCACTGCCAACAGGAATAGGCGATGCAAAAATGTGTTGCGGCTCTAATAAGTCAATTAACAGACTAGCTAAGCATATGTCGACGATTGAATCTACAGCACCCACTTCATGGAAATGTACCTCATTTACACTAGTGTTATGCACCTTAGCCTCGGCACTTGCTAATTTTTCGAAAGCAGACACCGACCATCTTCGCGCTCGCTCGCTAAGAGGCAATTCACTAATTATTTTTAACACATCGGATAAGTGACGATGAGGTTGGTCTTCATTAACCTCAACAGAAAAATCGGCGCCACGAATACCTTGCCGCATCGAAGAATTAAATGAATAGCTCACTCCTTCAAAGGGCAACGCCTTAAGCAAAGAATCTGCAGCTGCCAAGTCAACACCAACGTCAATGGCTAGAGCATGCAGCGCCGCAACGAGCATGTCGCCTGAAACCCCTCCGTATAGATTGAGAAAGATACGCATTGATTTATTTTACCAAGATTGCTTACGCATGGGAGCGATAGCAAGACTAATCGCGACAACCTTAGCGTAGCCACCGGCTCGCAAACAACGACAGGCCTCGGCCAAAGAGGCGCCGGTTGTACTAACGTCATCGACAACCACAACCACGTCAGCATCTAACTGCCTAAATCTCTTTTGACGTAGCGCGAAGCAATTATGCAAATTTAGCCTACGCTCTACTGCGTCTAGACTAGACTGTTTAGCAACGGACTTCGTTCTGCGCAATAATTTGGCATATCTCTGTGAACTCACCTCAGCCAAGCCAGTAGCTAAAGAATCGGGCAAATACCACCCTTTTATCATACGTTTTCGCGATGGCGGGACGACAGTAATAAGTACATTACCGTTTGATGCAAGCTCGTCAATTAGTGGTTTTGCCAGCTCATTTAGCAAATGTTGCACCACGTAGAATTGGCTGCAGTAGGCAATGTCTTTGGCTTTAGTTAATAAAGAAGCCATTGGACCTTCATATTCGCAGCATGCGAAACGGTTTTTCAGCTGCACAATTGGCAACCTGCGCAATCTAGCCTGCAGTTGGCACATGCAATTTTTACACAGCAGAGTTTTTACAGCGCCAATACCAATTAGACGAGATACCTCATCACAGGCACTACACCTAGGCAGAAGTAATTTGTCTAAAGCCGTCAACACAATCTGAAGACGCCACCATCCAGCCCGCGATAGGCATTATTTAATAGAGTAGTGTGGACTACGTACGCCAAACATTTTCGATTGTGGCTGCTTAACTCCCAGAGCGTTACGCAATTTCTTCAAAAACGATTCTAAAGTATCTTCATCTGTTGCCTCAACACCAAACAGCGTGCCAATCTCTTGTGACAACGCGATGTTGTCTTCAAAATCAAAAGCATGGCTATTAATATACTTCAACAACGACCGGCGTATCGCCTTTTCGACCAATTTGTCCAAGAACGAAATTGTAACCAAAGAAAATGCCAGCAACCCTATTACAGAACTGACAGTCATCACAAAGCTGTAAGCTAGTGGCCACAAAATAGATTGTAAAAAGAAAATTCCGGCGATAGTGAGGAGGCCTGCAGCAAACTGTGATCGCGCCTTCGCTTGCATTGCGCTACGCAATGGCTGCAAGGAAACCAATTTTTCGCCCATCAAAGCCGACAAGCGATTGCTTGTGCTACGCCGAGAGCCTGACGCCAAACTGAACAAACCACTTAGCAATACGCACAAGGTAGCTAAAACGAGGCTAGCTCTGTCGATGAACTGTTCAAGAAGTTGTTCCATTATTCCCACTCTATCGTGCCTGGTGGTTTTGATGTGATGTCAAGAACCACGCGATTAATACCACGCACATTGTTAATTATACGGCTTGAGATTGCCTGTAAACAGTCTCGACTAGGATAAACCCAATCCGCTGTCATACCGTCATTTGATTGCACTGCTCGAATTGCACAGGCCTCTTCATAAGTTCTTTGATCGCCCATGACACCGACAGAGCTAGCTCCGGTCAAAACAGCGAAGTACTGCCAAACGCCCTCACTTTCACCTCTAGATTCAAATTCTTCACGCACAACTTTGTCTGCCTCACGGAGACGCGAAATACGCTCGGGCTTACAGTCTCCTACACAACGCACCGCGAGACCAGGACCAGGAAAAGGTTGGCGATCGACCATTTCGTCGGGCAGGCCAAGCACTCGTCCTAATTCTCGGACTTCGTCTTTGAATAGCCAACGCAAAGGTTCAACCAAATCCATTTCTAAATCATCCGGCAAACCACCTACGTTATGATGAGATTTAATAACTTCGGTTGCACCACCGTGTGCAGCTACCGATTCGATGACGTCGGGGTAAAGTGTGCCCTGTCCTAAAAATCTAGCATTGGTAAATCTTTTCGCCTGCTCTCGAAAAATTTCTACAAATTCATAGCCAATGATTTTCCTCTTCTTTTCGGGGTCAGTCTCTCCTGACAACTTCGTTAAGAACCGCTCCTCGGCTTCGATAGTAGTAAGGTCTAAATCAAAGTGGTCGCGGAAAGCAGCATCAACCATGTCACGTTCGCCCGCACGCAATAAGCCATTGTCAACGAAAATTGCATGACAGCGTTGACCAATCGCTTGTTGGCAAATAGCGCCGACTACAGAAGAGTCTACGCCACCTGATAGACCAAGAACGATTTCACCGTCTTCTCCGACTTGGTCGCGCACCTTAGCAATCAACTCTGCTGCCAAATCTTGCGGTGTCCAATCGGCATTGCATTGGCAAACGTCGATTAAGAAATTTTGCAACATGCGCTCACCCTGCTGAGTATGCCCCACCTCAGGATGAAATTGCACTGCATAAATAGACCGTGATGCATCACCGACAGCAGCTTCAGGACAGTCTTCAGTATGGGCCATCCGCGAAAAGCCTTCTGGTAGTGATTCGACGCGATCACCATGGCTCATCCAAACAACCGTTTCGCCACTAAGGCCTGCAAACAAAGTTGATGTGTCACTGATTTGCATTTTTGTGAATCCGTATTCACGAGATTCGCCAGGCACAACTTTACCACCAAGGTTTTCACAGAGCCACTGCATGCCGTAGCAAATGCCAAGAATTGGCACGCCAAAATCAAGCATCTCTACCGGTAGCTGGGGAGCATCCTCTGCATAAGCTGAGCCGGGACCACCTGAAAGAATGATGCCCTGTAAACCGGGCTGCTTGGCAGCTTCTAATGCCTTATGAGGTGGAACCACCACAGAAAAAACTTTGTGTTCGCGCACACGACGGGCAATAAGCTGTGTGTATTGCGAACCGAAGTCAACAATTAGGATGCGTTGATGCATTATTAGTTTGTTTTCCAGTAATTTGGAGCTTCTTTAGTTACCCGCACATCGTGCGGATGGTTTTCTTGAATGCCTGCTCCGGTGATACGAACGAAACGCGCACGACTACGGAACACATCGAGGTCTTCAGCACCAAGGTACCCCATGCCAGAACGAATGCCGCCGACAAATTGATAAACGAATGGTGCAACCGGACCACGGGAAGGAACCATGCCTTCGATTCCTTCAGGGACAAGTTTTTGCTGTTCATTGACACTTGCTTGACCATAACGCGCCTTGCCACCCTCAACCATAGCAGTCAATGAACCCATTCCCCGAACGGCTTTAAAACTTCGTCCGTTGTAAAGAAATGGTTCGCCAGGGGACTCGTCCGCCCCTGCAAATAAAGAGCCGAGCATTACGCATTCAGCACCAGCGCCTAATGCCTTAACAGCATCACCAGAATGACGAACACCACCGTCGGCAATAACTGGCACATCGGCCGAATTGCAAACTTGGCTAACACGGAACACCGCAGAGAACTGTGGCATTCCGACGCCGGCCACAACACGGGTGGTACAAATAGAACCTGGTCCGATACCAACCTTAATGCCATCAGCTCCAGCCTCAACTAGCGCTTCTGCCGCTTCCATGGTGCAAATATTGCCGGCCACGACATCGACATCGACACGCTTTTTAAGTTCGCGTACCGTCTCAAGGACATTGGCAGAGTGGCCGTGTGCAGTGTCAACCACAAGTACATCGACGCCTGCAACCACAAGCGCATCAGCGCGCTCGTAATCTAAAGCACCAATGGCAGCGCCTGTGATAAGGCACCCTTCTGAATCTTTAGCAGCATTTGGATACTCGCTATCCATGCGAATATCGCGCATTGTTATCAAGCCAGCGAGTGATTGATCCGAATTAATAAGAATCAATTTTTCGACTTTTTCGGAAAACAAAATTTTGCGTGCGTCTGCAAGAGATGTATTAGGCTTTGCAGTAACTAGGTCACAGGTCATAACCTCTGACGCTTGTTGTTCGTCGCCACCATGAAATTTCAAGTCGCGACGCGTCAAAATACCTACCACTTTGTCACTGTCATCAACAATTGGCAAACCAGAAATATTATGGGTCTGCATTGCTTCGCGTGCTTCGCCGACAGTTCCGGTCGGAGCCATGGTAAGCGGGTCGCGTATGACGCC
>Ga0233427_10004807_pt1 | contig 11059 bp, 9 predicted proteins | sample SI_118_April2016_5_FD_179885 | JGI IMG/M metagenome (GOLD analysis project Ga0233427, IMG submission 179885) | Seawater microbial communities from Saanich Inlet, British Columbia, Canada - SI_118_April2016_100_MG | ecosystem: Environmental > Aquatic > Marine > Inlet | place: Canada: British...
TGTCGAGTTCTTCACGCGGGATCGGCACGGCAAATCCGGTATCGACAAAATTGGAAATCATGTGGGCACGATCCGCGGGCCAACCCTGCCCGACGATGTAATCGACAATGCCCTGGGTGTTACCGACCAGATGTTTGCAGCGGCGGTAGTATTTCAGGTCGTAAAACCCGCCCAGCCGACCGATCTGGACGTGGCGTCCAGCCGGACAACGGCCTGACGCCCGGCTCATCCAGGTCATGACGATATCGGGGTCGGCCTGGCGGATAGCCTGGGCATAACCAACACGGCTCACCAGATCGAGCGGGCCGCCAAATCGAAGCTGACGGGTTGCGATCCCCGCGAGCGCGAGTTCTTCAGCTCTCTGAGTATGGCTGCGGATGATCGCGGCCTGTTCAACCCCGACTTCGCTGAGCGCGGGAACAAGGCGCATGAAAAAAGCCTCCGCACCACCGGTCGCCGCCCCCGCCATGGCCTGAACGACCCGCATCAGTCGTCCTCCAGACGCGCGCGCAAATGCGACAACAACGGATAAAGGCCGGCAAACAGTGCAATCAGGAAACCCCAACCGCCTTCGCGCCAGCCGCCGCGCGCGACGTAACACTTCCAGAAGCGGCTGAAGACCCTGATGACATTGCGCGCCAGGCTACCGATTTCACCCGATGCATGCAGGTCACGGGCGCGCGATGCGGTGTAGCGGTCAAGTCTTGCGAACATGTCGGAGATATCGCGATCGACCAGATGATCCATGCGCTGCTTGAGCCAACGCCGTTCACCCTTGAGCTCCAGGCTTGGATGGACACGATCATCACCCCAGCGTTTGGCGCCCGGAGTAAAAAGCCTGATCGCAGCAGACACGCCCCAATAAGCGCCCCAGCCATGACGGACCCGGTGTTCCCCGATGTAGTTGTCGAACGGAATCAGATAATGGGCGGGCCCGGTCGCATCCGCGATCGTGGCGCGAATTTCTTCAGCCAGTTCCGGGCGCACGCGTTCGTCGGCATCGACCTCCAGGATCCAGTCGCCGGTGACGGCCTCAAGCCCGGTGTTGCGGCGCGGCCCTTCCAGTTCCCACGCGCCTTCGATCACCTGTGTCGCATGACGTCCTGCGATCTCTGCCGAACGATCGCTGCATCGGTCGAGCACAACCACAATCTCGTCGCAGAAGGCGATTGCCGAAAGGCAGGCTTCGAGGTGCTCCTCCTCGTTGCGCGCCACGACAACGGCACTGAGGCGCGGCGTGCTCATGTCCGCCCCAACAGATCGCAGGCAGCACGATGTGCTTTCTCAACGCCGAGCGAAGTCATCAACGAGCCCGTTGTGTGGCGGTCATAGCCAGGCTCAAAAAGGTCGTCATAAGCCAGATCGGTCGTCACGAAGGATGTGTGTTCTCCCCATGGGGCATAATGCTCGACCCGGCTCGGCCCGAACAGCCCGAGTGTCGGCGCGCCCGAGGCAGCGGCCAGGTGCATCAGGCCACTGTCGTTGGAGACCACGAGCCGGCAGCGCTTCAGCGCCTCACCCACGGTCAGCAGATGGTTCTCGCCAACCAGATTGATCATCCGCTCCGTCGGCAGGCCGGCAAGAAGAGGTAGCGCCGCGGCTTCTTCGCCGGGACCACCAAACACGGCGATCCGCGCGCCTTCGAGGGCACCGCCCTCACCCGTCAAGCTCTGCGCCAGCGCAACGAACCGTTCAGCAGGCCAGATCTTGCCCTGCCAGTTCGCAGTCGGCGCCAGTCCGAGGATCGGGGGACCATCGCCGAGCAGGTCTTCGGCCCGCGCGACATGTTCCTGGCTGCTCCACAGACGCGGCGACGGCACCCCGTCGCAGCCATACCAGGACGGCAGGCTTTCGACCCTGTGGCCTTCACCAGCCTTGAACAGGGTTCGACGGCTACCGGCCAGAAGCAGATACGATAGTGGAGAGGCGCGCAGGTCGACAATCTGGTCCCAACGCCTGGTGACCACCTTGCGCCAGAGATCGAACCAGTGTTTGCCGCGCGGCTGCTTGCCGAAAGCCAGAACGCGCTCCAGCCCCGGCAGGCAGGCAAACAGATCAGCCGCAACCGGGCCGCAGGCAACAGTCGCCGCGACTTCACCCCGTGCCGTCAGATGATCCAGCAGTCCGGTCGAAAGAACGGCATCGCCCAGGCGGTTCGACGTGATGAACAGGAGTTTCAAGGGGCCATCGCGCAAGGCGCGCACTCAGCGCGCCAGGGCCTCGAACTCGGCGGCGGCATCATCCCAGCTTCGGTCACGCTGCATCGTGCGGGCATCCTTGGAGCGGCCGCGATAGACCAGGTCTTCCTTCAGGCACAGGATCGAGCAATTGGCGAAGGCCTCTTCATCGGGCGTCAGGAAACCACTGCGGCTGTCACGAATGCGTTCCTGGGCGGCACCTTGCCGACGTGTGACACCGGGACAGCCTGCGGCTTGCGATTCGGCCAGGGTCGCGGCATAAATCTCGCGCTCCGAGCCGGGATAGAGATGCACACGGGCACGGCGGAACTCTTCGGCCATATCGGCATCGGGCAGCGGCCTGCGTATTCTCACACCCTGCTCGGCGGCAGCCTCGGCGAAACGGAAGATCCGTGTGACATCGTCGTCGATTCTCTTGCCCGAAGCTGCGCGCGCAAACATGCCCGAAAAGATATGAAGCTCGGCGCCCTTGATCAGCGGCTCGATCCGGTTGCACCACAGTTCCAGTAACCAGCTCATCCCGGCGCGGGGGTGGCTCGTCACAATCGCGCGGGCCGGCCAGTAACCTGCAGGCGGCTCGAGCGACAAATAGGCCGGGGCAACACCTGGCTGGATCAGCAGGGCCCGCGCGTCATCCTCTGCCCAGGTCGTCCGGTGCGCTTCGCTCATGAATACCAGTTTGGCATCGCCATGGCGCGCCATCGCTTCGGCGGTTTCGCCCCGTGTCAGTGTTTCGCCGGGTGTGGTGACCCAGAGAACACGCTTTCCACCGGCAGGCGCCAGATCGAGCAAACGGGGCTGGCGCAGTGCAATCACCAAATCGGCCCGGTCTTGGCCGGCATTCTCAAGCGACCGCCAGTTGACGCCACGAAGCGTCACTTCCTGCGTGCACTGGTTCCGGACGGTAACGCCATGGCCGCACCGCGCCAGGGTATCGGCGAGATAGACCAGTCCCTTTTCGGGCCCGCCCATGGGATCGTGGCGAGGCGTGTAGCCGTCATAGGCAAAGGAGTCATCGAGCAGAAGAATATCCATGGCGCGGTTATAGAGCGGATCGGCGCTGGTTTGAACCGCCCGAAAGCGCCCAATTTCATGGCCTTACGACGAAAATTCCGGTCAGAGCCCGCATGAGATCGAACACACGCCAATGCGTTCACCTCAACCCTTGCCTCGGGGCGCTTGCCTCCCCATTCTTGAATACAACCAACGGAGCCCATGCATGACCGACCTGAAGCGTATCGCCCTCACCGACCGCGGCGTCCTTGGCGTGAGTGGACCCGAGGCAAGGGGCTTCATGCAGGGCATCGTCACCAACGATGTTTTGAAGGTCGATCGCAGCCGTGCGCTCTATTCCGCGCTGCTCACGCCACAGGGGAAATTCCTGTTTGATTTCATTATGTTGGATGATGGTGACGGTGGACTCCTGCTCGACACCAGCCGTGAAAGGCTCCCCGAACTCGCCAAACGTCTGGGCTTCTACAAACTCCGGGCCAAGGCCGATATTCGTGACCTCAGCGATGAACTCAAAGTCACCGTCCTGATCGGCGATAACGCCGCAAAGACGGTCAAACTCCACAGCGGCCCCGGCAACGCCTGGCGCGTTGGCGCAGATTGTTATGCCGTCGACCCCCGACTCGCGGCTCTGGGCGTGCGCTGTATCCATCCGGTCGGCGACGATCCGCTCGCAGCCCATGCCGAAGGCACCCTCGACGATTATGCCGCCCACCGCATGGCACTTGCCGTACCCGAAGGCGGGACCGATGTTCTGATCGATAAATCCTTCATCCTGGAAAGCAACTTCGAGGAACTGAACGCAGTCGATTTCGAGAAGGGCTGTTACGTCGGCCAGGAACTGACCGCCCGCACGAAGTTCCGCGGCACCATCCGCCGTCGCCTGTTCGGCGTGACCGCCAGCGGCGACCTGCCCGAAGCCGGCACGCCGATCACGGTCGGCAGCGCCGAGATTGGCGAATTGCGCAGTGCCCGCAAAGGCCACGGTATCGCGCTGATTCGCACCGACCGCCTGGAAGAGGCAGGCGGTGCCGCCGCTGAAGTGATGGCGGGCGACGTCCGCGTCACCCCGGTCAAGCCCGATTGGGTTTCCTTCTGACGCAACGACGAAGAACCGCCCGGGCCAAAACGATGCGTATGCTGTGTGTCGTCACCTGCCTGATCACGTTGGCGGCAACGGCACACACGCTCCATGCAGATGCCGATCTGACCGAAATCCTCGCCCCCCCGGCGCGCGACGACGGTTGGCCGGTCGGCGACGTTGTCTCGGCCGGGCTCGACGAAGAGCGCATGGCCGAGCTTGCCCTTGATCTGATCGCGAACAACCCGAACATCCATGCCGTGCTGGTCGAACACGACGGCGCTCTCGTCTACCAGCAGTATCTCAGCGGCGAGGACGAGATCTGGGGCCGACCGCTCGGCCATATCAATTTCAACGTCAACACACGCCACGACCTGCGCTCGATCACCAAAAGCATCACCGCCCTGGTGCTCGGCATCGCCCTTGCCGGCGATGCAGATCATGCGCTCAACCGGCCCATCGTGGCGTTTTTTCCCGATCATGACGGCGAGATCGCCGATGGTGTCGAGGCCATCACGCTGCGCCATGCACTGACCATGACGGCAGGCTGGTCATGGAACGCGATGACCGTGCCCTATGGCGATCTCGGGAATGACGAGTTCGCCATGTTCGCCGCACCCGACCCGATCGACTTCCTGTTCGCTCAGCCGATGCGCGAGGCCCCGGGCGAGCGCTGGTACTACAACGGCGGCCTCTCGGTCGTTCTCGCCGGCGTCACCCGGGGAATCACTGGCCGCCCCGTCCTCGACTACGCCGACAAAAAGCTGTTCGCACCGCTGGGCATCACCGATTACGCCTGGGCCGAACCGGTCGGGTGGAGCCAGAGCGACCTCGGGTCTGCGGTTGATGCCGCGCGATCTGGCCAAAATCGGCTCCCTGATGCTCCACGGCGGTGCCTGGCAGGGCGAACAGATCGTGCCCGGCTCCTGGGTCGCCCTATCAGGCCAACGGTGGCGCGAAGACCTCGAACCCTGGGACGCCGACGGCACACGCGGCTTCGGTTTCCAGTGGTGGCACGGTAACTTCGTCAGCAACGGCACGCCATTCCCCCCGTCATGGTCCTGGGCTTCAGCGGCCAGCGCATCTACATCCTGCCCGAACAGAACCTCGTCGTGACCGTGCTCGCCGGCAACTACCATAGCGACGGCGGCACGATCTCCGATGAAGTGATGCTGCGCGTGTTTCAGGCGCTCGATTAGGCCGGATCGACCTCGGCCAACAGCGCCACGCACTCTGCCATGCTGGCGACGATCCACATCGGTTCTGCGTCGCTCGGCAGGCCGACGCCGCGGCCCGGCAGGCCGTGGCGGCGGTTGACCCAGACATTGGCCCAGCCGCGTTCGTTGGCCGTTTTGATGTCGTGGAATTTGCTGCGCGCAACGTGGAGGATGGCGTCTTCGCCGATGCCTTGTTCGGCCAGGCGTTCGCGTAGCGCGTCAAAATGCGGCGTGGCGGGTTTGTAGCTTTGGACATCCTGGGCCGTGATAACGATGTCGAAGGGATGGCCCAGCAGGGCTTGCGTCCCGGCGAAGAGGTCGTTGTCGACATTCGAGATCACGCCCAGCAACCGGCCCTGGCTCTTGAGTTGCTCAAGGGCGCCCAGCGTATCGTCGAAAGGCGGCCAGGTGCCGGCGGTCGCGGCAAATTCGTCAGCCTCGCCATCTGAAACGGATATCCCGGCCCGGCTGCCCATCGCCCGCAGGGCATTGCCCAACACGGTGCGGTAGGGCTGAAACGGTGTCCTGGCCTGTTCGGCGCGCTGATAACCCGCGAATTCCTCAAGCAGGTCGGGTGTCGCGGCAACGATGCCCTTGAACGACGCCCAGTTCTCCAGCCACAGGCCGATGCCGTTGTCCCAATCAATCAGGGTGCCGTAACAGTCGAATGTGACGGCGCGGAAGCGCATCGGCCCTAGCCCTTCTGTCGGATTGCCGCCTGGGCAGCAGCCAGGCGTGCGATCGGTACGCGGTAGGGCGAACACGAGACGTAATCGAGCCCGGTTTGCTGGCAGAAGGCGATCGAGGCGGGATCGCCGCCATGTTCGCCGCAGATGCCGAGCTTCAGATCAGGCCGTGTGGCACGTCCGCGCGCAGTTGCGATCTCGACCAGTTCACCGACACCTTCAACATCGAGACTGATGAAGGGATCGACCTCGAACACGCCATGCTCCTGGTAACTCTCCAGGAAGCGACCGGAATCATCCCGGCTGATGCCATAGGTCGTCTGCGTGAGATCGTTGGTCCCGAAGCTGAAGAAATCAGCCGATTCGGCAATCTCACCGGCACGCAGGGCGGCGCGCGGCAGTTCGATCATCGTGCCGATCATGTAGTTGGGATTGCCGCCGGTTTCGGCCCGCACTTCATCGGCGATTGTTTCGATCCGGCCGCGGATGATATCGAGCTCACGTTTGGTCGCGACCAGCGGCACCATGATTTCGAGCAGGACCGGCTCGCCTTCCTTCTTTTCGGCCTCGACCGCGGCTTCAAGGATGGCGCGTGCCTGGATATCGTAGATTTCCGGGTGGGAAATACCCAGACGGCAGCCGCGATGGCCCAGCATCGGATTGAGCTCACGCAGTGACCCGGCGCGGATACGAACATGTTCGACGTCGGCGCCCATATGGCGGGCAAGTTCTTCGAGTTCCTGATCGCTGACCGGCAGGAACTCGTGAAGCGGGGGATCAAGCAGCCGGATCGTGATCGGCAGGCCCGCCATGATGCGGAACAGCTCAGTGAAATCCTCGCGCTGCATCGGAAGGATGCGCTGCAGGGGTTCACGTCGCCCGGCCTCGTCTTCGGCCATGATCATCTCGCGCATGGCGATGATGCGCTCGTCCTCGAAAAACATGTGTTCGGTGCGGCACAGGCCGATGCCCTCGGCACCAAACTCGCGCGCCTTGGCAGCATCGGCAGGGGTTTCCGCGTTGGCTCGCACATTCAGCTCGCGGACTTCGTCGGCCCAGGCCATGAGGGTATCAAATTCAGCCGAGAGTTCAGGCTCGATCGTGGGAACCTCACCCAGGATGACCTCACCGGTCGAGCCGTCGATCGTGATGATGTCGCCGCGGTGAACGGTGATATCACGGATACCGAAGGTCCCGGCCACGGGATCGACGCGGATCGAACCGCAGCCGGTCACACAGGGACGGCCCATGCCGCGCGCGACCAGGGCCGCGTGGCTCGTCTGGCCGCCGTGTTTGGTCAGAATGCCCTTGGCGGCATGCATGCCGTGAATGTCTTCGGGGCTGGTTTCCGGGCGCACCAGGATGACTGCCTTGCCTTCAAGGCCCATCGCCTGGGCGTCGTCGGAGTTGAACACCGCCATGCCCGAGGCTGCGCCGGGCGACCCCGGAAGGCCCTTGGCGATCACCTTGCGCGGCGCCTTTGGGTCGGGCACGGGATGGAGCAGACGATCAAGATCCTTCGGGTCTATCCGGCAGACCGCATCCTCGCGGCTGATCAGACCTTCATCGGCCATGTCGACGGCAATCTTCAGGGCCGCCCGAATTCCGCGCTTGGCCGCGCGGGTCTGGAGCATGAAGAGCCGGTCTTTCTCGATCGTGAATTCGACATCCTGCATGTCGCGGTAATGACGCTCGAGCTTGGCGTTGATCGCCATCAACTCGGCAAAGGCCCGGGGCATGACCTCTTCCATGGAATCGCCCTCGCCGATCGAACGGATCGGCTGGGGCGTGCGGATGCCGGCCACGACGTCTTCGCCCTGGGCGTTGACCAGGAACTCACCGAAGATTTCGTTGGCGCCGTTGTCGGGGTTACGCGTGAAGGCGACACCCGTGGCGCAATCGGTGCCCATGTTGCCAAACACCATGGCCTGCACGTTCACAGCCGTACCGAGATTGTCGGGGATTTCGTGAATGCGGCGGTAGTCGATGGCACGCTGGTTGTGCCAGGAAGCAAAGACCGCGCGGATTGCACCCCAGAGCTGTTCGCACGGGTCCTGCGGGAACGGTCGGCCGAGACGGTCCTCGACCAGGGCACGGTAACGCGCGACAATCGCCTGCAGGGCCTCGGCGTTAAGTTTGGCGTCCTCGAAGACACCCTCCTCACCCTTCACATCGTCGAGAATGTCCTCGAAATCGTTGTGGTCGAGTTCCAGCACGACATCGGAATACATCTGGATGAATCGACGATAGCTGTCCCACGCAAAGCGCTCATCGCCGCTCGAGGCGACCAGCCCAGCCACGGTCTCATCGTTGAGACCCAGGTTCAGCACGGTATCCATCATGCCCGGCATCGAAACCGGCGCACCCGAACGCACGGAAACAAGCAGCGGATCGCCGGGATCGCCGAACTTACGCACGACCTTGTCCTCGATTGCCTTCAGAGCCGCCGCAGCCTGTGCTTCGGCGCCTTCGGGCAGCTTCTGGCCTTCGGTATAAAACGCCGTGCAGGCATCCGTCGTGATCGTGTAACCCGGCGGAACCGGAAGGCCCAGGCTCGCCATTTCAGCGAGATTGGCCCCCTTGCCGCCCAGCAATGCCTTCATCGAGGCATCACCGTCCGATACACCACTACCGAAGCTATAGACCCATTGCGTCATCGCTTTAGCCTTCAATCTTCGAGAAGTCGGCAACCCTGTCCATGGTGGAGCGGATCGCAGACAGCAGGTTCAGTCTGTTGGCACGTTGCCCGGCATCGTCAGCATTGACCGTAACCGCATCGAAAAACGCATCGACCGGCGCACGCAGGGCTGCCAGCGCCGTCATGGCATCTTCGAAGCGCTCATCATCCAGCGCGGGACCGGCAACATGGTTGGCCTCTTCCAGTGCAGCGACAACCGAACGCTCTTGGTCCTGGACCAGCAGGGTCGCATCGACAGCGCCGTCGAAGCTCGCACTGTCCTTCTTTTCCTCGATCCGCACGATATTGGCCGCGCGGCGATAGGCTGCCACCAGATTGGCGCCATCATCGGTCGCCAGGAAGGACTGCAGCGCTTTCACGCGCGCCATAAGACGCACCAGATCGTCATCGGCCTCGCGCGCAAACACGGCATCGATCAGGTCGTGACCAACGCCTTCATCGCGTAAATGGACCTTCAGGCGATCGGCAAAGAAGGCCAGCAGGTCGTCGCTGACGTTTCCACCGGCCTGCGCGAGCGCACCGTAACCCTGGACACCCGCGTCAAAGACCTGGCGGAGGGGCAGGCGCAGCCCGTTTTCCAACACCAGCCGGATCACACCGAGCGCCGCACGGCGGAGGGCGAAGGGATCACGTGAACCCGTCGGTTTTTCGTCGATCGCAAAGAAGCCGACCAGTGTGTCGAGTTTCTCGGCCAGCGCGACCGCGACACTGACCGGTGCCGTCGGGCAGGCGTCAGACGGGCCCTGTGGGCTGTAGTGCTGGGCAATAGCCCCCGCGACGGCTTCGTTCTCGCCGTCGTGGCGGGCATAGTAGGCTCCCATGACACCCTGCAGTTCTGGGAATTCTCCCACCATCTCGCTGGAAAGGTCCGCCTTGGCCAGATGCGCCGCACGTCTGGCCAGCGCGGGATCACAGCCGGGAATGGAAGCGGCCAGATGCTCGGCCAGGGTTTCCATCCGTTGGACCCGTTCGGCCACGGTGCCGAGTTTGGCATGGAAGACCACGGCTTCCAGCGTCGGCACACGGCTTTCCAGGGTGGCCTTGCGGTCCCGGTCCCAGAAATGACGGCCATCGGAAAGGCGTGCGGTCAGAACACGTTCGTTGCCCGCAGTGACGACCTTGCCGCCCTCACCGCCTTCCATGTTGGCGATAAAGACAAACTTCGGCGCCAGCGCGCCGGCAGCGTCACGCAACGGGAAATAACGCTGGTGCGCGATCATCTCGGTGACCAGCACTTCCTGGGGCACTTCCATGAAGGCGGGATCAAACGACGCAATCATCGGCACAGGCCATTCGACCAGGCCGGTCACCTCATCGAGCAGGCCAGGATTGTCTTCCAGGGCGAGGCCGGCTTCATCGGCCAGCCTGGCCGCACCTTCGGCAATCAGGGCCTTGCGTTCGGCCTGATCGATCATCACGTGGGCCGCCCGCAAACGGTCGCGATAATCCTCAAAGCCGGTGACTTCGAAGGGCTCCGGGCCGAGGAAACGGTGGCCTCGTGTGGTCGTGCCTGACTGGACCGGGCCAAAGGCAAACGATACCAGCGCACCATCAAGCAGGGCGACGATCGAATTGATCGGGCGGACCCAGCGCACGCCATGGTCGCCCCAGCGCATCGATTTGGGCCAGGTCAGATCGGCCATCGCCTGGGGCACGGTTTCAGCCAGGATCTCGGAGACCGCCCGACCCTTGCGCTCGATCGTGGCGAACCAGACGACACCCTTGTCGGTCTCGCGCTCTTCCAGATCCGCAACCGCAACACCGGCGGAACGGGCAAAACCCTCGACCGCCTTGTCGGGCGCACCGACCTTGGGGCCCTTACGTTCCTCGTTCAGGTCGGACTGGCACTCGGGCAATCCATGCAGCACAAGGATCATACGGCGCGGCGTTACATACGTTTCTGAGCTCTCACTGGTAATACGTTGTTCTTTAAGGATTCTACTGATGTTCTCATGTAACGCCTTAACGCCACGAATCTGCATCCTTGCGGGGATTTCCTCAGACAATACTTCAAGAAGAAACTCACCCATCGCTCAGCCCTCACCGGCAGGCAGGTGCCCGCGGCTTTCGAGCCAGGCGGTGCAACAGGCCCGGGCCAGCGCCCGGACACGGCCGATATAGGCGGCACGTTCGGTCACACTGATGACACCGCGCGCATCGAGCAGGTT
>Ga0233427_10004809_pt1 | contig 11057 bp, 8 predicted proteins | sample SI_118_April2016_5_FD_179885 | JGI IMG/M metagenome (GOLD analysis project Ga0233427, IMG submission 179885) | Seawater microbial communities from Saanich Inlet, British Columbia, Canada - SI_118_April2016_100_MG | ecosystem: Environmental > Aquatic > Marine > Inlet | place: Canada: British...
GTAGTATGTTTAATGGTGCTGAGAGTTTTAATGGAGATATTTCAGGTTGGGATGTTTCAAATGTGATTGATATGAGTTATATGTTTGAGTATGCTACCAGTTTCAATGGAAATATTTCAGACTGGGATGTTTCAAATGTAACTGATATGAATTGGATGTTCTATTATGCTACCAGTTTCAATCAGGATTTATCAGAATGGGATGTTTCAAGTGTAACTGATATGGAGTATATGTTTTATTATGCTGATAGTTTCAATGGAGATATTTCAGGTTGGGATGTTTCAAGTGTAACTGATATGAGTCGTATGTTTGATGGTGCTGATAGTTTCAATCAGGATATTTCAGACTGGGATGTTTCAAATGTAACTGATATGTCTTGGATGTTTGGAGGTGTTTATAATTTATCAGATGAAAATAAATGTTACATTCATACATCATTTGATTCTAATGATAATTGGCAATATAATTGGGAAGATTATTGCGATTGAGGAAAATCTAAGATGAATGGTCGTACTTGCCTAATCACTGGAGCTACTGACGGAATAGGTAAGGAAACTGCTATTGGAATGGCCAAGAACGGCTATAATTTGATTCTGATCGGAAGAAACGAAGAAAAAGGAAAGAAAGTTACAGAAGAAATAAAGGAAATTGCCGAAAGTATCGATATTGATTTTTTCAAAGCTGACCTGATGTTGATGAAGGAAGTTTCAAGAGTTGCTGATGAAGTATCTAAAAAATACGATAAAATTGATGTTTTGATAAACAATGTTGGAGCCTATTTTGCCTTCAGAGATGTGACGGAAGAAGGATTTGAGAGAACTTTTGCTTTGAACCATCTGGGATATTTCTTAATGACAAAAAAATTATTACCACTTGTTGAAAAAAGTGATTACAAGAGAATCGTAAATGTTTCTTCAAGTGCTCATTATGGTATTGATTTTGAATTCGATAATATGAATGGTGAAAAGAAGTATAGTGGATTTGATACTTACAAAAAATCTAAACTCGCTAATGTTATGTTTACTTACGAATTAGCCAAGAGAATTGAAAAAACCGGAATAACTGCAAACTGCTTACATCCTGGATTTGTAGCTTCGAAATTTGGTAATAATAATAATATCTTGTGGAGATCAGTCATAAGTTTTGCAAAATTATTGATGGCCATTAGTGTAAAAGATGGTGCAAAGACTACTGTTTATTTGGCATGTTCTGATGAAATCTCAGATATTAACGGACGATTCTTCGCAGACTGTAAAGTAAAACAAGGTTCTAGTAAAGCTAAGAATGAAGAACATAACAAAAAATTGTGGGAACTTTCTGAAGAATTCGTAGCTCCTTTTGTCTAGGCCCTAGCTAATAAATTTTATAACTCTACCCTCCCAAAAGAGCTTGTGGAGATTATAGATAGATTCACTAGCCTGAAATTGGGGAGAGTTCGTTACTCTCTTACTGGTCAAACAAGTAGAAATCTCGTAGTTTTAATGCACGGTTTAACCACGCCGAAGGAAGTTTTTGATGATTTAACTGAAGAATTAGTTTCTAAAAAATTCCAAGTATTGGCATTTGATTTTTACGGACGAGGCCTATCTGACCATATTCAGCCAATAGAATCGGAAAAAGTCTATGTCGATCAAACCATTGAATTGCTTCAAAAATTTATACCTTACCAATCTGATAGAAATATTCATCTTCTTGGTTATTCTGCAGGAGGTGCCATTGCCTCGATGGTTGCAGTTGAAATAGAGAATCTTGTTAGTTCTTTGACTCTTGTAGCTTCAACGGGACTTCCTTACTCGCCTTCATCACCTGCTTTGTTTAGCATGCTCGAAGCTGTTTACAGTAATGGCGAAATAAATCAAGAACTAAAGAAATCGGTCGAAGAACTAATTTTTAGTGAATTTCAATTAATAAAAAATACAGATACTAGAGAAAAACTGATTGACCTTATTGTTGAGCAGGGATTTTGGAGTCATGATACTATTCAAACTGTGCGAGGACATCTAAGAGCAACCGGCGGTTATATTGGCGATTATTCAATGACTCACGTATTCGAAAAAATTGGAAATCTCAATATACCTACATTCATTCTTAGCGGTGATAAAGATAATTGGATTGACTTAGAATGCGGAAGAGAAATAAACAATTTAATTACTAATTCAAAAATTGTAGAATTTGAAGGTGTATCTCATTGGGCATTTCTCCAAGAACCTGAGATTTATACGGAAAAAATAATTGACTTTTTAGTCTCTGCGTAAGTTATAAATGTAATTAGTATTGAACTAGAATAATGAGTATTTGGTTCAAAGAATATGATGTTGATGATATTGTGACTGAGAACACTATGGTTGAACATCTTGGCATCAAAGTGATTGAATTAGGCGAAGATTATCTTGTTGGAACTATGCCAGTTGATAATAGAACTAAACAACCTTTTGGAATTTTACATGGTGGAGCTTCAGTAGCTCTTGCTGAGACTTTAGCAAGTTATGGTGGATATCTAACTATTAATCCTGAAAAATATCACGTTGTTGGTGTGGAAATTAATGCTAACCATCTCAAAATGGCTAAAGAAGGAAGTGTAACTGGAAAGTGTACACCTATCAAAAGAGGGAGATCTACTCAGGTATGGCAGACTGAAATTAAGAACGATAATGGAGAATTAGTCTGTATTAGTAGAATAACTTTAATGGTTTTAGAGAAAAAAATAAACTAGAATTGCATTATCAACATTAATGAAGCATATCCTGTAAACATCAGGAAAGGCGTATCCCAAGTATGAGGTGAATAAGCTTCTGTTAGTGTCATGATTATAGGAATAAATAACATTGATAAGATAAATTGGATTGTTGTAAAATATTCATAATGCATTCCTACTACAAGAAAACCTGTAATCAATACGCAAGCACTTCCTTCTAAAGTTCTAAAGTATTCTTTATTGGTAAACAAAGCTTTAGTCTTGTATTCATGCTTACCAAATCTAATGCCTACCGGTTCTGCAAGGCCATCTCCTAGAATATTAATCAAAATTGGAATAAGAACTAATGATTCTAAACCCCATTGCCCGCAAAGCCAAATCATAGGAAGCATCACGCCAAAACCTGCTGCAAACTGAGTCCACAGCCAAACTAAGGTATGTGGCCTGTCTTCAGGCCTATCAAATCCTTCAAACATTAGCTGAAAAGGAGGTAGGGATGTTCTTATTGGACCATAGAATGCAAGAAGAGATGCCGTCGTTATTAGTGCACTTATTGCTAAATAAATGAAATCAGTAAAGGTTTCAGCATTGAATTGTTTATCAATAAAAACAGGTAAGAAGAATATTGCAAAGTGATTAATTTTTCGAGTATAGTTCACTTTAACATTAAAGTAACGTGCTAAAGCTCCAGTTGAAAGCATCACTACAGTAAGGGCAATACCCTTCGCAACTGTTGACTGTATTTCCGGAGTAAGTTCCATTCACACCAAATGGTGGACCGGGCGAGATTTGAACTCGCGCCCTCCTCCATGCCAAGGAGGCGATCTTCCAGGCTGATCTACCGGCCCGCTAAATTGTCATTTTACTAGGGCATTAATAGAATTATAGCTTAGCCCAACGTTCAACAATTCCTAAACAAATTGCTACAATGGGGCCTATTCCCAATGCAAACATAATAGTTCCAATACCAAAAACCCCTCCTAGCGATATTCCCAAACTTAGGACTAAAATTTCGATACCTATCCTTACTCTGCTAATAGGCCAATCTGTCTTTTTTTGGATTCCAGTCATCCACCCGTCTCGAGGACCAGGGCCTAAATTCGCAGTAAGATAAAATGCGCTTCCTATTCCAACAAATATAATTCCTATACTTGCTTGAAATATAGCCGGAATCATTTCAGTTTGTTCAGGAATATGTGGGCCCATGACATCTATTGCCATTGAAATCAAGATAATGTTGAGAATCGTACCAATTCCTGGAATTTCTCGTAATGGTATCCAAAAAAGAAGAACTAAAACGCCGACAATAAAGGTAGATAAACCAACTGTAAAACTTGTTTGTTCAGATATTCCTTGAGCAAGAACCGTCCAGGGACTTACTCCGATTCCAGCCCCAATCAAAATTGCTTCGCCTGTTCCAAAAATCCATAGTCCTAAAACTAAAGCGAGAATTGTAGATAATTTAGGTCTAACATTAAGAGGACGATCTGAACTCCAAATAGTTTGGGGTACTTTATGAGCTGGGCGAAATAGCTGCAGAATACCCTGTTTGCTCAATTACCTTCACCAATTCTTCTGCAGTTATCTGGCCGTTAGTTTTCACTATTCCGGTGTTTTCTTCGTGAGATATTTCTGCCAATTCAACATTTAAATTTAATTCAAGTACGCTTTTTACTCTTCCTGAGCATCCGCCACAAGTCATTCCTTCTATCTGGAATTTTAACGTTTCAGTCATAACCTTCTAAATTGAAGGTTGATTAAGAAATCATGCCCTAAATGGCTTCCATGATCTAAGTGTTAAAGAATTGAAAACTACACTAACACTGGATAATGCCATTGCTCCGGCTGCAAAAGCTGGGGGCAATAACCAACCTGTCGATGAAATTAAAACTCCCATTGCCAAAGGAATTCCAATTAAATTATAAACAAAAGCCCAAGCCAAATTACCTCGAATCTTGCCCATTGTAGCCTTACCTAGCTCTAATGTCGATACAACATCTAGTAAATCATCACGAAGAAGGACAATGTCTGCTGCTTCTAGAGCAATATCACTACCTGCACCCATTGCGATTCCAACGTCTGCAACAGCTAAAGCTGCAGCGTCATTAATGCCATCCCCAATCATTGCGACACTCGCACCTTCACTTTGCAGCTTTTTTACAAATTCTGCTTTTCCATCGGGTTTGACCTCTGCTTCAAACCTTGATATTCCAACTTCTTTTGAGATCATTAAAGCTGTTTCAGCTCTATCTCCAGTTAACATAATTACTTCGAGACCCAACTCTTTTGCTTTTGAAATTGCTAAATTTGTAGTTTCTCTTAATTTATCTTTCATCTCAATCCAACCAAGCAATTTGTTTCCTTTCGAAACAAAAACTACGGTGCTGATTGACAACACCTCTGCTAATTCTTCAATGTAATTGGATACAAGGACTCCTTTTTCCTCCATTAGAGGCTGGTTTCCTATAGCATATTCTTGATTATCTAAATAACCAACTAATCCCATTCCACCTATATTTTCGATTCTATCAAAAGAAATTAATTCTTCACTATTTTTTAGATGGGCCTGCGAAATAGCTTTAGCAATTGGGTGTGTAGATGCAGATTCAAGAGAAGCTGCTATTTCCAAAATATTGTTTTCATCTGAACTTATTAACTTAATATTTGTTATTGATGGTGTGCCTACTGTAAGAGTTCCTGTTTTATCTAAAACTAATGTGTTTGTATTATAGCTGTTCTGTAAGGCATCTATGCCTTTGATTAACAAACCATACTGAGCTCCAACTCCTGTACCTACTATAAGTGCCGTTGGTGTCGCCAAACCTAAGGCACACGGACATGCTATTACTAGAGTGGATACCAAAACCATAATGGCTAATTCGGTAGAATTGTAATCTCCATATCCTTCTGAAAAAAACATCCAGGTAAGAGAAGCAAGAACTGCACAAACCACTACCACAGGAACAAATACTGCAGAGATTCTATCTACCAACTTTTGAATTGGAGCCTTACCCATTTGAGCTTCATCCACTAAATTAATAACATTCGCCAATACTGTATCGTCGTGGTACTTTGTTGATTTTATGTGAATCGCTGAGTCTAATACTATTGTTCCTCCCATAACTGAATCATTCTCCCTAACAAAAACAGGATTCGATTCTCCAGTCATCATAGACATATCAATTGAGGCTGAACCTTTCACAACTATTCCGTCCAAAGGTACTGTTTGGCCAACCTTAACTAGAATTTCAGTTCCTTGTAATATTTCCTCAACTGGCACTTCAGAAACTGAACCGTCTGCATTTACAATCGATCCGGTTTTTGCTTTGAGATCCATTAATGAAAATACAGCGTCGGTAGCTCTCAATTTGGCTCTAGCTTCCAACCAATTGCCCAATAGAATAAATGAAATAATGAAAGCCGCGCCATCAAAAAAAACGTGTGTTGTTAATGAAAATACTGATGGCAAAAAATCTAAATATGGTGAAAAAACTACGAAAGAAGACCAAATCATAGCCGTTGTCGTTCCTATATGGACTAAAACATCCATATTGGTTCTTCCTGATAGAATCGCTTGCCAAGCTCCTTTATGAAATTCTATTCCGGCATAAAAATAAACTATTGAAGATAAGATAAAAGCAATCAATAATCTTGAATTAAGGTCATATATTTGCCCTAGATCGCCAACGAACATTGTCAGAAGGAATGTTGGAATTGTTAAAACTAGAGAGATTATTACCTGTAAACCCATTCTATTTGCATTTTCCAAAGATTCTTGTCTGTATTTTTTAGGATCTATGTATTCTTCAGAACCGAATCCTCCTTTACTAATTGCATCTCTAACGGTCTCTAAGTTTTCATTTGCTCCTTCAGACCACCTGATTGTAGCTTTTTCAAGAGGGAGGTTAACTCTTACCGAGTCTATGCCTTCCAAATTACTAACGATGGACTCAACTGATGCGACACAAGATGCGCAGGTCATTCCTGTTACTCGTATATTCAATTCGTCCATAATCTAATTTAAACATGAATTGAAATAAAGGTTTCTTCGTGGAGATTTGTTGTTTGAAATCAATAAGCGCGATGGACTTGCACGACTTGGGAAAATTAAAACTAAGCATGGAATCCTAGATACTCCTACTTTATTGCCTGTTGTCAATCCAAAAATAATGACATTATCTATGGAAGAATTAGCTGAATGTGGCGCTCAAGGAATTATTACAAATAGTTATATTATTTATAAAAATCCAGATTTAAAGAAAGCTGCCGAAGAAAAAGGAGTACATGGATTGGTTAATTGGCAAGGGCCAATTATGACAGATAGTGGAACTTTCCAATCTCACGTATATGGCGAAATTGAAATGAAACCAGAAGAGATTCTTGAATTCCAAAAGAAAATCGGTGTTGATATTGGAACTGTTTTAGATGTTTTTTGTGAACCTGAAACTAGATTTAAACAAGCAAAAGATGAATTAGCTGAAACTCAGAAACGAATTGAACTTGCCGACTCTAATAAAGAAAATATGTTTTTAGCTGCACCAATCCAAGGTGGACGTCATCTCGAACTAAGAACTAAAGCTGCTAAAATGGCATCGACAACAAAAGCTGAACTTTTCCCAATAGGAGGAGTCGTTCCTATGATGGAAAAGAATAATTTCAAAATTCTAGCTGAAGTTATTATCGCTGCCAAAAAAGGACTTGACAGTTCTAGGCCAGTCCATCTTTTTGGTTGTGGACACCCTATCCTCTTTGCCTTAGCCACATTTCTAGGATGTGATATATTTGATAGTGCGAGTTATGCTAAATTTGCTTCCAGAGATAGTTTGATGTTTAATTGGGGCACTAGAAATTTAGACGAATTGGAAGAACTTCCTGGAGAATTTTCCGCAGCGCCTGGTATGACTGTGAAGAAACTAAAAGGACTTGGGAAAAAAGAAAGGCAAAAAATTATAGCTAAACACAATTTAATGGTTTCTTTTGCTGAAATTCGAAGAGTTAAACAAGCAATTCATGATGGTTTATTATGGGAATTAGTAGAAACTCGGTTGAGAGGTTCTCCAGCTTTGATGAAAGTTTTTGATGTAATAAAAAATGAGATTGAATGGATCAGTCAATTTGAGCCTGCTTATCGTTATAAAACGCCTCTAAAAACAGGTATTGAATCTGATATTAGGCCAATCTTTACAAGACTTTCAAATTCATTTAAGGATGGAAATATGAAGCATCCTTATTTTGGAAATATGCCTACCCATCTATCTGAAACTTATCCATTTCATCCGGGCCTATTACAGGAAGATTTAGAAGGATGGAAAATGGAAGAATGGGGAATTGAAAGAGTAAAAACTATTCTAGACTATCAGTTTGGAAAGGGATTTGGAGATTTATTCACCGAAGGTAATACTGAATTAGTTATCAGCAGAAAAACAAAACGGTTACGAAATTTACTTTTGGATGGTGAGCACATGGTTTCTTTATCTCACAGAAGAGGATTATTCATACTGCAAAAAGGTGGGGCTGAATTACTTCACAAACATTCAAAAATGGCTAAGTTTAGGATTGTTGTAAATCCAGAAACTGCTGAATTTAATAAAAATGGTAAAAGTGTTTTTTGTAAGTTTGTCGAGGATATTGATTCTGAATTAAGAATTATGGATGAATGTATTGTAGTTACTCCTGATGATGAATTGGTAGCGTTTGGAAATTTAGTTGTTTCACCAAAAGAATTAGAACTTGGACAGCAAGGTATGGCTGTGCGTGTTAGAGCTGGATTGAGTAATAAAGATAAATCGTAACCTCTTTAATCAAAGTCCTATATCTTGAATAATGCAGCGAAGAGTATGGGCACTTGGAATCGTATTGGTTTTATGCCTGAGTATAGGTGGAAGCACCCAAACTGCAGTTGAAACAAATAATGTTGAACAAGAATTGGAATGGTGGGATGTTTATTCTAGAGATAAAAATCGCGATGGAATTTCTGATGTATTAATTTGGAAATTGGAACAAGGTGAACAATTTTTCAATCTCGATGAAGCTCGAGTATTCGTAAGATATGATCATCATCCAACTGATTATGATGTTAAGAAATTAGAAAATGCTGGAATTGAAGTTACATATCGTGCCAAGTACATAGATTTACTTGCTACTACCATGCCAAGAAATTTGATTCTAGAGGTTTCTACATGGGAAGGTGTTGTAATGCTAGATGATATAGGGAAAGCTGAGCCCCATATGGCAACAGCTGTACCTACTATGGGAATCGATGAGATCTGGAATAATTACGACATACGTGGTGAAGGTATTTCTATTGCTATTGTCGATACGGGCGTAAATAACGCGCATGTTGGTCTTGATGATTTCGATGGTAATCAATTTACAAATGATTTGAAAGTTGCTGCTTACTATAATGCAGGCCAAGATGCAATAATTTGTTCTGAAAACGGGCTTTCAGGTACACTTCCTTGTTTTCCTGGTCAATCTATTGATAGTGGTACTCACGGAACTCACGTCGCAGGGATAGCTGCAGGTACTGGAGAGGGAGAACCTGCCGAAGATGGAACTCCACATATTGGCGTGGCTCCAGATGCTCATTTAGTGAATGTACTGTCATGCTGTGATGGAGATATTGAGGATATCATTAGAGGGATGGAATGGACTATTGAATATCAAAACTTAGTCCAACCGAATATTCGTGTGTTGACTTCAAGTCTTGGAGAGCAGCAAATCGAATTTCACATAGATAATGATGGTTATTCAGCTTGGAGTCAGGTAGCTGACGCTGCTGTTGAGTCTGGGCTCGTAGTCACATTAAGTGCAGGAAATGAACTAGGTTCAATCACTATAGCTGGCTGTAATACCATCGATTCACCTGGTGATTCGAGACTCCCAATAACTGTGGCTTCTCTTGATCAAGACCTCAGTCTTGCAGTTTACAGTTCTAGAGGCTATACTTCTGATGGAAGAGTAAAGCCTGATGTTGCTACCATAGGTAGTTCAATTTGGGCACCAGATGCTGCAAATAATGTAGGATACACTCCCAAGAGCGGAACTAGTATGGCTACTCCCTTAATGGCTGGAATCGTTGCTCTAACATTAGAAGCAAATCCTGATTTAACGCCTGCTGAAGTTAAAGATACTCTTGTGGCAGGATATTCTATTGAAAGAGAAGTTTTGAATGACGATCCTGATGCTGCGTCTAACAATTGTTCACTTTTGGAAACTAGACCAGATAATGAATATGGATACGGACAAGCAGATCCATTAGTCTTTGTTGAAATTGCAGGGATGATTGATCCTGATGTTTCTGTAAACTGGACTTTAGAATATGTTGAAAAAGAAGTTAACGGAACTATGGTGCTAGTAAAACCCGAAATTTACAATGGAACTATATTGAAAGGTACTGCAGTTAATGCAAACAAACCTACTGTTGGTGTTGAAGTCAAATTCGGAGCAAGTGAATGGTATCCTGCAACAGATACTTCTAACCTCAAAAATTGGGGAAGTTGGGAAATTGCCATTCCTGAAGAAGTAAGCAAAGGAAATCAAACTCTGGCTGCAAGATTAGTTTTAGACGGAGGAATGTCTATGTCTGCTGTAAACAGCTTTTCTGTTACTTTATTGGATGAGTACAACCTCATAACATCAGTTAGTGGATTGAGTAGTATCAATGCACTTTTTTTCTTTCCGGCTATTATTCTTGCTGCAATTGCAATGGGATATATTTTCACCCAACCTAGAAAATCTGAAAGTAATCTGGAAGTTGAAGAATCTAGTGGAGATGAATTCGTCTGGGATGATGATGTCGACGTTGAAGGTCAAAATAATCTAATGACGACTATGTTCGGGCGAATGAGTGCTAAGTCGCTAACTCTATGTGCGCTCTATACGGCGCAAGGCGTTCCTTCTGGATTCATTTCTTTTACATTAATTGCATATTTGGCACAACAAGGATTTAGTGCTGCTGAAATTGGAAATATGCTGTTTTGGGTTTACTTACCTTGGGTTTTCAAATTCCTATGGGGTCCTTTTGTTGATAATTACCATTATTTGCCAATGGGAAGGCGCAGACCTTGGATCCTTAGTGCACAAGCAGGAATGGTCGCTACTGTACTGCTCATAGCAGTTGTACCTGATATTGAAAATAAAATTGCATTGCTGACGGCTTTGCTATTCTTCCACAATTGTTTCGCATCTCTACAAGATGTTGCCGTAGATGGTCTAGCTGTGGATATTTTGAGCCCTGAAGAATTCGGAAGAATTAATGGTTTTATGTTTGGAGCAAAACGATTCGGAACAATGGTTGGAGGGGCTGGTATAGGATACTTCATGGGCAAATATGCTTCAATCGGAATTACTGAAGGATTGT
>Ga0233427_10004810_pt1 | contig 11056 bp, 7 predicted proteins | sample SI_118_April2016_5_FD_179885 | JGI IMG/M metagenome (GOLD analysis project Ga0233427, IMG submission 179885) | Seawater microbial communities from Saanich Inlet, British Columbia, Canada - SI_118_April2016_100_MG | ecosystem: Environmental > Aquatic > Marine > Inlet | place: Canada: British...
CGCCAGTTGGCAATTCGGCCCAGCATGCGCGGGCCGCCCGCTTGCTCTCTGCGGCTTTCCCAAAAGGCAAAACAGCCGATGCTCAGCAGTAGCGCAAAATAGATGGCCAGCACCATCAACTCGACGGCATCGATCTCTCGTCCGGATAAAACCACCGTGCCTTTGAGTTTTGCCAGTTCCAGCACATGCGCACCACTGAAGACGCCGACCAGCAATCCGCCAGCTATTGTCAGCGGCAATCGGGTGTTGCGCAGATCGGCGCGCCGGGCAAGCAGCGAGGTCGTTGCCGGTCCCAAGACCTGACACGCTCCCGTGCCGACGGCCAACTCCATATCGACGCGCAACGCGAGGTTGAGTACGGGGACGATGAGGAAGCCGCCACCGACGCCGAACATCCCGGAGAGGAAACCGACGCCCGCCCCTGCAAACAAGGCCGGCAGCAGCGTCATTGCCGATTGAAATAATTCCGCGAGGTCTGCGGTCATGCCGGCAGCCTCTCAGATCTGGTAGTCGGGAAAAATCGGCTCATCGTTCTCTTTGTGGGCGGTTCGCCCCTGCCACAAATTGAACAGCCAATTGACCAGCACGCCCCATATCACCGGGAGCACAAGGCACGCCAATGTGAACAACACCTTATGCAACACGCGACGACCTCAATGATGATCTCAGAAAAATAGTCTCTCTGCGGTTTTTCGCAGGCGACCCACAAATACTCCGTTACCTCGATTTATGGTATTCCTGCAAACGCTGTCAAGCGTCGCCTGCAGATGGCCATCAACTGCTCGTGGGCATTATGAAAGAAAGCAGCACCGCCAAGTGACGGTGCTGCTTGATGAGACAATTTGAATTCGGATCGATCAGCAAATCGCCGAGCTCGTTAGTGGACCGGCTCCAGTCGCACGAGACGATCGACGCGAAACATTGGTTTGCCGAGTGCGTCGAGTTGTTTCGCATCGACTCCGCCCTCGACCAGAATCACATCGTCATTTTGTAGCGTCTCAAATTCGTCGGCCCCTGCCAGCACAATGCTGCCACCGAATTGATCCTGTTGATCGGGTTCGACGTTGTAAATGATATTCCAACTGCGTGCTTCGCTGTCGTAATCGACGACGCCGCGCAGCCATTGGAAATTCTCGCGATCATGCTTGTACGGGCTGGAAGCAGCGGCCACAGTTTCCGACGAATCGGAAACGTTGCGAATCGAAGCAACCGGCGTGAGCGGAGTTTTCGGCGTGACGAACGGGGCGTTCTCGTCGAACGGGACTGACTCGTTGGAAATTGAGGCAGCTCCGTCTTTAAACGGCGACGGGTTGTCGTCCAAGTCAAAGGAGCCCTTCGGTTCTTGACCGCCGTTGTTTACCGGCGGATCGGCGTCGAAGGTTTCGGTGTCACGAAACTCGTCAGGGGCGCCAAATGAATCGGCTGGCGCTCCGTTTCCAGCGTTAGGGTCATTGTAATTCGGTACCGGGTTGGTGTTGCCGCCCGTTGGTGCCGGGTTCTTCGCCGAATCATATGCTGGGGCGTCTCCACCCGATCCACTCGACTGCCAACGACTGGTTGATCCGTTGGCCGACGGCGACTGGAATGAACCGTTCGGAGTAACCGATGCTCCCGATCCTTGCAGCGGTGCATTCTGGGGCAGCGTATACGACCCGCCTTGCGGGTAACCTGCACCGGGTGGCACTGCGTACGAACCCGGATATCCGCCTGGGCCGTAGACAGATGATGGATAATGGGAGTAGCAACCGATGGCGGTCATCACAGTCAGGCCGCAAACGATACAAAATGCCCACTGTCTCGAGTACATACGACGGGTCCTCGTTTTCAATGTCTGAGTCGGGTCAATGTCTGGATCGGGAGACACAGGCAGATTCGCCTTTGGGGCGATTTCCGCTGTTTGCAGTCTCTCGGCTTGTCAAAAAAATGACGTTCGGGACGGGATCAACTGAGAAGTGAACGTCCTTCCTCAACTGAGCAATCCAAGCGACTGGCTCAGCAAACCGGCGGGGTTGGTTTTCGAGGCGATTCCACGGGATGTTTCAATCGTTTTCGGAAACGCCTTTCAAGGAAGCGACGGGATTGTAAGGATCCCGGCATTCCTGTCCAGACCGATTTCTGCAATTGGGTGCAGAAGGGGTGCAGGACATGACTTGGGAGAGAAAAGGCAAAAGAATTCCCAAGAACCACGTATAAAAGCCTGAAGCGCAAGCGAAGGGGCACAAGAGTAGGCAATCGAACTCCGATGCTCCTTCGCTTGCGCTTCAGGCTCCTTTTTTTCTTGATCTCTTTGCGAACCTTTGCTACTTGGGGGCTCTGCGTCAAAAAACGCAAACCACGTCGTGTGGTCGCCGAATGCGTGGAACTAGCAGGCCGGTTCACCGGTGAAATAGGCCGGCGCGCTGCCGGATTTCCACTTGATGTTGCAGCCGATGCTCGGTTTCTGTTCTGCCGGTACCGCTTCGCCAGCAAGGACGGCATCGGCGGCGGCACGCAGATCGGCCCCGGTGACTTCGATCCCGCTATCGGGGCGGCTGTCGTCGAACTGGCCGCGATAGACCAGTTTGTGGTCCCGATCAAACAGGAAGAAATCCGGCGTGCAGGCGGCGTGATAGTCTTTCGCCGCCACTTGTTGTTCATCGTAAAGATAGGGAAACGTATAACCGGCCGATTCCGCTTCGGCACCCATCTTCTCGGGGCCGTCATCGGGATGCGTTGAGACATCGTTGGAGCTGATGCCGACAACGCCCAAACCTTTCGCCTGATACTCCGTTGCGAACGCCGCCAGCGCGGAACGCAAATGAACGACGAACGGGCAGTGATTGCACATGAAGATAACGAGCAGCCCTTTGCTATTCGCAAAATCCGCAAGCGAAACGGTTGCGCCTGTCGCCGGATTCGGCAGAGAAAAATCCGGCGCTGTCGTTCCCAGGGGCAACATTGTCGAGGCGGTCATAACCATCGTTGTCTCTCCGTAAGTTTTGTGCGGTTAGTGGTAGCGGCGCAGTTTGTTCGCCGTCGCTCGGCCCAAATATGTTTTACTTCCCTCAAAACGCGAAACTACCTCGACGCTCGCTCGGTTTGACTACCAAGGGGGATTTGATATTTCTTGATGAAGTTTCGGAAGACTCTCTGTTTGCCGCGGAAGTAAAACCGTCCTTCACCCGGGCCGAGCGTCAATTCGTAAGTCGCGACGCGGTCTTTCGTCTTCGTTGTTTTCGGTTCGATCGATGTGCCAGTGCGGAAATCGATCAGGCCGATGTCGTTCTTAATCGTCACCGTAAACTTCTCCCCGGTGGCCGGCGTGTAACCGCCCAATTCGCCTGTGTCGGCATCGATGGTCAAATCGTCGGCGGCATAATCGCCCACCTTGGTGTTGATCGCCATCAGCACTTTGAAGGGCGAATTGAGACCGGTGAGGCTGCTCACGCGAATGTTACCGTTGTTCACTCGCGGTGTATTGTTTCCATGCAATGTCGAGTCGGCCAGCATGTGTTTGAAGGGAGCCAGTTCCTTGGCGGTCCGTCCGAGTTCTTTCCAGCCATCCGATTCACTCATATCGGCGTGCCGTAAAAGGTCGGGCAGATAATTGGCGTTAGCGAACTTGCTGTCGCCCAAAATCTCGCTGCCTTTCAAATCGTGGGCAACTGCTGCCGGCCCCCATTCGTCGATGATCACTCCGCCGGCACCGGTTTCAATCGCCTTCCAAACAATGCACCTGAGCAGGTTGGGCGGATATTTGTAACGGTACCAGCCGCTCCAGCGTTTGGCGGCTTCGTCGTATTTCCAATTGGTTGTGGCGACGACAACGCGGTCCTTCTGCATGTTGATGGATTTCTTGCCGTACTGCCTTCCGCTGGGGACTTCCAAAATCGTGGGGATCATTCGCACGCGGTATGCGTTCAGAATGCGGCGGTAATGTCCTTCCGTCATGGCGCGAACCCAGGAGTTGGGATGATACATATGCGACGGCTGTGACCAGGGCCGGCCGATGTAGTGGTGATACGCGGTCCGTTGCAGGCCGAAGTTTGGATACGGCTTGGCGATACTCTCGGCCGCGTAAATGTCTGTTTGCTGAGTGGCCAACTGCACCTTGGGATTGACCGAGGCGAGGTACTCGCGTGCCTTGGCCAGCATCGGTTCGTAGTTGCGATTCAGCGGCGGGTCCATGTGGTAGCCGATCAGCGATTTGAGTTTTCCGTATTCGGCGAGCTTCGTTGCCGCCGTCGTTTTGAAGTCCGCCGGGATCGGCCCGGTTGGTTTTGCGATCCACGTTTGCAGGTTGTTCCACGAGGGAGCGCGCAAGATGACCGAGATGCCGCGCGCTGCAGCGAGCGAGTCGAATTCGCCGAGTTCTTTTGTGAAATCGACGGCGACCGTGTTGAAGCCGTGCGAGGCGACATCGTCGAGAAAGTACTCGTACATTTGGATGAGCGTTTTCTTTTGCGCCTTGGCGGCGGCGTCCAGCGTGGCTTGCTTTGCCGACACGCCCAACACAAAGGTCGGCAGCTTGCCAACGCTTTCGCGATAGGTTGTGCCGATGTGCAGTCGTTCCTGCCATTGGCTGCGGACGAATCGTTTTTTCTCGTCGATGCGGGAAAAGTCGAAGAAGCTTTGTCGCTGGGGGAAGTCGGCGATGATTAAGTCGCCCAGTTCGGTGAATTCGCCCCCTTCGCGTCGGACGGCGTTCTTGAGATCGCGCCGCGCCCGATTGCCGTACACGACCCGTTCGTCGTGCCGTTTGAGTTCGATGTTATCGATGCGTAACAATCGTTCGCCCGTGCTGGGTGGACTTGTCAGCGGTTCGCTCTGGGTAAGTTCGAGTTCGACGGCATAGATCTTCTCGAACTCCAGGTTAACCAGTTGTGCTTCCCAGGTTCGCATGGTGGGCGTGTAGCCGTAGGCCCCACTGGGAAATGTGACCGACTTAAACACCTTGCCCTGCTTGTTGTAGGCGTTGAGTTTTGCCCGGAAGTACGTGTATCCCTGACCGGCGTAATCGATCGACAGTTCGAAGCGACTGATTCCGACATCGAACTTGCGGATGGGAATCTTGATGATCGAAGTGGTTCCGCCGCCGCGCGCGACCAGTGCTTGGGAGTTCTTGGTTCCCAATCTCGGTTCGAGTTTTGCTCCTTTGCCCAATGTGGCGAGTTCGGGCAGTCCCGATTCAAAATCGGCCTTCACCCACACTTCGGTTTCTGCTTCCCGCGGAGGAACTTTGAAAGGATACGGTTCGGCAGCCGACATCGTGTGCGTACACGCGAACAAGGCAACCGTCATCACGGCGAACGCCAGCGAGAGTGAGCGAGTCATTGGAGCATCCGGTTAGCTGGGTTTCGAGATTGACCGAGTAACAGTCCGTTCAGCATACCCGAAACGGCAGAGAGATTGCGACTGTTCGCGGGCTGCAATCGACTGCCCGTTCTTGAATACGCACCACAATCGGGGTATAAAAACCGTTCATTCAAAACTCGCCGGTTTCATGTTCTCTGTCGCGAGACACGACTTTCCCACAGATAGACTCCTCGTTCACACCTCAACCTTTGGAATGCCGTGCCCATGAGTCAGCCGAATGAAAACGATCACGATACGCTGCCACCTTCGATGGATCCAGCGGCCGGCGGCGAAGTGGTCGAACCACCGAAAGACTTCATCGGGATATTGAAGCGTCTCGGACCGGGGCTGATTATCGCAGGCAGCATTGTTGGTTCGGGCGAGTTGATCGCCACCACCAAGACCGGCGCACAAGCCGGCATGACACTGCTCTGGCTGGTCATCATCGGCTGCGTCATCAAAGTCTTCGTGCAAATCGAATTGGGCCGTTACACCATCAGCCACGGTGAAACGACGCTCGCCGCACTCGACCGTGTCCCCGGACCACGCATGCGTGTCAATTGGATCGTCTGGTTTTGGCTGATCATGATGCTGGTTGGGTTGGGACAAGTCGGTGGCATCGTCGGCGGAGTCGGTCAGGCGCTGGCATTGGCGTTCCCCATCAAAGGCGACTACGTCGAGGCGATCAGCGTTCCCTCGGAAAAGGAGTTGAAGCGGTACATCGGCTGGAACGACGACATGGCCAGCGAGAACTCTGTGTTCTCGGGGCTGAGCGAAGTCGATCAAGATCGCATCACCAAGGGCCGGGATCTGCTAAAGGCGAAACTCGATAAACTGAACAAGTCACAACCGCAAATGAATGAGAAGGCATTGGCGGCCGTCCGCGCGTTGATCGTTGTCGAACGTGAACAACACGATGCCCAGGAAGCGAACGCCGACGCTGCGTCATTGGAGAAGTTAAACAGCGCAGTCGAGGCAGCCGGGAAAGAGGTCAAGACACTCACCGAGCCAAAAACCTACGATGACAAGATCTGGGCGGCAATTGTGACATTGATTACGATTGCGATTCTGTTTCGCGGCGGATACGGGTTGATTCAGAATTTTTCAACAGTCCTGGTGGTGACGTTCACCTTCGTCACCATCGGCAATGTGATTGCGTTGCAATTGAAACCAGAATTCTCGATGTCGATCAGTGAGATTCTGGGCGGATTGTGGTTTTCGCTGCCCGATTCGACTCCATTGCCACCGGGAATATACGGAATCGAAACGGACGATCCGGTCGCGACCGCGCTGGCGACCTTCGGCATCATTGGCGTCGGTGCGAGTGAATTGGTCATGTATCCGTATTGGTGTCTCGAAAAGGGGTACGCCAAGTATGCCGGTCCCCGTTCGTCGGAACAAAGTTGGGTCGATCGCGCTCGCGGCTGGATGAAGGTGATGCACTACGATGCCTTCGCATCGATGCTCATCTACACCACCGCCACCTTGGCGTTTTTCCTGATGGGCGTCGCCGTCATGTACGAGCAGGGTCTCGATCCGGAAGGATCGCGGATGACCAGTACGCTGCTCGAACAGTATGTGCCGGTCTTTGGAACGTACGCCAAGTGGCTGTTCCTTGCCGGTGCCATCGCCGTGCTGTATTCCACGTTCCTGGTGTCGATGGCCGGTTTTGGCCGCATTTATACCGACGCACTGAAAGTCTATGGTCTGCTCGATCACCACGACGAGAAGAAACACAACCGCTGGGTCAGCATCTTTTGCACCGTCTTACCTTTGATCTGTCTGGCCGTGTTCTGCACCGGGATCGATCCGACGCAACTGGTGCTGTTAGGCGGAACGATGCAGGCGTTGATGCTGCCGATATTGGGACTCGGGGCTTTGTACATGCGGTTTAAGCTGACCGATGCCCGTCTAAAACCAAGCGGCGCGTGGGACCTGCTGCTGATCATCTCGTGCCTCGGTCTGGCAATTTCCGGCGGCTGGAAACTCTACGGTATTGTGGTGAAACTTCTTGGATGAACAGACTGTGGGTTCAATAAAAGCTGCGACTCAAAGAGTCGCAGTGTCATGTTTTTCGGAGCTGTTCAGTGAGCCGCGAAGACGACCTTGCCCTGTTGCACGAGTACACGCAAAAAGAGGGTTTAATCCAGCACATGCTCGCGGTCGAAGCGGCCGTCCGCGCCTACGCTCGCAAGTATGGCGAGGATGAAGAGAAGTGGGGAACGGTCGGCATGCTGCACGACTTCGATTACGAGCGCTGGCCCGACGCGCCTGACCATCCGTTGAAAGGTTCAGCAATTCTCACCGACCGCGGCTACCCCGACGACGTCATCTACGCTATCAAGTCGCACGCGGATTATCTCGAAGATTGCCCGCGCGTGTCACGGCTCGATAAGACTCTCTATGCGTGCGATGAACTATGCGGTTTCATCGTCGCCTACGCGCTGATGCGGCCGACTCGCCTCGAAGGAATGAAGGCCAAGAGCATCCGCAAGAAGATGAAACAGGTTTCGTTTGCCGCCGCGGTCAATCGTGCTGATATCGTCAACGGGGCCGAAGACCTCGGCGTCGATCTCAACGAACACATCCAATTCTGCATCGACGCACTGAAGCCCATCGCAGGCGAATTGGGTCTTCAGCCGGAATCATAAGCGTGCTGGAGTCAAAAGGTGGATAGCGACTCCGAACATCGCAAGTTGCACGCCGAGCATACGCCGGAAGCCGTCGCCGAGCGCCTGTCGGCCGGCCACGTGCCAAGTTATTTGCGCGACTTCGTCTACGGCGGCATCGACGGATGCGTCACCACGTTTGCTATCGTTGCGGGCGCAATTGGCGCTGGTTTTTCGAGCGGTGTGATTCTCATTTTGGGATTCGCCAATTTGCTGGCCGACGGATTCAGCATGGCCGTCAGCAATTACCTGGCAACGAAAGCAGAAGGCCAATTGCTGCATCGTGCGCGGATGGAAGAAGAGACGCACGTGGATGTCGTTCCGGAAGGCGAGCGCGAAGAGATTCGCCGCATTTTCGAGCAGAAAGGCTTTGAAGGCGAACTGTTGGACAAAGTGGTCGATGTGATTACCGCTGACCGCACGCTGTGGATCGACACCATGCTCCGCGAAGAACGAGGGCTTTCGCTGGTTCAAGTCTCGCCGTGGAAAGCGGGCTGGGTTACGTTCGTGGCGTTTTCCGCTATCGGGTTGATTCCAATTCTGCCATTCGTCGCACAATACATAATGTCGCTACCCAATTCGCCCGTTCGTGCAACGAGCCTGATACTGACCGCCGTCTCATTCTTTGCCGTCGGCGCCATGAAGTCGCGGTATGTCGCCGAAAGTTGGCAACGCGCCGGGACCGAAACACTACTCATGGGCAGCGTCGCCGCGGCTCTGGCATACATCGTCGGGTTGCTGCTGCGGTCGTTCATCGCCGTGTGATCGATGACGCAGAAAAACCGAGCCATGTCCTGCACGGTTCGTCACTGCTGGGAACTCAGGTCGTCGAGACGTTGATTGAGTTCGCGCACGTGGGCGAAGTGAGTTTCCAATTCGCCTTTCAGTTGAGTGACATCGCGGTTGTCGCCAAGTCGCCGGGCGAGGTAGAGGAATTCTTCGGTTTCCGGCGCGGGTACTGTGAGATCTTTGGCGTGGCCGCGGACCATTCGCAACGCGTCGATCAACCGCCGCTGAAACACGTACGCCTGGCTGAGTTGCTCGAAACTTGCGAGTGAGAGAATCTCGGCGGCGGCAAGTCGTTTCATGGCCGAGAGAGTGTTGGTCTCTCGCAAAGACGGATGGCGATGACCATTGGTGATTTGCAGCCCCTGCACGAGGTACTCACAGTCAACCAATCCGCCAGGGCTGAGCTTGGCGTTGAGTGTCCCCGCCTTGACCAGCTGCCGGACCTGTTTCTCCCGCATCGCCCGCATGGCGGCGACATCGAACGGCTCACCTGCATAAACGAGTTCATCGCGAAGCCGGACGATTCGCGCACCAAATTCTTCATCGCCGAAAATCGGACGCAGTTTGACCAGTGCCTGTCGTTCGTAGGGCCAGGCGGCACCTTCAGCGGCGAAGTAGCTTGCAAAGGCGTCGAGCGACACCGCCAGACTTCCCGCGCGGCCGTAGGGTCGCAATCGCAAATCGACCTGAAACACACCTTCCTGCCGTGTCTGAATTGTCCGCTGAAACGCCTCGACCAATTTCTGGTAGAACTCAGCCGTTGTGATGACGTCCGGCCCGCTGGTGCTGCCGTCTTCCCGATAAATGAACATCAACTCCACGTCGGAGGCGAACCCCAGTTCCCGGCCGCCGCACTTACCGAGCGCGACAACAGTGAAGGGGCAGGGCGTTTGATCTTTCTGTAATGGCGTGCCGTAACGGTTCGTCAGTTTCTGCAGACAGATTCCGCTGGCCGCACCAATAACCACTTCGGCCACATCGGTCAGTTCGGCGGAGAACTCTCCGAACTCGGTGACGTGGCCAAGAATATGTCGCATGTCAGCACGGAACATTTCACGATCTTTGAACGCATTCAACAGCTTGGCAGCCTGTTGAGCGTCATCGGCCGCCGCCAATTCCTCGCGGAGTTCCGTTTCGAGATCGGCCTTGAGCTTGGGGTGCTTCAAGGCATCGATATCCTTGACCACGGGAAACAGGTTCTCGTGCTGCAACCGCAGGAAGTCCTCCCACAGGAAGTCGCTAACGCCCAGCAATCGGGCAATCGCATCGAGAACATCGGATTGCTCCAGCGATGCGAACTCTTCCGGCCAATTGGGACGTTTGAACAACTGCTCGAGAAAGTCGCTGAAATGCAGCAGCGCGGCATGAGGTTTGGGCGAACGAGGCAGAAGGTGTGAAAAGTGTTTGATGAGGACGACCGCCGCTCGCAGTTCCTGCTGACGCGCGGGATCACTGAGTTTGCGGCCATCGGAGTCGGTGACGTAAAGCGTATCGAGAGCACGCCGCCCGACCGACGTGACAATCAACCGGTTGATGTCGATTCGCGCCAGCGCCAGCGCATTGGTTAACTCAAACAAGAAACCAATCGTGTCATCGGCCCGAATGTGCAGCACGGTCGAACGCTCTGACGCTTCGTTGTCGATTTCGACATCGACGGGATACAACGTCGGTGAGACATCGGCGTTGCGCAGCGCTCCGCCGACGCGCTTGGCGAGTTCCCCCTGTGCATCGCGACGACGACCGGCGCGGACCAACTTCAACAGTTCGACCAGTTCCCGTTCGTATTGTGGCCAAATCTCATCGAGGACGGCGACCGGCGACGTCAACAGCGTGAAGACGTTGATGAACCACTTGGCCGACGTCTTCGGTTGTCCACGACCGGGAATCGACGTGCCACTCTTAATGACCGCGCGACCTCCGACTTCTTCGGCGGCAAAGGTATGTCCGTCGGCGATGTTGAATCCGTGGACGAACAGCAGCCCACAGACCCGGGACAGGTCTCCGCGATCATCGTGGCCGACAATCGTCAGCCGGCATTTGCCGTCGCCGTAATCGATGGCATCCAACTCGACGAGGTTTTCGTCGGAAAGGGCATCGAGCAATTGCGCGTGGCGGACAATCTCCTCTTCGCTGAAGATCTCGGCGTAGGATGCATCCATATGGGCGACGTGCCGAGGCATGCCGTCATCGACATCGGCCCGGGGAATCTCGATCGGGGGTTCCTCGCCGCCGATGTATTTTTCGTAAATCCGACGAATCGCATC
>Ga0233427_10004811_pt1 | contig 11055 bp, 10 predicted proteins | sample SI_118_April2016_5_FD_179885 | JGI IMG/M metagenome (GOLD analysis project Ga0233427, IMG submission 179885) | Seawater microbial communities from Saanich Inlet, British Columbia, Canada - SI_118_April2016_100_MG | ecosystem: Environmental > Aquatic > Marine > Inlet | place: Canada: British...
ACCCCACCCCGTCTGCACCTCATCGGAAATCAGGAGAATTCCCTTGGCGTCGAGTTCCTTCTTGAAGGCACCGAAGAAGCCATCCGGCGGCGTGGCGAATCCGCCGACACCCTGGATCGGTTCGGCGATCAGACACGCCACGTCGCCCGCCGACATCATGTCGAGCGTCTGGGCCAAATCGTCGACACATGCCTGAGTGAATGCGGCATCGTCAAGATCGCGAAATGGGCTCCGCAGGCGGTAGCCGCCCTGTATGAAGTTCACGTCGAGACCGGAAATCGACGTCGACGACCATGAGCTGTGCGATGTGATCGCCTGGGTGGTGAACGAACGACCGTGGTAGCTGTTTCTCATCGCCAGCACCTGGTTGGACTTGCGATAGCTCGTGGCGAGCAAGAGCGCAGTGTCGTTGGCCTCCGAACCCGAGGCGGTGAAGAAGACACGGGCATCCGGAATACCGGACAGAGCGGTGATGCGCTCGGCCAACTCGATCATCGGTTCGTTGAGGTACAGCGTCGAAGTGTGCATCACCTTGGCGGCCTGGGCCTGCACAGCGGCAGTGACCTTCGGATGATTGTGTCCGATCATGGTGGTGAGTACACCGCCGAAGAAATCGAGGTAGCGGTCGCCCTCAGCGGTAAAGACATAGCTGCCCTCGCCATGGTCGATGGAGATCGGCTCGGCGAACATCGGCTTGACGAACGACGGCAAGACGGCGCGATAGCGCGCCAAAAGTTCGCTGTCGGATGATCCTGTTTCCGCTGATTCTCTAACCATTGAGCAAGTATGTGTTACAAAACCCTTGCATACAATCCCATCTTTGTACTACACAAAAGAAATGGGAGTTGCGCCAATTCACCTCCAGATCGCCACACAACTCGGTGAACGAACCGGGCCCGCTATTGCAGCCGTAATCGGTGCCATGGCAGCTGATGACTCACTCGCAGTCGGCGATCAACTCCCCACAGTACGCGCGCTCGCGTCAGAGCTCGGCGTCAGCCCCAGCACGGTTTCCGAAGCCTGGCGAATCCTGCGAGACCGCGGAGTCATTGAGACCGACCGACGGCGCGGCACCAGGATCCGCCGGACGGCCTCCACCGATGGAGGCCGCTACTGGCATGTACCGGTGGAGCCGGGCACACTCGCCCTCGATCTCAGCACCGGCACTCCCGACCCAGCCCTGCTCCCGGCGCTTGGCACGGCACTCAGCCAACCCCAGGTCGATCTCGGCGCCAGCAGCTATCTCGATGAACCCGTGGTCCCCGAACTATCAGCGGTCCTGAAAAAACAATGGCCGTTTCCTCCCGAAACGCTCACAGTTGTGAACGGCGCTCAAGACGCGATCGACCGTCTGATCGGAGCCGTTGTGCGCTTCGGAGATCGAGTCGTCGTTGAGGACCCTACGTTCCCCCCGCTGCTCGATCTTCTCGACCTGGCGGGAGCCACCGTTATCGGCGTCAAGATTGACGATGACGGCATGTGCCCGTTGGCGCTTGCTGACGCTCTGCGCGATGAACCGGTCGCCATCTTCCTTCAGCCTCGTGCCCACAATCCGACCGGGGTGAGTCTTTCCGCCGATCGAGCCGACGCGATCGCCAAGCTCGTTGCGGGCACATCCACCCTCGTGGTCGAAGACGACCACTCCGGTGCCGTCGCCGGCGCTGACCTCCACAGCATCGGGACCCGACTCCCCCATCAATGCGTCCATGTCCGGAGCTTCTCCAAGTCCCACGGCCCCGACTTGCGTCTTGCCGCTGTCGGTGGTGCTGCAGCCCCAATCGACGCATTAGTGCGGCGGCGTCAGCTCGGCCCATCGTGGACGAGTCGACTCCTCCAACGCGTGCTGCTCGATCTGCTCGGTGACGAACGCGTCCAGCGTGGCGTTGCCGATGCCGAACTTGCCTATGCCAAACGCCGAACGCACCTCATCTCGGCACTGAAGGAACGCGGCATCGATATCCCCGCAGTCGGGTCGGGCCTGAACCTCTGGGTTCCCGTCCGTGATGAACGAGACGCAGTGGTCGCCCTGGCCGCCCAAGGGATCGGGGTGGCACCCGGTAGCCCGTTCGACGTCCGCGACCCCGAACATCACCACGTGCGCATCACCATCTCGGCTCTACCCGCAGACGTCAGCGAACTGGCCGACGCCCTCGCCCGAGCAAGTCAACCGTTTGGACGCCGTACCACCGGGGTCTGACCCAGCATTATGTAGTCGGCAGCCGCCTACCAGTTGGCAGCGATGTACTGAGTTTCGCAGAACTCAAAGATGCCCTCATGGGCGCCTTCGCGACCCAGGCCGCTCTGCTTCATGCCGCCGAACGGTGCCGCCGGGTCAGACATCGCACCTCGGTTGATACCGACCATGCCGGCCTGGATGCGCTCGCCGACCGCCATCGCACGAGCGACGTCGCCGGAGAACACATAACTGGCAAGTCCCAGCTCGGTGTCGTTGGCCCAGTCGATCACCGTGTCGGTGTCGGTGAACTTGATGACCGGAGCAACTGGGCCAAAGATCTCTTCTTTGGCGATCGGTGACTCCATCGTGACATCGCCAAGAACAGTCGGGGAGTAGAAGAAGCCCGGCCCATCAATTCGAGCACCACCAACCGCGGCAGTAGCGCCGGCGGCAAGCGCACCTTGCACCAAGCCATCAATGCTCTCGATGGCACCGGCATTGATCATGGGGCCACAGGTCACGCCCTCCTCATTGCCGGGGCCCACCTTCATGGCGCCCATGGCCGCAGCCAGCCGCTCAGTGAACTCGTCGGCCACGCCGGCCTCAACGAACATGCGGTTGGCGGCGGTGCACACCTCAGCGGAGTGGCGCATCTTGGCCGTCATCGCACCCTCGACAGCCGAATCCATGTCGGCATCGTTGAAGACGATGAACGGTGCATTTCCTCCCAGTTCCATACCGGTCTTGAGGACACGATCAGCGCAGCGCTTCAGAAGAATCCGGCCAACCTCGGTCGAGCCGGTGAACGAAACCATGCGCGTGGCTCGGTGCTCGATGGCGGCATCAAACCAGGAACCCGACGAAAGAGTAGGGACGACGTTGACGAGGCCAGCGGGAACACCGGCCTCTTCGAGAAGCTCAGCGACACGCAGTGCGGTCAACGGCGTCTCCTTCGGCGGCTTGATGACGCAGGCGTTGCCGGCGGCAAGCGCCGGCGCAACCTTGCGAGTGATCATCGCTGCTGGGAAGTTCCACGGCGTGACCATCACCACGACACCTACCGGTGGGTGGTGAATCAGGATCTTATGGGCGCCGCTCGGCGCCGTCTTGATGACACCATCAATGCGGACTGCCTCTTCAGCATTCCAGCGGAAGAACTCCGCGGCGTAGGCAATCTCACCCTTGGCGTCGGCCGTCGGCTTGCCATGCTCGGCAGTGATCAACCCAGCAAGCTCATCGGTGTGGTTGAGCAGGGTCTGCCAGCAATTACGCAGCACTTCACTGCGAACGCGCGGAGCGGTGGCCGCCCAACTGCGCTGGGCCAGATCAGCGGCGTCAACCGCAGCAGTGGCGTCGGCGGGCGTACCTGCCGCGACCTCAGCAATGACCTCACCGTTCGCCGGGTTGAGAACCTCGATCCGGTCACTGCCGCTCCCGTCAAGCCACTTACCACCGATGAGCATTTGCGTCTGCACTGATCCCCCTGGGAGTCCCTCGCTGTGATTGGAGCCTCGCAGCACCAACAACCCTCGACAACCCCCTAAGAGTAATCCTCGGACCGCGGGTGACGGCGAAAATGCGGCATCTCGTTCCCGGGCGCCCGCTCGGTTCACCACGTCGGCACCGAAACGGTGGCCAGTCAGGGTGACCGGTCAAACCACGGCAGCGACGTTTGCACCGCGGGGCCGATCGCGATCAACCACCACGCGGTCCCCCACCCGATAGTGCCGCCGAGTATTAGTCCACCAAAGAACGCGAATGCCTCGATCGAGAAGCGGGCCGTACGGATGCTCCAACCCCGAACGGCCAAGCCGGTCATCACTCCATCGCGGGGTCCTGGTCCGACATGTACGCCCAAATACAACGCCGATCCCAACCCGACGACCAGCGGCGCAAGGATGGTGAACACAACGCGAGCAACGGCTGAGCCAGGTTCGTCGAGAAGCCAGAGCGTGAGATCGGTGGTCGGCCCGATGATGATCACATTAAGCACCGTGCCAAGCCCGACCCGCACCCCCATGGCAAGCACTATGACGAGAAGAAGCACTCCCGTCACGACGGTCGCGCCGCCAATACTCAACGGTGAACGGTCAGAGAGCCCTTCATGGAAGACCGTCCACGGACCCTGTCCATTGCCGCCGCGAACGACCAGACCCATGCCACACCCAAACAGCATCAAACCAACAACGAGTTGCCGTAGGCCGCGCCAATCGGTGACAAACATTGATGAGCCCAGCGACGTGTTCACGCCGCGAAGACAACCGCATCAGGCGGCCCGGGTCAAACCGGCTCAGACACCATCGGTTCGGGACCGGTGTAGCGGGCACTCGGCCGAATGATCTTGCCGACGCTCACCTGCTCGATGACGTGAGCCGACCAGCCGATCGAGCGACTCACGGAAAACGTTGGCGTAAACATCGCCCGGGGCAGGCCTGCCAACTCGAGGACGACTCCCGCCCAGAACTCGACATTGGTAACGATTCGCTGATCGGGCTTCCACGCCGCGAGAGCCGCGAGAATTTCCGACTCAATCCCGGCGGCACGCCTCACAAGATCGACAGCCTCGGCACCACGTGTAGCCGACAGCGACTCGGCCGTGGCGCGCAGAACGACTCCCCGCGGATCCTCGGCGCGGTAAACAGCGTGACCGAAGCCCATGATCTTGTCGCCACGGTCGAGGGCTCCGGTCACCCAGGCCCTCGCGCGCTCTGGGGTCTCGATCTCATCGATCATCTCGATGCAGCGACTTGGTGCACCGCCATGAAGAGGCCCGGTCAGCGCGCCGACCGCTGCGACCAGCGAGCCGGCCATATCAGCACCGGTACTCGCAACCACGCGGCCGGTGAACGTGGAAGCGTTGAAGCCATGGTCAACGGTGGCCACGAGGTACTGCTCGACTGCACGGGCAGCAGCCGGGGTCGGCATGACGCCAGTCGCCATTCGCAAGTAGTCCGCAGCGTGGCCAACAGTCGGGTCCGGGGATATCGCCTCAAGCCCAAGTCGGCGGCGGTGATGCCGAGCCAGGATCGTCGGAACGATCGCGGCAAGTCTGATGGCGTCATCGTGAAGATCTGCCGGCGATCGATCAAGCGACTCACCACGATCCTCACAATCAGCGACCGCGAGGATGCCAACTCGAAGTGTGTTCATTGGATTGACCATGCAGTCGGCGGCTGCGTCGACAAACTCGCCGACACCAAAGGGAAGTGTTCGATAGCCGCCCGGTTCGATCAGCGCCGCCGCTGGCGGAAGATCTCCATTGAGCTGAAGAGTCCACACATCCTCGAGCGTGCGTTCGCGAGCGAGTTCGGCCGCGTCGTACTGCCGGTAGTGAAAAAAGCCCTCTTGGCCCCGAACATCGCCAAGCACAGTGTCGGCTACTGCGAGTCCTTTGAGCCCGGGCGGTGCGATCAGTTCATCAGCCATGGGTTTACCGTGCACGACAAGCGGATACATTGACAACCATGATCAAATCAACATTGATCGAATCAATATGACATCCGCCCATCAACCGGCACGTATCAGTGCGGTAGAAGCGGCGGTCCGACTCGGTGTCAAGCGGGAGACGATCTATGCCTACGTGAGCCGAGGGATGCTCAACTCCGAACGCCACATCGACGGCAAGTCATCAACCTTTGATCCCGCCGAAATCGAGCGGTTCCGCCGCGACAAGAACGACCGTCGCCCCGGTCGACTCGACGTCTCCGTCGCTTCAGCCATCACCGAGGTCACCGACGGGTCGGTCGCGTACCGCGGCCATGCATTAGCCCAACTCGTGCACGCCGGGCACCACTACGAGGAGGTCGCTGAGCTCCTGTGGACTGGCTCGCTTGGCGCTACAGACTCCTGGCCTCCCGATGATCGCCTCCGCGCCGCCGTCCAGCCGGCCGTCGATGCATTGCTACCGACGGCTACTGCCATCGACCGGATGATGGCTGGCGTCGTTGCCGCTGCCGCGGCAGACCCGTTCCGCAACGACCGCTCACTGCACGGCATGACGAGCAGTGGCCGAATCCTCACCAGCACAATTGTGGACGCGCTGCCGTTGGCTGCTCGTTCGAGCCGAGGAGAACGGCTGGCGGAGCGACTCTGGCGTCGGCTCGCCCGCACGGGCAGCAACCAATGGCCACTACTCAACCTTGCGATGGTGCTCTTGGCCGACCACGGCATGGCCACGTCCACGCTCGCCGCCAGGCTGGCAGCATCCACCCGCTCTGGCCCTCACGCAATCCTCCTTGCCGGGCTCGGCGCGGTGGCCGGCCCCCTTCATGGAGCGGCGAGCCGTGTCGTCCACGAACTCTTTGCCGATGCAGAGCTCCGCGGCCCCGAAGTGGCGCTCGCCACCGTCATTCAGCGCGACGGCAAGGTGCCCGGCATCGGCCACTTCATCCACCGCTCGACCGACCCGCGACACGACCTTTTGATGGAGCGCCTGGCCGAGACCGACCTGGACCAACAACGGATGGACGTCGTGGCATCAATCGTGTCGCTGACATCAGAACGCATCCCGGTGGCCCCCAACGTCGACCTCGCCCTCGGGGCACTCACCTACATCGCCGGCATGGCGCCCGACGCGGGCGAGGTCATCTTCGCCATTGCTCGCACCGCCGGGTGGCTCGCCCATGCGCTCGAGGAGTACGAGGAAACCCCCATCCGGTTCCGTCCCGTCGGTCGATACGTCGCATCGCCGACGACTCACCGGCCATCGCTCCCGTTGGCCTAAAGACGCTCGATCAATCGGTCAACCGCCACCGTCGGCGTGAGCCGTCCAGCGGCAACATCTCCGGCCAGCGCCTCGCGGGCGCTGCGAAATGCGGGGTCATCATCAAAGTGTCCGAGCAGACGATCGCGGAGCATCGTCTGCATCCATAGCAACGTCTGAGCCCGACGACGCTCCGCGAGCTCGCCAGACGCCGTCATCGCCTGCCGGTGGCCCTCAACCCCGGACCACACCTCATCGATCGCCTGCGGCGACTGCAGACTCCACGGCTTCATCACCAACGACCAATGGACCGAGACCTGATGGCCCCCCGACACGGCACCCCCTGGAGCTTCCGCAACGGATGCCGATGCGACGACTGCCGCCAAGCCAGCCTCGGCTACTACCGCGCCTGCCGGGCCCGCAAACGCGCCGAGCTCGGCCTCCCACCGTTCGTGCGGTTCCCCGGCCGAACCTGTGGGCTCAGATCGACCTACGTCCACGGCTGCCGCTGCGACGACTGCCGACGAGCCGAGACGACCTACCGCCGTAAGTACCGCGCTCGCAAACGCGCATGACCGACCAGGACCTCGTCCAAGCCGTCCAGGACGGGCGCATCGACGCCCCACCGATCGTGCAGGTCATGTCCACCGGAACCGCCGCATGGACCCACTGGCGCACCCTCTTCGCCGATGAACTCGCACCCTCACCGCCGAACTCACCCGCCGACGCCTGCATGGAATGCACCGGCCTCTGCGAAACCTGCCCCGTTGACGGCGGCGAGTGGCCTCGGCGCAACCAAAACGAGATCTCGACCAGCGAAGCTCGAGGCCTCCCGTACGCCGGCTCCGACGCCCCACCGCCACTCGAGGCGATCGCCCGGTCAGCCGCCCACCATGCCGCGTGGCGCACCACCAGCCACAACCGCCACCTCTACGGCGACGGTGGACTCTTCGACGAGCTCTCGCCGCCGAGCAGCGGTGCGGGAGATCGTCTGGAGGCAACTTGACGCTCAACCCACATTTCGCAACGATCGCAACCGGCGGTAGTAACGAATGGACGGACGATGATGTTAACTCGGCGGGATCAAGCGAACCATTTTCGGCGATGCCTACAGAGCATCGCCGCCATCGCGGTGCTGGCAGCAACCGCCGCGACGATGGCGAGCGTTGACCAACCTGCGGCGGCGCTCACTCAAGAAGAGGTCACCTCCGGGAACTGCAGTTCGGGCGGCCTCAAGTACCAGTTCACAGGCACCTGGACCGGTGGCACCCCTCCCCATAACTGGGACCTCCGACCGACGTTTCGCACCTACGCAAACGAGTGGGAGGACGAGAAGGAGTACAGCAACTCCGGCCCCGTCGTGGACATGATCGAAGCCTCAGGCGAGATTGAGGTCTCCTGGGTGCCTTCAGCCGACATCGGAGGGTCTATTGCAGCCGCAAACTGCGGTGATGACCGCATTCGGATCTCAAACACCAATTTTCCGCTACCTGCAGGGCCAGACGCCGCCTGGTATGCCGATATGGGTCGGGTTTTTCAACACGAGTTGGGCCACACCATGGGCCTTTGGCATACAGCCCGTTATGACAGCGATGATGGGAAGAGGCCAATAATGAACACGTGCCAGGCGTTCACCCACAGTTCGTTTCGGTCCATGTCGCAAGAGGACTGGCAGAGTCACCAACGGCTGAATGGCGACCTCAACCCAGAAACCATGTCTGCGAATATCGGTTTCAACCGAGGCACCAACTTCTACAAGAAAACATCCGGCTCGTTCTGGTACACCAGCGGGAATTATCTGTACTGGCGTCGGGGCACGCCCAACGCCGACCACAAGTTCTACCAAACGACAGCAGTCTCCGGTTCTTCGGGCGACAGCTACGACGTGAGGATCAACTGGAGGCGGCCGACCGCTGGAGCGGCCGGCACCGTTTGGGCATCGATGTACGCCCGCACTGTGACCTACGGAGCGGACCCGGGCACTTGCAACGCAACGCCCGCCCCTCAACCGGGTCAGACCTACACCGGCTCTCGGACCGAGGGCACTACTTGGTACTTCAAAGGTAATGTCGGCGTATCAGTTCCGGCTGGCGTGACTTCACTGACACACGCCGACACGACGACCGGGTCAATGACTGGCAACAACGTTGACATCCAGCTACGCGTAGCAACCAACATCGCGACGACCGGCGGAGCGAGCCAATACATGCAATTCGACAACGTCCGAATTCGAGAGAGGTAGATCGATGCGTAACAAGACCGCGATTCAATTGCTAACTCCTCTCGTAGTAGCGGCTCTGGCCCTGACCGCCTGCGGAACGGACTCCACACAACCCGATACCGACACAGCCCCATCAGATGACGCCGACACAGCGTTAGCCGATGACACCGACACAGCTCCATCAGATGACGCCGACACGGCCTCGTCTGACGCTTTTGAGCCGCGCGGATTCTGCCTCAGCGAGAATCTCTACCTCTCAGGGATCTGGCTCGACGATCCAGTCTTCGGCGAGTTGCGCGCGGTGGAATTCGAGTACCCCGACGGATCTGTCACTGTGTCCAACGTCGTAGATGTCACCTCGTCGGCGGGCGATCTACGGTCTCCGTCGGCATTGCAGGAGCCAGTGAGCGACGCCTCACTGCCGCGGAAGTTCTCGGCGGCTCTTGCCGCCGCACCCACGAGCGACGGTCCCGACTCGGCGTTCTTCATCAGCAACGCCCTAGGTTTCCACTTTGGTGGCCTAATTGACATTGCCGGTGATCGGATCCTGACATGGACCGGATGCGAGGAAGAGTGGACGGACCAAACCGACCTCCTGACCGAGTGGGCCGGTACGGACGACCCTCGTGAAGTGATCGACGTGCTGAAAGGACTGGTGGGACAGAGCCGCTATGACGAAGGCTCCGACTTCCGGGCGAGCGAAACAGAGCGCATGTGGGATTTGGCGATGGGTGTAGACACCACGCCAGTCGCCGCATGGGGCGATCGCCCATCGCACAGCCGCTCACTAGTCGACGCAGACACACCCGTAGACATCACAGAACGACTTGACGCAATCCTGATAGGTATCGAAGGAGTGGAACCGGTCGGCGACCCCGACCTGGTGATCTGCCCGGTGCAGGCCACGGCGACATCTGGCTACTGCTTCAGCATCGACGCTCTCGCCAACGCTGCTGAGGGATCCGTGATACGGATCGCCCTACTCCGTGACGAACCACTCGAGTTCCTCCTAGGCCGCGAATCGCGATGGGCAGAACCCGGTCATGAAGTCAACCTCGGATCAGTAGATGGACAATCCGACGCGATCAACCTGACTGTCCTAGGCAGTGCGCAAGAAGAGGGATCTGAACTTGATCGGGTACTCGAAACGGTCCAGATCAACTTCGAGCCCATCGCTAGGGAACTGGTCGATATCGAAGGCGGAGACTATCTCGGCGGCACAGGGCCCTACGAAGGCAACTAAGCTGGCCGCGACTAACCGGGCACTACCACTGCTACCAGTTCGATTTCCGCGCCATGGCTGACTTCGTTCGCGAGTGCCGCTATATTGCGCGCATAGTTGATGTCTCCCGCCCAAGGCTGAGATTCGACATCGGCGCCTGACGAGGACGTTCCCCCATGACCTCGTCAGACCCGCGTTCATCGAGCCGTTCGAATCGCAGCGGTGACGCCACAGCCGACTAGATCCAGGTCGGTCGGTTCGCCCACACTGCGATCGTCTCTGGTCTCGCCCACCCGCCGAGCTCCTTCGTGTTTGTACACGAGGCTCGCCGCCCGACGAGCGTTCGTCGATCGATCATTTCACACAGAGAGTGCGAAACGCCCGCGGTCGGTGGCCGTCTCGGAGGGATAGGTTCCTATGGCTTGTTGGTGGTTCGGGTGGTACACCGGATGATGTCGGTTGAGCGGAAGGCGGGTTGGCAATGTCGGATGTTTCACAGGGCGATGGATGGTGGCAGGCGTCGGATCAGAAGTGGTATCCGCCTCAGGATGCTCCTGCGGTTCCCGTTCCTGCAGCTGCGGTGCCGGCGGCGACGGTGGTGGCGGGGCCGGATGAGAAGTTCCGGTTCGATGCCGGTGCTGGGTCATATATCGGGACCGCGATTCTTGCGTTTCTGCTGAGTGTTTTGACTCTCGGGTTGGGGACGCCGTGGGCTGCGACATTGTGGATGCGGT
>Ga0233427_10004812_pt1 | contig 11052 bp, 10 predicted proteins | sample SI_118_April2016_5_FD_179885 | JGI IMG/M metagenome (GOLD analysis project Ga0233427, IMG submission 179885) | Seawater microbial communities from Saanich Inlet, British Columbia, Canada - SI_118_April2016_100_MG | ecosystem: Environmental > Aquatic > Marine > Inlet | place: Canada: British...
TTTTCTGCCGCGCACCGCGCCCACGCTTCGGTCGTCGGGCTGCCGGCACGTCTGCCGTCGGCTGCCGGGCGTCTGATGCAGCAGGAACTCGAAGCCCTCGGCAGCGCTCTTGGAAAACCAGCGCGCCCGCTTGCCGCGGTGGTCGGCGGCGCCAAGGTTTCGACCAAACTCGACCTGCTCGGCAACCTCGTGGCTAAGGTCGATCTGCTCGCGATCGGCGGCGGCATGGCCAACACCTTCCTTGCCGCACAGGGCATCGAGGTCGGGGCTTCGCTGTGCGAACACGAGATGACCGGTACCGCGCGCGAGATCATGGCAAAAGCAAACGAAGCGGGATGCACGATCGTACTCCCGACCGATGCGATCGTTGCGGAACGGTTCGAATCGGGGGCACCTGCCGATGTGGTCCCGGTCGATGCCGTACCCGCCGGAAGCATGATCCTCGATGTCGGCCCCGCCAGCGCGAACGATCTGGCAACCCGTCTGGCCGATTGCCGCACCCTGGTCTGGAACGGCCCGATGGGCGCGTTCGAGCTCGAAGGATTTGACGGCGGCACCAACACCGTGGCCCGGGCAGCTGCCGCACTGACGGCTGATGGCAAGCTGCTCTCGGTCGCCGGTGGCGGCGACACGGTTGCCGCGCTGGCTCATGCCGGAGCGCTCGAACGGTTTTCTTATGTCTCGACCGCCGGCGGCGCTTTTCTCGAGTGGCTCGAAGGCAAGGCCCTGCCCGGTGTCGCTGCCTTGGAATCAGCCGGCTGATCGTTTCCGGCTTTCGCTTACGACAACCTCTGCCGCACCCGATCCAGCACATTCTGTGGCGGGCTTGCCTTGGTCCAGTCCGCGCGATCGCCATGATGGATCGTCGCATCGATGCCAAGCTTGGAAATGACACCGTCTTTTTCCATCGGCTCGGCCCGATCGGCCTGCACGCCCGGCACCACGATCAGATCGCGTGCCGGGTCCATGCGATTTGCGACGGCATGTTCGACCGCAACCGGATCCCAGGGGTCGACATCGCCATCGACCACGGTGACCTGCTTGATCAGGTTGACCGCACCCCAGATCGCAAAGATCGCCTTGCGCGCAGCACCGGGCCGGGGCTGATCCAGACTGACCACCGCATGCAATCGCCCGGCACCACCTGCCGTCACGGCAACCTCGCGCAGAGATGAAACCGGGCCCCTCAGGCTGCGCGCCAGCCCGGCCGCAATCGCTTCAGCGCCCAGCAGAATGTGTTCAGCGCCATATCCCGGCAGGACACACTGGAAGATTGCATCGCTCCGCCGGGTCATGGATGAGAAGGTCACGACATAACCCGCGCCATAACGTTCATACATGCCGTGAAACTCGCTGACAGGCCCCTCCTCGACGGTCTCGTCGGGGTCGAGCACACCTTCCAGGACGATCTCGCAATGGGCCGGCACCGCCAGATCAACCCCATGACACCGCACGGTCTCGAGCGGCTCTCCCAACAGCGCGCCGGCGACCTCCATCTCGTCATCGCCGAGACCAAGGTAAAAACACGCCGCCAGCATCACGGCGGGATGATTGCCCAGCGTCACGGCAATCTCCAACCGCTCGCCACGTTCCTTTGCTGCCCGTGCCAGAACAGCCAGATGGTGGTTGGGAGCAATGCCGATAAAAGCACGGTTGCCGCCAAGCGGCTTCAGCCGTGCAATCGAAAGATTGCCCCGGCCCGTCGCAGTATCCCTGGCGACGATCGCTCCGGCTGAAATATACGGTCCGGTTTCATGCTCAAAAAAAGTCGGGATCGGAAGCAGTTTCAGATCAGGATTCTCGATCACCACTTCCTGACAGGGCGCCTGTTCAACCCGGAACGGAGCTAACGGATATCTCACCGCATCAATCAGCTTGCCCTGGAGGTCGTCCACTGACACGCCCAGTGCAGCCGCAGCTCTGGCACGAGTCGTCAGATGGTTTCCCGTCACCGGCTCTTCATGTCTGGCAACAGCCTCGAAGAGCAACGGCGATCCACCATCCTGTTCAATCAGATAGGCCGCAATCTCGTGAACCGGGTCTACCGATTCGCCGACGCGAACGAGGTCACCTTCGGCTTCACGATCGGCAATCCAGGCGCGCATGGATTGGCGGTGATGTTTGGTCAAGGAACCTCTCCTGCCGACACCAGGTCGTCGGCCATGATCCGAACGGTCAGATGATCGGCCAAGTTATGCAGCTCTCCACCCAGCGGCCGATCTGCTTCGACCGGCTTCACACACCCACGTACTTCGCTGAGCAACACACCAAGCTGCGGCGGCAAACGCTCTCGCCCGGTCACCGCCAGCGCCTGGGATGACGCTGTGGCCAGCACCGCAAGGCAGCGATCCAGCGCCACGCCCGCCCGGATCGCCTTGGGCCAGGCAAGAAATGCCGGGGCAGTGACGTCGTCCTGGCCGAACACGCTGGCGTCGGCTGCGGGAATGAAGGTTCGCGAAGCCGCATCCCTCGCCTCTTCCATGAACCCGACAATCGCCATAGGCAGGTAACCCACTGCTCCGTGGCCATCGGACCCTCCTGCCTGACGCCCGGTCAGCAGGAAATCTGGATAGCCAGAAGCGCGTCCGTTCAGAAGGCCCACGACCAGACGCAGACAGACAAGACACAGATCAGCCCAGGCGCCGGCCAGGCCATCGATCGCGGGCGCCGCGACCGCGTTGTGATAACCGCCCGTGCTGGCGCACCAGCCATGGGGATGGTCACCGTCCGCAGGCAGATAGACCGGATTGTGCGTCACCGCCGACAGGCTCTGCCCGGCAAGCTCTCGTGCATGGTTAAGCGCAGCATGGGCCTGACCCAGGACGTGCGGTGCAATGCGATAACCGACCGGGGCCTGGTGTGTTCGCGCCTCGACGCCATCGGTCATGCCATCGAGCAACCGGACGAGATTGTCGAACGCCGTGGTGTTGTAAGTGCCACCCAAAAGGGTGCCCAACACGGGTTCGTAATGTTCCGACGGCGCGTTGAAGGCGACGATCGCCAGCGCCATAACCTCCTCGGCCATGGCCAGACGCCGCTCGGCGACCAGCACCGCATCGGCAAGCACGGCCGCAGCAGCGGGCGATCCGTTGATCAGGGCGCCGCGTTCGCCGGCTTCGAGTTCGAGACGCTGTGTCAGTTCCGCGAAAAGCGAATAAAGCACCAGGATCTCGCCTGGTCCGCCCTGGCCCTGTTGGGCGACCCGCGGGACTGAACCGGAATTGAGCATCGCGACCAGTTCCTCGGCCAGGCGCGGCGTTGCCATGCCATGGCCCTCGAGCAGATTGGCAAAACGCGCCAGCACCATCGCGCGCGTGACCCGCACGGGATACGGTTCGCCGAACGGCACCGCCGCAGCGAGCGGTTTCAGCCGTGCCAGGCGATCACGGTCGGCCTGTGTCATCGCTTCGCCGATCATCTCGCCCTGGCCCTGATTGACGCCATAGACCGAAGCGTTGGGATCCTTGGTTACATATTCAATAAAGGACGCATGGGACGCGGCAATGCAATCCAGCGCCTTGCCGGAGAGCGCAACGTCCTCTCCACCCCATGCAACATCGCGCATCGCATCCAGCGACAGATCAAACCGTGTTTCCAGAACTCTTGTCATCGCCCACCCGTCATCGTGCGAAAACAACGCTACAGGAAGGCACGGGCTCAGGACATCACGTCGTAGGGATCCCAGGCGGGCTCGCCATCACGCATTACTGTTGTGATCACCTCGAGCAACTGGTCATGGGGTATGGCGGTCGTCCCGATTTCTGTCCGGAGTTTCGGGACGATCTCTTCGACGCCATCGAAACTCCAACGTCCCTCTCCGCCTTCGATTTCGTTCAGGGTCTCGGCAAGAGGATGGAAATCCACTCGCAGCGGTGGCTTGCGGCTCACCATCTGCACCCAGCTTTCATAACGAAACTCGAAATCGGCCCGCTCGCCGCTCAGCGTCAGGACCCGGTTGCACAGGGTCCGGTTGTGCACCGCCATGGGATGGATCACGACATCGCGGTGCTGGGTAACCCGGTGCGCCGCCTGTTCCGGCCAGTCCGCAGGGACGCGCACGACAGCAAGGTCGATATCTCCGATCTCCTCGATCATGGCGACACCCTCCTCAAGCGCGGCTTCGCTGATCTCCAGCAAGGCGTCTTCATCAGCCCACAAGTCCCGATAGTCTTCGGGCTCAAGGATGATGTTCTTCAACTCGTCCAGCAGTCGCGCATAGATCGCCCCGCAATAACCCGGGTAGTCGGCAAAGGCGTTTTCAGAGATCACCGACCCGACCCAGGGTGAGGTTGCGGGATCAGCCAGACGAGAGATCGTGAAGGCGATGCGCGCGGCGCGCCGGTCGCTGTAAAAACCGAAGTCACCAGCCTGTGCGGAATCGATCAGAAGTTTACGATTGGCCAGCGCAAACTCCGGCTCGATCATGCAGAACAGCCCGATCAAACCATCCTCGTCGAAATGATCGTTGGTGACGGTCGCGACATCACAGTGCCATTCCGGCATATCCAGATACTTGAACACCACAGCAACCGAGGTATCGGCCTTCAGCGGCCACGGCGTTCCGCTCTTGGGCCAATGCGATAAATTGATCACCGTGTTGTCGTTGCGTTGACCGTCGATCACGATGTTGGGGCCCTTGGCCGCATCGGCGTAGGGCATGAAACTGTGGCGGCATGGCAGCATGATGTCTTTCCCCGTTCAGGACACCAGTTTGACGCACATGAATAGAAAAGCGCAAGCTTTACAAAAAGACATTCCCGCCGTCCTCGTGTGCGACCTGGCAGAAGTCCGTCATGTCACTGTCATGGTGAAACGCATCGCAAAGCCGGTCCTTCTTGTCACCGAAACCGAGGCCTGCGCCAGGCTTGGGCCGGGCTTTCTGCTCGCCATGACCGGCGGGGATGGCCAGCGACCCGATCTTGTCCGCGCCCTGATCGACTGCGGCAGCGATGCTGGTTACGCCATGCTTGCGCTGCGCCTTGGCTGGCGCGAGATTCATGTTACCGGCGCACCCGAATCTGTGGTCCGCATTGGTGAAATGACCGAAGCTGCCGGTGGCCGATTCCACGCCATTCTTCCCGTGACATTCAATTTCGCGGAGTCCGGCCCTGTGGATCAACGGCTCGAAGACTGGTTGATCGGTGACGCATCCAATTGATCACGGCTCCCGATCAAGATAAGCAAACCGGAACATCAAGCATGCAAGACACGGGAAACCTCCGGCCATGAAGATCACCCGCCGCGTGAAGCAGATATTGTCCTGTTACGAGGGCGAGACGCCCGGGGTTAAAGCCAACCTTGCGCGCATACTCATGCATGGCCGACTGGGCGGCAGCGGCCACGTTGTTATTCTGCCGGTCGATCAGGGTTGGGAACACGGGCCGGCCAGGAGCTTCGCCAAGAACGCTCCGGCCTATGATCCCCATTACCACTTTCAGCTGGCGATCGATGCCGGCCTCAATGCCTATGCCGCACCTCTCGGGTTTCTCGAAGCCGGCGCCGATACCTTTGCCGGCGCCATGCCGTTGATTCTCAAGGCCAACAGCTCCAACAGCCTCGCGACCGAAAAAGACCAGGCGATCACGGCATCGGTTCAGGACGCCCTGCGTCTTGGCTGCTCGGCGATCGGATTTACGATCTATCCGGGCTCGGTGTACCAGTTCGAAATGGTCGAGGAAGTCCGCGAGATGTCGCTTGAGGCGAAATCCTGCGGTATCGCAACGGTCGTATGGTCCTATCCACGCGGCGGCAATATCTCCAAGCAGGGCGAGACAGCAGTCGACATCACCGCCTATGCCGCCCACCTGGCCGCACAGATTGGCGCCAACATCATCAAGGTCAAGCCGCCCACGGACTTCATCGAGCAGGACGAGGCGCGCAAGGTCTACGAGAGCGAGGGCATCGATATCTCGACGCTCAAGGCGCGGATCGAACATGTCATGCAGTCGACTTTCAATGGCCGGCGGATCGTTGTGTTCTCGGGCGGTGCCGCCAAGGATCTCGACGGTGTCTTCTCCGAAATCCGCGAAATCGCAGCCGGTGGCGCATCGGGCTCGATCATCGGGCGCAACACCTTCCAGCGTCAGCCCGAAGACGCCCACGCCATGCTCGACCACATCATCAAGATCTACCAGGGCAAGGAATAACCCCTGCCCGCCGGTCATCAGGCGGCGGAAAACCGCCTCTACCTCGTTTCACCTCCGGCGTTCGAGCCCGACGTCTTTGTCGACTCCCTTGCCGCGGCACTCGACGCCGGCGAAGTCGCATGCTTCCTGTTGGCGCTGGAAACCGCCGACGAGGATGTTTGGCGATGCGCCTGTGAGCATCTCGTTCCGCTCGTCCAGTCCCGCGATGTCGCCTTCCTCTTGAACGAACGCTCCGGGCTGGTTTGCGAATGTGGCGCCGATGGCGTTCATGTCGAGCGCCCGGCCAAGGCCCTTCGCAAGAACCTGCCGACCGGTGCCATCCTTGGTGCGGGCTGTGTCCTGTCGCGCCACGATGCCATGCTGGCCGGAGAAGCAGGCGCCGATTATGTCGCCTTCGGGCCCTGGGATGACGCTGCCAGAGAGCAACTCGCATGGTGGCAGGCGGTGATGGAACTTCCCTGCGTTGCCCTGGGCGGTCTGACGCTTGACGATGTTGCTGCTGCCGCAGTTGGAGCCGATTTCATCGCCTTGCAGGAGGCAGTCTGGAACCATGCCGAAGGTCCGGCAGCAGCAATTCGCGCGGCAATCGCTGCCGTGGACAACCCAGCGCCCCACTGATAGCTTCCGCCGCCCAAACAACCCCGTATTTTCAGGTCAAAAGCATGAAGATCGACGGAAACGCGATCCGGCCGGGCATGGTGATCGAACACAAGGATCGCCTCCTGGTCGCGACCAAGATCCAGCACACGCAGCCCGGCAAGGGTGGCGCGTATCTGCAGGTCGAACTGAAGGACATTCGCGACGGCGCGAAACTCAACGAGCGATTCCGCTCGTCCGAGACCGTTGAACGCGTGCGCCTCTACGATAAGGAATACCAGTTCCTGTTCGCCGACGATCACAACTTCACATTCATGGACACCGAGACCTTCGAGCAGATCGCGATCAGCCGCGACATGATCGGTGACAAGGCTGCCTTCATGCAGGATGGCATGATGGTGACGGTCCAGTCCCATGAAGACGAGCCGCTCGGCGTTGCCCTGCCCGAAACGGTGATCCAGACGATCGAGGAAACCGAGGCGGTGGTGAAGGGGCAAACTGCGGCGTCTTCCTACAAGCCCGCCATTCTCGACAACGGTTTGCGCGTCATGGTTCCACCCCATATCGAGGCTGGCACGCGCATCGTCGTCAACACCGAGGACGCCACCTACCGCGAACGCGCGAAAGACTGATCAACCCGTGTCACGCCGTTCCCCCCTCGTCACCGTGATGTCCGCGGCCGCCGACAAGGCCGCCAAATCGCTTTTGCGCGACTTCAACGAAGTCGAGCACCTTCAGGTCTCCAAGAAGGGGACCAACGATTTTGTCACCGCCGCTGATCTCAGGGCCGAAAAGACCCTGATCGAAGAGCTGTCACATGCACGGCCGGGCTTTGGTTTCCTCTCCGAGGAATCCAAACCCATCCCCGCCAAGGACGGCCGATCGCGCTGGATTATCGATCCGCTCGACGGCACGCTCAACTTCATGCATTCGGTGCCGCAGGCGTGCATTTCGATCGCTGCCGAGCAGGATGGAGAGCTGGTCGCCGCGATCGTTTTCGATCCCCTGCGCGACGAACTGTTCTGGGCCGACAAGGGCGAAGGCGCTTACGTCAATCAGAAGCGCCTGCGTGCCAGCAAACGCGAACGCATTGCAGATTGCATGATTGCCCATGGCCGGGCTGCCGGCGAAAAACCCGAACATCAGGAGCGCTTCCTCCAGCAGATGGGCCATGTCATGCGTCACACGCGTGATCTCAGGCGCATGGGTTCGGCCGCGCTCGATCTGGCCTATGTCGCCGGTGGACGATTTGATGGTTTCTGGGAAGAAGGCCTGAAGCCCTGGGATATTGCCGCCGGCGTGCTTCTGGTCCAGGAAGCGGGCGGTTACGTTACGCAGACCAATGGCAGCCCTTTTGAACTTGAGAAAGGCTCGGTTCTGGCGGGCAACAGGCATATTCACGGACAGCTACACAAAGCTCTGGCAGGGCGTTAACACGGGTTGTTACCTGCCGCAGGCACATTGTTTGCAAGGTTGGGGTTGTCTATGGTGCGCAGAATCGTGCGGGGAAAGACATGACGCGTCACAACAACGCCGTGAACCACAACGAACCACGGGTCAGCCCGCTGGCCATGGTGGGTGTATGTCTGCTCGTCGCAGGCCTGATCCTGACGCCCCTCCAGGTGCATGCCCAGACCACGAGCCAAACGCTTCAGCCCTCGGTCGAGGTCAATCTCGACGTGCTTGATGCACTTGGCCCGCTACCGGCAACATCCGGGATCGACCTCTACGGCAGCACGCCGAGTGTAACCCAGCCCAACCTCTACGGCTCTTCGAGTCAAATTCCCGGCGCCGTTTCGGAAGACAGTGTCCTGCTTCTGCCCATTCCTAAGGGCGTGAACGCCGATACCGGCTCGGTCCTCCTGCTCGATGCACCCGCGACCACGGGCGACAGCGACTTCCAGATGCCCGAGCCCGAGGTTGCCGCCGCAACCCAGACAACCGCCGAGCCGGAGACAGACGTTTTCGATCCGGATGCCGCTCTCGATCCCGTCGCCATCGTCGTGCCCGAACCACAGCCTGAGCCTGAGGTCATGGCTGAGACTGAAGTCTCCATCGAGCCGGAAGTTATTGCCGTTCCGGAGCCCGAACCCGAACCTGAAGTCATCGTGACGACCACAGAGACAGAGGTCGCGGCGGCTTCTTTGGCGACCGACGACTCGAGCGACGATGCCTTCAACGAGATCGAGGAACTCCTCAGCGAGCCGGTCGACCCCGAAACGATTGATGTGCCCGAGCCGGCCATGACCATGGACGGCACCGACATCGCCGTGGTCAGCGCTGTCGACGCCGCAATGACCAGCGATGACATGCGGATTCTGTTCGATGGCGATAGTGATGAATTGAGCGATGCAGATCGCACCCTGCTTCTGGCTCTTGCCGGGCAGCTTGATGCCGAGCCCGACCAGCGGGTTCAGTTGCGCGCCTATGCTTCCAGCGAAGATGCCTCGCCCAGCGATGCCAGGCGCCTTGCGCTGTCACGCGCTCTGGCCGTTCGTGCCTTCCTGATCGAAAACGATCTCCGCTCGACCCGCATCGACGTCAGGGCGCTGGGCGACAAGGCCGAAGACGGCCCGCTCGATCGCATCGATATCGTACTGATCGAGCGCTAGGAGTTCGTCAGCCCACATGACACGCCCCCACCCCTACCTGATCCGCATGGCGCTGTTTCTTGTCGCGGTCGGCGCGGTGGCCGTTGTTCTGCTCAGCACGCTGCTTGAGGCCTTTCGGGCCAATCCCGCACTCAATGGCCTAATCCTTGGCGTCCTGCTGCTTGGAATCCTCTATATCTTTCGTCAGGTTCAGCAACTCTACCGCGAAGTGACCTGGATCGAGAGTTATCGTGCCGCCCTGCCCGGCGCGCCTGTTCCACCGCCACCGCACCTGCTGGCACCCATGGCCACGATGCTGGGTGAACGCCAGTCGCAGGGGCATCTCAGCTTATCGACCGCGTCGACCCGCTCGATGCTCGACACCATCGGCTCACGCCTCGATGAAGCCCGCGACATTTCGCGCTATCTGATCGGCCTGCTCATCTTTTTGGGGCTGCTCGGCACCTTCTGGGGCCTGATCAAGACGATTGGCGCCGTGAACGGCACGCTCCAGGGCCTGGATGTCAGTGGCGGCCAGGATATTGCGACTCTGTTCGATACCCTGAAAGACGGGCTTGCCGCGCCGCTTTCAGGCATGGGCACGGCCTTCAGCTCGTCGCTCTTTGGCCTTTCGGGCTCGCTCGTCCTGGGTTTCCTCGATCTCCAGTCGGGCCAGGCGCAGAACCGTTTCTACAATGAGCTCGAAGAATGGTTGTCTTCCGTCACGCGCCTGCATTCGGGTTCCGGCCTGTCGCTCGAAGGCGAACAGTCGGTCCCGGCCTATGTCAGCGCCTTGCTTGAACAGACCGCCGACAGTCTCGATCGCCTGCAACGCACCCTCTCGCGCGGCGAGGATACCCGCCGCGGCGCCGATCAGCAGATGGCCGCGCTGACTGACCGGCTCTCGACCCTGACTGACCAGATGCATGCCGAGCAACAGCTCCTGATCAAACTGGTTGAAGGCCAATCGGACCTCAAACCCGTGATCGAGCGCCTTTCGGCCCTTCAGGGTGCCAGCAGCATGGATGAAGCCAGCCGCGCACATCTTCGCAATCTCGATGTCGTGATGACCCGGCTGCTCGAAGAGACCGTTGCCGGGCGCGGCCAGCTTGCCGATGAAATCCGCTCGGAGATCAAACTTCTGGCACGCACTATTGCCGCCACCCGTGGGGCGGGTTCAGGGAACTGATCGATGGCCATTCGCACCCGGCGTCAGGTCTCCGGTGCCGACACCTGGGCCGGCTTTGTCGATGCCCTTTCGACCCTTCTGGTCGTTCTCATCTTCGCACTGGTCGTTTTCATGCTCGCCCAGTTCTTTCAGGGCATCGCACTTTCGGGCCGTGACGAGGCGCTCGCACGCCTCGAAACACAGGTCGCCGAGCTCGCTGACATGCTCGCTCTGGAACGCGACAGCAATGCCAGCATGCGCCTGGAATTGACGCAGCTTTCGGCGGAGCTGCAACGCTCCACCGGCGCGCGCGACGATGCCGAACAGGCACTTGCCCTGCTTTCGGCCGAACGCGACGGCCTTCTTGCCCGCCTGACGGCAACCGAGAACTACGCCGCCGACACCGGGTCCGCTCTCGATGCCGCCCAGACACGCCTCGACCTGCTGCAGGCCGACCTCGACCGTGCCCTGGAAGATGTCACCGTCACCAAGGATACGCTTTCGCTAAAGCTGGCCGAAATCGCCAGCCTGCAGCGCGACATCGATGCCT
>Ga0233427_10004819_pt1 | contig 11044 bp, 6 predicted proteins | sample SI_118_April2016_5_FD_179885 | JGI IMG/M metagenome (GOLD analysis project Ga0233427, IMG submission 179885) | Seawater microbial communities from Saanich Inlet, British Columbia, Canada - SI_118_April2016_100_MG | ecosystem: Environmental > Aquatic > Marine > Inlet | place: Canada: British...
TGCGCCAGCAGGAGAAGATACCTTATCCGTTATCATTCGTGAACCGGTTGGCGTCGTTGGCTGCGTTCTGCCATGGAACTTTCCACTTCTGATGATGGCCTGGAAAATAGCGCCCGCACTTGCTACAGGGAACTCTGTGATTGTTAAACCCGCAGAACAAACAAGCTTAACCGCGCTTAGACTGGCCGAATTGGCTATCGATGCAGGACTCCCAAGAGGTGTCCTCAATGTCATACCAGGGATGGGACCAGATGTTGGTGAGCCAATTGGGCTTCACGCTGATATCGATATGGTTTCATTTACTGGATCAACAGAGACCGGTAAACGTTTTCTGCGCTATTCAGCAGACTCAAATCTGAAAAAGATTGTGCTTGAGTGTGGTGGTAAAAATCCAGCAATCGTTTTGGATGATGCTGAAGATTTAGACCTAGTTGCAGAGCATATTGTGAACGCTTCTTTTTGGAACATGGGAGAGAACTGCTCCGCAAACTCAAGGCTCATTGTTCAAGAAAACATTAAAGAAGCTTTACTTGAAAAGATTCTTGCGCACCTCAGAGATTGGAAGACGGGTGATCCGCTTAATCCATCAAACTATCTTGGCTCTTTGGTGGATGATGAACACTTTAAAAAGGTTTGCAGCTACCTCAAGCAAGACAACATATTAGTTGGCGGAACAACTGAAAAACCAAACTACGTTCTTCCTACTATTGTTGACCAGGTTGATCCTGACTCTAATATAGCACAAGAGGAAATTTTTGGTCCAATACTCTCTGTAATCACCGTGAAGTCATTCGATGAAGCGATTGCTGTTGCAAACAACACAGAATATGGATTAGCTGCCAGCGTCTTTACCTCAAATGGAAAGAAAGCAATCCGAGCTGCACGAGCCATTAAGGCGGGCACAGTGACCGTTAATTGTTATGGTGAAGGAGATATGAGTACGCCATTTGGTGGTTACAAGCACTCTGGTTTTGGTGGAAGGGACAACTCCATTCATGCCCATGACCAATATACAGAGCTCAAGACAATATGGATAGATCTCTCTGATCGCGCACCAGAAGAGTCGGTAGATTAAAGGTACGAAATGAGCGAAATCAAGCTGCCTAAAAACCCTGGTGTAACAGGTTGGAAAGAGATTCTCCCTAAAAGAAAAATCAATCCAAAGCTTTCTGATCACATCAATGCAGACTACCTCATTATTGGAGGCGGCTTTGCCGGACTATCTGCAGCAAGACGCTTAAATCAAATCGATAATAAAGCAACAATTGCAGTACTTGAAGCCTGTGAAATTTCAGAAGGCCCAGCTGGGAGAAACTCGGGCTTTATGATTGACTTGCCTCACAACTTAGCTTCAGATGATTACGTAGGAAGCCTTGATAAAGATCGTGAACAAACCCTGATTAATCGCTCTGCAATTGAATTTGCCAAAAGCGCTTCAGAGGAATATGACATGCCAGCTGACGCGATAAAACTTGTCGGTAAAACGAACGCAGCAGCATCAGAAAAAGGTATGAAATTCAATACAGAGTATGCAAAGCATCTAGACAAAACGAGTGAAAGTTACAAGATGCTCGATGCTGATGAAATGAAAAATCTAACTGGTATTGATTATTACATGAATGGTCTATGGACTCCCGGAACAGCGATGCTACAACCTGCGCTTTACATCCAGTCACTTGCGGATGGAGTCTCTAAAAACCCCAATACAACCATCTATGAAAACTCTGTGGTCATTTCTCTTGAAGAGGAAGGACTACATGATGGACAAAAAGTATGGAAGGCTAAAACTAGTCTTGGATCAATATCAAGCCCAAAAGTTATATTAGCAGTCAACGGATTAGTTGAAAAATTTGGATACTTTCAGAATAGGTTAATGACAATTTTTACCTACTCATCTTTATCAAGAGAGTTAACTTCTGATGAGTCCACTATGCTGGGCGGTTCTCAGGAGTGGGGATTAACTTCAGCTGACGCTATGGGCTCTTCAGTCAGGCGCATTTCTGGAATCGGCGGCAATAGAATCCTGGTTCGAAACAGATGGTCATATAACCCAAGCATGGAGGCCTCAGACTCATTTATGAGTTCAGCAGCCAATAGCCATAATGAATCATTTAAAGCCCGCTTTCCAATGCTGAGTAAAATCTCTATGGAGTACTCTTGGGGAGGACGGCTTTGCCTGAGCCTTAATAATGTCTTTGCTCAGGGGGAGGTTGATGAAGGAGTCTATTCTGCGTGCTGTCAAAATGGTCTCGGAACTGCCAAAGGAACTGCGATTGGAGTCATTACTGCTGAAAAAATTAGTGGAACTATTAATAGCCTTGTTCCAGACTTTGTTGACGAGGAAGCGCCTAAAAAGTTGATGCCAAAACCAATTATGTGGCTTGGTGTAAATAGCTATATGCGATGGAAAGAACTTATGGCTGGTAAAGAAAAGTAACTATTTCATTTATCTGCATTAGGGCAAAAGAACCAGCTTGCCCACATGCTTTTTTGATACAAAGTCTTTCTGAGCATTAATAATATCCTTTAAAGGATAAGTTTTTGAAACTAATGGCTTTATTTCATTTCTTTCAATATACCCAATTAAATTTTGAAACACTTGACGATCTTGAAATGTACAACCAATTAATACCAAATCCTTTAAGTAAAGTGTTCTAACATCAAGTTCAACTATGGGTCCTGCGATTGCACCAGCAACAGCATATCTACCGCCTTTTTTTAAAACATCAAGCAGATCTCCCCAATCTTCTCCAGCAACTAAATCAATAACCACATCAATACTTTGATTCTCTATAGAGTCTATTAATTTATCTTCTCTATTAATGACCTCATCTGCACCAATCTCAATAATCATTTCTGCCTTTGCTTTACTGGTTACAGCAACTACTCTTGCGCCTCGTCTCTTTGCCAGCTGAATAGCAGCTGATCCGACCCCACCAGATGCTCCAGTTATAAGGACAACTTCGCCTTCTTTAACACCTGAACGCTCAAGTAGGTTTTCTGCTGTCGAGTATGCACAGGGTATAGATGCCAGTTCTGCATTCGACCAATTACTTTCAATCTTAAAGCTTTCATCACTAAAAGCGAGCATATATTCTGCAAATGCACCATCGCACTCTGAGCCCATCGTCCAGCACTCATAGGGCCTGTAATCCACAGCATACTGCTGCATCGTTCTAACCAGAACTCGCTCACCAATTCGACTGGAATCGATATCAGCTCCAACAGCAACTATTTCACCATAGCAGTCCGCACCCTGAATAATTGGGAATTCCAAAGGCTCACCAGACCAGCTGCCATCATCATTATCTCCTTGAGAGTCTTCTGAAGTAGTTCCACCACTAACTGACTTTGAGTACCAAGCAGTCCTAGTATTAATATCAGTATTATTAATACCTGCGCCTAATACTTTAATCAGTACCTGATCGGAACTTGGATTTGGAACTTCAACATCATCACTGAATTTAAGCACCTCGGAACCACCATGGCCAGTTGTTAAAACTGCACTCATTTTTGTTGGGATTTTGCTCATGTTAATTAAAGCAGTAAGTCTGACTCAAAAGGATAGCTGGTCAAAAGCTCAAACCCGTTATTGGTGATAAGAACTTGTTCCTCAAGTTTTACTCCAGGTCCCCCTCTAAACCTGCCAACATAAGTCTCAACGCACATCACCATTCCAGCCTTTAAAACTCCATCGAAACTGTTTTCATTTAGCTCCCAGCTAAATGGTATCGCAGGAAATTCATCGCATAAACCTACCCCATGGAAAAGCACTGAGTAGTGGCGAAACTCATCCTTTGAGTACTCTTTTGAGTTCAGTGTTAACTCTTTAAATGAAGTGCCTGGTTTTAACAACTCAATGTTATTTTGAATTTGTTCATAGCCCATGGTATAGATTTCTTTTTGTTCATCAGTCGGCTTTACATCGCCACACAGCCATGTCCGAGACATGTCAGTACAGTAGCCGTAAGAGCCGACTAGGTCTGTGTCAAAACCCATTAACTCACCACTTAATATAGGTCGAGATGAGCACTCCTGATACCAAGGGTTTGCTCTGGGGCCCGAAGCAAGTAGCCTCGTCTCAATCCACTCTGCCCCCCTTGAAACAGCCTCCATTTGAAAGCGACTCCAAAGCTCTTGCTCAGTTATTCCTGGCTTAAAATGATTACGCATCAGCTCCATAGACTTTTCACACGAAAAGATTGAGCGCCGCATAGCCATCATCTCGTCGTCTGACTTAATGAGCCTAGCAAGCTCCATCACCTCTTCACCATTTGCAAGTTCAAGGCCATTTGACTGGAGCTCGTGAATTCCTTCAGGTGCGCAGTGATCGAGAGCCAATCTTATATTTCCTTTGCCATGCTCCTTGACTATATCAACAATCTCAGATACCCATATCTTGACCCTCTCTTTACTCTTATCTCCAGCAGTAAAATATAGATACGTGACGGCATGCCTGACTTCAGTAATTAAGGGGTTGTGATTTGAAAGAAACTCATGTGCATCAAACTCAAAAATAATGACAGGGCCTTCAGTCATCACAAGCGCGTAACGAGCAGCATTATGGGATGTCCACAAAGACATATTGGTGCTATCCGTTGCATAGCGAATATTTAATGGGTCATAGAGAAGAATGCCGGCACAGTCAAATTCAACAAGTTTTTCTCGAACTCTTTTGAGACGATACTCCCTAATTTTGGTCATATCTGGATTGGCTAAACCAGCCTTAAGCCATTCAGACTCAGCAAGCTCTCCTGGGCCGAGTGCATGTTTATTTAGACTGTAAATATCCTCTTCACCTTTTAGGTGAGAACCAATTTTTGCATGATGCCTTTTAGCTGCTGTAAAACTCATTTAATAATCCTCAATCGTCACCTCATTTTAGATCCAGACGGATCATAAAGGGGCTCCATAACAATAGATGCCTCTCTGAACTCTCCCAAAATCTCTACTTCAAGTTTTGCATTGGACTCAATTAATTCAACTGGAAGATAGGTCATCGCAAGAGATTTTTTAACCGAATGACCATAGCCTCCTGAAGTAATGTAGGAAACACACTCACCATTATGCATTACGGCTTCGTCACCACTGACATCGGTGTCAGTATCAATTTTAATTACTGAAAGCTTTTTACTTGGTCCATTCTTTTTCTCAGTTAAGGCTGCTTTTTTGCCTATAAAGTCCTTGTCCCAGTCCACAAAAAAATCAAGCCCTGACTCCATTATTGTAAAGTCCGGCCTGAAGTCCATGGTCCATGCGCCCCAACTCTTCTCAAGCCTCATAGACATCAACGCTCTGCCTCCAAACCACTTGAGGTTAAGATCTGCCCCTGCCTCTTCTATAGCCTCAAAGAGTTTCAGTTGGTACTGAGGGGCCACGTAAATCTCATAGCCAAGCTCCCCTGTAAATGAAATTCTTACGCAGAGCGATGGCACGCCCCCAATAAATGTGTCCATGATATCTCTGAATTTAAATGCTTCAGAGCGCACATCTTCTCTAGAAAGCCTTGATAACAATTCTTGAGAGTTTGGACCCGATATTGCAATGCCATGAAAGTCATCTGTCATGTTTTTATAAACAACATCCTGGACCCCCTCAAGATGCTTCTCAAACCAGCGAAGATGCATATTTTGGGCGACGCTTGAACCGAATAAGTAGAATGTTTCTTCGTCAATACAAGCCACTGTGAGGTCGCCATTGAGCTTTCCACTCTCTAAAAGCATAGGTGTCAGATTCACTCTTCCGGGGCCTGGAATCCTACCTGCCAATATCCTATTCAAAAAAGCTTTAGCGCCCTTGCCAGTGAACTTGTGATTAGCAAAGTTAGCCACCTCACTTGCGCCAACAGAGGCTCTTACAGCCTCAACTTCCTTAGCTACGTAATCATGAGATCTTGACCTTTGAAAGGTTGGCTCTTCGTAAGCATCCTCAGGGGAGTTGGCAAACCAGAGTACGTTTTCAAGACCAAAAGAATCTTGCCATACCGCACCTTTCTGGGTTAGGCGGTCATAGATTGATGTTGTTTTCTGACACCTTCCTTTAGGCAGCGTTTCGTTAGGAAAGGTCATCACAAAACGTCGTTCATAATTTTCTGATGACTTAATAACCCCCCATTCAGGAGTCGCAAAATCTCCAAACCGTGCAATATCCATAGCCCAGACATCAATCGATGGCTCTCCTTTAATCATCCATTCTGCTAGCGTCTTTCCAACTCCACCAGCCTGACAAAATCCAGCCATGACGCCAACTGCTGTCCAGTAATTCTTCATTCCAGGGACTGGACCAATCATTGGGTTCCCATCAGGAGAGAAGACAAACGGACCGTTTATAATATTCTTGATTCCTGCTGTTCCCAGTGCTGGTATTCTTTCGAAAGCGAGCTCCAATCGATCAGCAATTCGATCCAAGTCTGGCTCAAGTAAATCATGCCCAAACGTTTGTGGTGTTCCATCCAAAGACCATGGTGTTGATCTTGGCTCATAAGTTCCCAACAACATGCCAGTACTTTCTTGACGGGTATAAATATTAGCCTCAAAATCAATACAACTTGGCAGTCTTTGGCCATCCTTTAAGTCAGCAATTTGATCAATCTCTTCAGTAATTAAGTAGTGATGCTCCATTGGCACTACTGGCAAATGTATTCCAGACATACGACCAAGTTCACGAGCCCAAAGACCTCCAGCATTGACAATATGCTCTGCATGGATATTGCCTTTTTCGGTCACAACATCCCATGATCCATCTGCCCTTTGGTTGGTTTCCATAACTGGGGTATGCGTATAAAACTCTGCACCATGAACTCGAGCTGATTTTGCGTAAGCATAGACAACCCCTGAAGGGTCAATGTCACCATCAGATGGATCCCAAAGGGCAGCAACATAATGATTAGGATCAATTAATGGGTGTTTTTCTACGACCTCATCCAAAGATACAAACTCTTGATTCAAGCCTAATGATCTTGCATTAGAGCGCTCACGTTTTAAATAGTCATGCCAATTCTGATTGGAGGCTAAATAGTAGCCTCCTGTTGTGTGCATACTAATCGAATGACCAGAGGTCTCTTCAATTTCCTTGTAAAGATTGATTGTATAGTCTTGAAGCTTTGACACATTTGGATCAGAGCTAACTGTATGAAATGAACCAGCTGCGTGCCAACTAGAGCCCGAGGTTAACTCATCTCGCTCCAATAAAACAACATCCTTCCAGCCCATTTTTGCTAAATGAAAAAGAATCGAGCAACCAACAACTCCGCCCCCAATAACAACAACCCTTGCCTGATCCTTCATAGTAAATCCAACTAAATAAATTAAATGTTAATTCAAAAAACAGCGAAACTCAAGTTAAAAAATTTGACTTTAAATATTGAAAAAATTTAGCTCTTTATAAAGGTGGCGCACCACCCTCTGAAACTCTTTTACCCACAAAACTTGAGAGTTCCTCTTCAACCTCAGGTGCAAGTTTAGGTTCTTTGTAATCAGCCAAGAGCTGCTTCCATATTTTATTGGCGCGCTGAGAGGCAGTCTCAGAGCCTGCATCTCTCCATGACTCAAAATTTCTCCAATCAGACAATAGAGGGTTGTAGTGTTCTGTTTCATATCGGTCCAATGTTTGCTGGGCTGCAAAAAAATGAGCGGCAGGACCAACCTCCGCAATTGCATCGACACCAAGCGTATCCTTATTGACCGGAGAAGGAGTTAAAAAAGCCTCCATCATTTGACTCATCTCTGCATCCAAAATGACCTTCTCATAAGATGCACAGAGCCCACCCTCAATCCAACCATGTCCGTGTAGGATATAATTGACTTGACCTAAAAGACAGGCCCACAAAGACATCTGTGATTCATAAACGGATTGCTCATCTGCAGCATTAGAGGCATTTGCATTAGAGGCGCGAAGAGGGATTTTATATTTTCTTGCAAGCTGTCCACTTGCAATTGTGGCCTGAGTATATTCTGGGGTCCCAAAGGCAGGGGAGCCTGATTTCATGTCAACATTAGATGTAAAGCTTCCATAGATCGCTGGCGCTCCTGAATTAACGCATTGATGAAAAGTAAGTCCAGCAAGCGACTCTGCATTCTGTTGGACAAGAGCGCCTGCAACAGTAATAGGCGCCATAGCGCCGGCCAAAGTGAATGGGGTATAGATTACTGGCTGATTATGTTCGGCCATTTCTATAGCTCCTTCCATAAGGGCTTTATCATAAACTAGAGGTGAGTTCGCATTAACGACAGTCGTAATTGAAGGCTCTTTTAAAAGCGTTTCATTATCAATGCCTCTTGAAATCCGAACTATTTCAATGGCATCTAACATTCTCTCACTTCCAATAGCATAACCAAATAGAGGTTTTGTCGATAATCGAGCGGCAGCTGATACCGCATGTAAATGACGCTCTCTGACATCTATGTCACATGGCTCAACTGGATAGCCTCCAAGAGCATGCACGGTATTCAGGACCTCTCCAAGCTTAATCAGGTTTGAATAGTCCTCAAAGTTACCTAAAATTCGACCTCTATCAAGATCTGATACATTCGGGGCGCTCGAGACCATGGTGTTGATAAAGGATTGACCTCCAACATGAACATGCCTCTCTTTATATCTTCCATGAAGAGTAAATTCACTTGGGGTAGTGGAAATTTTTTCCATTACGAAGTCTGGATCAAACCTAACACGTCTTCCATCACTTCCAATCATTGCGCCTTCTCTTTTGAGAATTTCGACAGCACGCGGTGACTGGATGTCCATCCCTATGTCACACAACACTTTCAATGACGCCTGATGAATTGACTCAATCTCATCTTCTGAAAAGATTGACATAGGCTGAAAGGGATTCTTTTTTTGACCGTAAGGAGCCTGCTGAAAGTTTGTAACTTCTCTAACGTTTTTACTTCTCCCTCTTCTCACTAGCAATCAACCTAATGATGTATAGAATTTGGATGTTAAATGAATTTACATGTCAACACAAGAAAAAAATTAATTTCTTGGATTTTGAACCATCCTTTCTAAAATATCAACACCCTGTTGCTTCCAGAAATGCAACAGATCAATAAAGATCCAATTTTCAGCGAGCTTGTCTCCTTCCCTTCTGTACATATCTATTACTCTCATATCGCCTGGCTTTCCAGTTGCAGGCATGCCCATAAAGCCTCCTGTTGGAGTGAGTGTAAGATTAGGCCATCCAAAAAAACCGCCAAAATGACCTTCAGCTAATTTGCAAAGATGTCCATTAGATATCCGATCTTTAAAAGAAGCTCTAAATGGCCCTGAATGCTGCTCGGCATATCTTTCAATGGTATAGGTTGCTCCAATTCCTGCAGGCCCCCACCAGATCATATCTTCTTTCCAGCTTCTTCTTAACTCGTCAACTAGAGGTAATTTATTAGTATGCTTCCAATCTCTCATATCCTCAGCCATAAAATTTATTGAAGCAAGAGTTTTTTCACCCTCAGCAGCATCCTGCTCGTCAAAAAGCAAACCTTCGTGAGTCATTGGTCCTGGCTGAACAAGGTGTGCTCCTGTTTGAGGTGGAAAAGGAGTTAAACCAACTTGAATCATCACATGAGGAATATCAAAAAACATGGCTGTTTCAGTAATCTTTCCATCTTGAACTTTATTAAATTCACAGTAACGCAGAAAAGCCATTTTTCTTGACGGCTGAATACCAAGCCACTCATTATCAAACAAGCCCATCAAGTGGCCCATGGAGATGACCCAAACGGATTCAAATCCATCTATCTGGTTTTTACCAGCTATAAAAATATCCATTCTTCTTTGCATATTTTTAAAAGCATGGCGAAATGGCTGCCAGAAGACTTTAGATAATTCTTCTGCATCAGATTGTTCATTAAAAGGGTGAAACCCCCTCCAAATATATTCTTTACCAATATGACTGCTTAAGACTTTTGAAATTTCATCACCCTCAGCCTTATCCAAGGCTTTGTAATAATCTAAAACTAAGTTTTTTTCTTTTTGAAAATTCTGATTCATATTCACATCCCATTTAATATCATTCTAGATCCTCGCTCAGCAATCATCATCGTTGGGGCAGAGGTATTGCCACTCACAATGCTTGGCATGACCGAGGCATCGATCACTCTAAGGTTGCTCATACCTTTTACTTTTAAATCAATTGGTGAGACGACTGCTAAATCATCGATGCCCATCTTACAGGTTCCAACTGGATGATAAACTGTAAGGGATGTCCGACGAATATAAGCCAAAAGTTCCTCATCTGACTGAACAGATTGTCCTGGAGCCATCTCCTCTCCTCGCACCTCATCAAACTCTTTAGATGACAAAACTTCTCTCGCTTTTTTGATGGCCTCAACAATATTTGCCTCATCTCTAGAGTCAGATAAAAAGTTGTGATCAATCAGGACTTGATATTTGTCACCATCACTCTTTAACTTAACTGAACCCTTGCTATGAGGCCTCAATAAACAAGTAAACAATGAGTAGCCATGGCCGAACTCAAATTTTCTTCCTCGGTGGCTACGATATATAGGCGTAAAGTGAAACTGGACATCTGGATATTCAGGTGTTCCTAGTTTTGTAGCTGCAAAACCGCCAGCCTCAACAAAATTACTCGTCCACCAACCCATTCTTCTCAAAAGAAAGTTTAAAGGTGAGGTAATGACTTGAGGCAAAAATGATCTCCATGAAACTCCAATAGATTCTGCCTTGTTTGAGCGAATGGTTACCATAGTATCCAAATGGTCCTGAAGGTTTTCACCAACTCCAGGAACATTGTGGTGGCATGCAATTCCTTCCTTTTCAAGATCCTTCTTATTGCCTATTCCAGAAGACAAAAGTATCCTTGGAGACTCAATTGCACCAGCAGATAGCACAACTTCTTTATTACAAAACAGTTCTTTATCAGTGCCATTCACTTGAAGTTTTATGGATTTAACAGTATCGCCATCAATTTCAATTGACTGTACCCTTGCATGAGTCATTATCGTTAGGTTAGATCTCGAAATAATGGGCTCAATAAAGGCTCTGTAAGAATTAACCCGAGTCCCTTTATCTTGATTTACCTTATAAATAC
>Ga0233427_10004823_pt1 | contig 11038 bp, 8 predicted proteins | sample SI_118_April2016_5_FD_179885 | JGI IMG/M metagenome (GOLD analysis project Ga0233427, IMG submission 179885) | Seawater microbial communities from Saanich Inlet, British Columbia, Canada - SI_118_April2016_100_MG | ecosystem: Environmental > Aquatic > Marine > Inlet | place: Canada: British...
ATAATTAATAAAAAATGATTACTAAAACTAAAAAATATAATACTAAAACTAAAAAATATAATACTAAAACTAAAAAATATAATACTAAAACTAAAAAATATAATACTAAAACTAAAAAATATAATAGTAAACAAAAAAAATATAGTAAAAACAACAGTAAAAGAGGAGGAGGTGGTAATTTTTTAACTAAACTATCGAGAGAAGTTTTTTCTAATAAGGGCGAAACAAATTTAAGTTATAGAGGTATTGGTTCGCAAGCATTTAGAAATACAAAAAGAAGTATAAGTAGTTTTCAACAAGGTAATAAAGCAAATCCAGATTTATTAACACTTATTTATAATAATAGAACACCAAATCAAATAACAATTAATAATTCAACATTAAATACTATATATGAAAGTAGTAAATTATCAACTGCTCCACATGTTCAAGTAAATAATATGAATCATTTTTTACTTGTTATGATTTTACCTGGTAATGAAAACAGAAAACCTAAATTATTATGGGCTAAAAATTTTAAAAATAGGTCAAGTTCTATAGCAATTATAAATTATTTATTACCTAAACAAAAAAAACTTCCTATAGGTTCTATATATAAAGTAGTATTTAAATTATATAGATATCCTGAAACTATCAAAGAACCATTTAAATTAGAAGATAGTCTTACTATAAAAAGAAAAATTGCTATGCAAAGATTAAATACTTATCTTATCAATAATAATATGTTAAATTCAATAGCAACATCTTATCTAATTAATATTAAAAAATACGCCCAAAAATCAATGAATAGTATATTTAATTTATAATCTTAATAATATTTACTTATCATATTATCAATATACTTTTTATATATTTTATATCCTTCATAATCAGTAAATGAATAACGTTTAGTTTCTTTACTTTCTTTATTTTTATTAGTTTCTTTATTTTCTTTATTATTAAACTGATGTAAATTATTTAATGTATCCATTAAATAAAATTCAGCCATTTTAGCAGTAATTTCATTTGGATGATAATTATTTGGATTTTCACCAAAAAATGTTGTAAATGATTTTAAATTATGTAATAATGTGGTAGATTGTTTTAAATAATAAAAATTCCCTTCATTATCTTGATTTAATTTTAATGCCACCAAATCTACTTCACTTAAACAAGATGGATTTACAGATTTAAAAATAGCACCAATCCACCAATAATGTGTATTATTATTATGTAAAGTAGGTTGTATTGTGGTAGAAAGTTCTGGCATTTTCCATAACCATTGTGTAGATAAACCATCAGGATTATTACGATTTAGAGGATATATACTTTCTAAACCTTTAATATAATCAGTATTATAATGATATCCTAATTCTTTATATAAATCTTCAAAATCAAAATGAACATAACGTTGATGTATATGTGTTAATTCGTGTAATAATGTTGTTTCACGTGGATTACGAAACCAATCAGCATCCATAATAATTGTTTTCTCTAGCGTATGAGGCATTCCAGATTCTAACCAAGATTTGGCTTTTGCTATACTAATCTCTTTTAACCATTTAGAGACATAATTATAATAAGAAGTATTGTTTAATTTTATTTTATCTAGTAAGTTTAATATAAATAAATCTACTTTTTCTTTTTCTTTTGGCGTTATTGTATCAAACCCATTTTTACATTTTTCATAAAGTTCATTAAGTGAATCACAGTTGCGAGCACTTAAATTAGGTTGGTTCATATGATTCATATAATCACTGTTTAAAGATACTAATTTACTAGCATTTTCTTTATCAAGATAATTTAGTTTTATACTATGGTTAAATTTTAAATGTTCGGTTGGAGTTCTATTATTTTCTGTTTCAAATGTTTCTATTTCTTCTTTTAATGTTTGTTCATCAGCAACTATTTTTTCAACATAGTATTTAGTTACTAAAAATAAAATAATAGATATTATTAAAAATAATATTATAAACCAATTCATTATAATAAATAAATTATATTATTATTTTATTAGATATTTAGATAAATAATAATACATTATAATTATAAGAAAAAAAGGAAATTAAAAATAAATTAAAAATAAAATTTTATTGTATAGTTTGGTTTTTTATGATTTTAGTTTAATGTAAAAAAGTTGTTAATATCTTCATTAATTTCAGTTATGTCTTCTTCTAAATAATCGGCTTTGTAATAATCTTTAATTAAATTATAATAAATAACACCCATTAATAAACCTACTAAAGCACAATAAATAGCGTCAAGTAATGTTTTACAACCAATATTAATACGTGAATAGATTGTAATTAATAGCATAATACTAAGGAAAAAGAATTTCAATGGGTTAAATGTATCATTAAAATACATTTCCATAAAAAAGAACCCTAGAAAAAAGCCTACAGTTTGGGTAATTGGACTAGGTAATACAAAAGGAGAACCTTCACTAGAATAAGTAAGAGCACATTGGGGATTTACAACACCTCTTAATATCATTCTATAACCAAGACTAATTAATTCATTACCTAAAAAACCAATGAATAATAATAAGCCTCTAAAATCTTGAAATACGACACCTGACATTGCTGACCCTGCGTATAAACCTATTGGTATAATACGAACTAACGTATTAGTAAATATTTTAATAGTATCAATTAATGATAAAGACATTTTTATTTAGTTATTAAATTTAAATTTTTTTATTGATTTTTTTGATTTATATTATTTATAGTTATTTTATTTATACTTATTATATTTATTATAAGCATAGTTTTTATTTATTTAAAAATAATTATATTTAAAAATAAACTATAAATTAAATTATAATTAAACTAAATTATAAATTAAACCATAAAATGAATAATACTACTACTAAACTAAAACTATGCGATGATATTAATATCAATGGACGTGTTTATTTTTTACCTGATAAATATATAGAAAATAAATTTTTAGCATATGAACATAAACAATTATATAAATTCCTTTTAGCACTCTATTTAGATTTACAAATGACAACCTATAAAATAGAAAGTATTAAAAGTATTACTAAAACACATATTAATAATGGTATTATAATTATTAATAAATTAATGAGTTATATTACAACTGGTCAAGTTAGTTATATTCATTTAACGAGTTTAGAAAAAACAATATTAAATACTATACCCGAAGAATTAATTAATACTATTAATCCAAATAGTGTAGAAAAATATATATAATTTTATGAAACTTAAATATTATATTAGTATAAAATAAAATGTTATATTAGTATAAAATAAAATATTATATTAGTATAAAATAAAATAATTAAAAATGAGTATGTTAAATCATCATGACCATTTTAGTTTTTCAATAATGCTATTATTTCTATATTTATTTTTATTTGGATTTATAATGATTATAATTAATAATAAAAAAAATCGTTCATTGTATCAACAAAAATATAAACGTAATTCTGTGAATTCTATGAATTCTATGAATTCTATGAATAATAATAATAATGACCAATCTAAACAAAATTGTATTCCTTCACCAACCCGTATTGGTGATACTATACAAATGACAACGTGTCCTACTTAATAACTAGCATTACCTCTATAACCTAACATCCGTTCGTGATTTTTAGTATAACTACTTGAAATGACATTATCACGTTGTCTAATTAATTCTTGACGTTTTTCTTCTTCTTCCAATTCTCTTCTTTTTTTTATTTCATAATCACGCATTTGTTCTGGTGTCATATCATATTTAACATTACTACGGTCTTTTTTTAAATCATCTATACTATTATATGTTTTATATTTAACTTTTGAGGGGTCAATAAATGCCCCTTTACTTGTATAAGCCGTTTTTAAATCTGTATAGGCTAAATCATTTTTAGAATTACCTGTTGGTAATGCTTTACTAAAATCATTAATTTTACGGGCATAAATATCTATATCTGTAAATCCAGTAGCACACGATACTAATTCTTGAGGGTCTTTGTATTCCTGTATTGCTCCATTATCCTTTGTTGATTTATCTTTATAATTTTCAAATGTAGTATTAAATACATTTAAATTAAATTTATTACCAAACACTTCTGTAGGTTCATCTGCTTCTTCCTTCTGAAACCAATCTCCATAACCATCATCTCCAGATTCCCATAATTTATTATCTTCATAAATTTTATTAAATAGTTTAGCATCAAAACGGTCTTTTTCAACTTTTGGTGTATTATATCTATTATTATCATTCTCACTATTTCCACCATACCCACCATTTCCACCATTTCCACCATTCCCATTCACAAAGGCTTTATTCACACTATTATTTCCTTTTTGTTCTTCAATATAATTTTTACTTCCTACACGTAAATCATTAAAATTCCTATCACTTTCTCTATTTTTATATTTTTCTAAAAGGGACATATAGCATTTTGTCACCAGTTGAAATTTTTCAACATTACCTCCTGCTTTATCAGGGTGTGTTTTCATTGCTAATTTTTTATAAGATGCTTTTAAATCATCTAATGTATAATTCTTATCTAGATTAAATAATTTTAAAGCATCTATATTTGCTTTTTCTAAATCAGTAAGACTTGCTTGATAATGTTGTCTTCTTTGTTTTTGTTTTTCAGCGAATTCCTGTCTTCTTCTTTCTTCTTCTAATTTAAAACGGGCTTCTTCCTCTTCGGCTTCTGTTTTATAATGTTTAGTTAAAGCATCAATAGTATTGAGTTGTTTGGTGCGTTGTAATTGACGACTAGAATTATCTTGTGCGGTAGTCCCCTCATTAAATCCAAAATGAGATGTAGTTGTTGCGTTATTTGTATTATTTATATTATTTATATTATTTCCATTATTTATATTATTTATATTAGAATAATTTTGCCTATTATTTAAAGAATTATTTTTATAATTATCTAAGGGTGGTAATGTTGATAATTGTTGATTAATACGTGAAACTTGACTAGATGTCATCATATGTCTATGTTCATTTAAAATTTTTTCTAATAATTTGCGTTTTTGTTGTGGTTTTTTATCTATTTCATTCATTAATTCTTTATTACCTAATATGGCTAATAATTTATGAGTTCCATTTTTATTGTTAGTGTCTCCTGGTGTTGCTACTGTTTGTTGATATTGTTGTGATTGTTGTGGTGGTCTATTGTTTCTAATATTATTACTTAATTCAGCAGGTGATATTACTGGTAGTTGTCTATTATACATATCATTATTATTATTTTGAGGTGTATAGTGTTGGTAATGTTGTGGTTGATGGTCTTGTTGTTGCTGTTGGGATTGTTGGTAATTATGTTGTTGTTGTTGCTGTTGATTTATCAATTGTTGTTGTAATTGCATAATCATTTGTTGATTTTCAATTGTAGATTTACTATTATCATTACCCATAGTATAATAATATAATTTTAAATAATTATTATATACTATGTTAAGTAATTATTATATACTATGTTAAGTTTATAAATTTTATAGTTATAATTTATAATAAAAAATGAAAAAAAATAAATAATAATGACGAATTTAGAATAAATTAAATTAGATATAATTAATTATATATAACTATTTACATATAACTATTTACATATAACTATTTACATATAACTACTTACATATAACTAATAATAAATGATACTAACGCACATAATATACCACCCCAGATTGCGTCCATTAAACTAACATAAATATCCCATTTTTCAAACATAAAGTGATTAGTGAAATCAAAAATAGCATAGGTTAAAGAACCAAATAAGCCACCATACATTACAGCACTACGAAATCTAGTCATATCAGATTTAGATGTATCAATATGAGGTAAAACAAATGTAATTATACCAATCGCAATAGCCATATAAACAATTAATGCTGAATATAAACGATTATCAGGGTAAGGCTTACCGCTTATTTGTAATGTTTTTTTCTTAAAAAAATCAGCATTTAAGTATAAATAAGGAGCATCAATAGCAATGACAAGTAAAACACAAACTATAAATTGTATAATATTCATTTTATGATGATTAAAATGTATTGAAAATATTTATATATTATTATATTATTATATTATTAGAATATTTTTATTAGAGATATAATAAATATATAAATATTATATAATATTATAGATAATATATATAAAATACTATAGATAATATATATAAAATAATTAAATAACAATAGAATTAAATAATTAAGAACTATGGATATTGATAAAATACAACTTACCTTTAAAGAAAATGATAAATTAGAAACTATTATAAAAAAAATACCTATTTATAATATTGAAAATACTCTAAATAATAAAGTAAAACTATATTTAACTCAAAAAGCAGAACAAATTATTAACTATCATAATCCTATGATGGAATTAAATAATAATAATAAATTATTTTTTGTTTTACCTTATTTACCTAATTATTATTTTATGATAGCCTATACAGTATTAAATGTAAATCATCCTTATTTAATTTATTTTAATTTAAATCATACTTATATTAATGTTTTAATACCTTTAGGTAAAGATTATAAACAAGCAAATATAAATGACTATAATGAAATTATTAAAACTCTTGTCTTTTCAAATGTATCTAGAAATAGAAATAGAAATGGCAAAAATAATTTAAATTCCAAATCCAATACAGTTTTATTATCAGCCATTTATTTATTATTGAATAATACTATTGAAATACGTAAAAATGGTATTTTAAATTCACAGTTTAATATTCTAGCCTGTGAAAATATACCTGTATGTATTACTAAAATAAATGAAATTAGTAAAATGAGATTAAGTGAAAGTGAAAAACAAGTTATGTATAAACAATATAACGAACATTATTTAAAAATTGGATTTGATTTGTTGAAAAAATACTTTAAATTATTAGGAAATAAAAATTATAGCGAAGCCTATTCTTTTTTAAAAGGCGGGGAAACAAAACATAATGATTATTATAAAAAAAGAAGATTAAATAATTATTTTAAAAATAATAAAAGTATTATAGGTCATCTAGAAATATTTATTTCATTATATGAAATTTTACATATGGTTAGAATGAAATTATTAAATTATTAATTTATTAAAATTATTTTTTTAAATTAATTATTGTTTTAAAGTTTTATTCAGTTTTATTTAGTTATTAAAATATTTATATAAAGTATAAATAAGATACTAAATTTTAATTTATTTAAGATGTATAAAAAAAATTCTATAAATAAAATTAAAAAACAACATCATACTTATAAACGAACAAAAAAATGTAGTTATGGTAGGTCTAGTAATAAAAAGAATACTAAACATAATAAAAGAACACAAAAATATGGGTATTACAATAAAAATAATAAAATAACTAAAAAACGAGTTTATAATAAAAAAAAGAAAGGGTTGGTAGGTGGGGCTGGAGACACTGTACCTGAATGGGAACAAACTACCTCATTTTTAAACCCACAAACCTCTTTAGATAATACATTTATTATTAAATTAATTATTGAGTATGAAAAAAAGTCAAAAAATCAAATACAAATTACTCAAGATATAAAACAAGATTATTATATTTATATGAAAATGAATAAGTTAAATATTGATCAATTAGTTAAACTTATAAAAGGAGAACAAGCGAAAAACGAACAAAATGTAGAAGTTAATATACTAACAAATAAAAAGTTAAATAAAGATGTAGAAGAAAATATAACAACATTAATACAAAAAGATTTAGATGAATTAAAACAGTTTATTATTGGTTCTCAAATAGCAAGAAAAAAATCAAATATTGATAAAACAACTATTATTATAGAAAATATAAAAAATAATAAATATAATAATGAATTTGTATATAAATTTTATAAATATTTAAGACAATATAATAAAATAGTAAGAGAATTACAATCACAAATTAGAACTAATTCTTTATATAACATTATAGAAGTTGCACAAAATATTAAAGGCACACATATTAATGTGAAATCAGTTTTTAAAGATAAAATATTTACAAATAATCTTGAACATGTAGATAATATTTATGTTGTAGATGGACAGTCTGGAGCAAAATGTGGATTACACGCAATTAATAATTTACTTCAATTAAAAAATCCAGAGTGTTTTGCTACTGTAGAAAAATGTGAAATTCAAAAAGTTTTAGAAAAAGATGAAGGATCCGATGGTAATAATTTGCAATCACAACAACTAATTGCTTTAATAAATGGTAGTATAATAGCTGTAGGAAATAAGAAGTCTAAAAAATTTCCTGAATTTTTGAATGGAAACTATTTTGCCGAATTTATTGACAATAATGATAACAATATTTATGATAAATTGGTTAATAAAAAGACAAATAATAAAATATTTATAGGTTTAATTGAAGGAAACATTGGTCATTATGTAGCATGGAGATTGTATAAAAATAATTTGTGGTATGTAATTGATTCACTAAATAGTATAACTAAATATTCTTACGAAGATGGAATTAAGGTTTTAAAATCTCGTTTAAAAATCCCCATCAAAGAACAAGAATTATATAGTAGGTACGAACATATTGCTGTTTATGAAGATTTATTAGTGAATAAAACATATGTAAAATGTTTTAAATTTACAGAAGAAGTAGAAAAAGTTAACAAAGTAGACAAAAGTTCAACATTAAACCAACATAAACAACCAAACCAATTAGAAGAAACTGAATTAGGTTTAACACTCGAAACTAAATTTAAAGAAAAAATACCTGACTTTGAACACTATTATATTTATGTTAAATTATGTAATGATTATTTATTTAAAAACATAAAATTAGAAAATCAAATTTGTAACTTTAAAGAAAACTTGGTAGAAGTAGGTGAACGTGGTTCATCTGGTTTTACTTTAACTTTTACTTGTCAAAATAATAATATTTATACAATAAAATTATTAATTAATCTTGATAATAGGTCAAACCTTAATGAGTTTATAAAAAGAGCATACCCTATAATTTGTAACGAATTCTCATCAATAAATGATATTAAAAGTGAATATATATTAAAAGTATATAAATATTTTCTTTATGATGGGGAAAAATTTAACATTTATTCAAAATGTAATGATAATATTACTGAAAATGAAGTAGAAATTATTAATGGTGATAGTAATGCAAAAATAAAAGAATTATTAAATAAAAATTCTGAAAAACCCGTTTTGTTTACAGGATTAATACTTGAAAATATTCAATATGAATTAGAAAAAGTTAATAATAAATATATAAACTTATCATCATTACAGATAATTACTTTATTTTATCATTATTTATTAGGTATAAGATATATGAATATAAAAAAAAAAACACATACAGATATAAAAATAGGTAATTTAATGTTTAATAATAATAATAATGAAATAAAAGGTAAAATTATTGATTTAGGAGGAGTATATACATTTGATAGTAAAGACTTAAAACATTTTAATGTACATACACTAGAAGTACCCGGATATCAAGTTAAGAATATTATTAATAATAAAATAAAGAATAATCAAGAAATATTTTTAGAAGAAAAAAATAATTTTTCAAAGTTTTTAGATAAATATGATTTATATATGTTAGGTTTGTGTTTTACCAACCTGTTGGGAAATTTAGAACAGATTGAGATTGATAAAGATAAATTAAATACTCTCAATGAAAATGTTTTAAAAAAATGTATACTTGAAGATTACACTTATCGTTTAACTATTGATGATGCAATAACATTAACAAAAAACATAATAGATGACGTTGGCGGGAAAGGAACATCAGCAGCACCAACCACATCAACATTACCAGCACCAGCACCAGCACACGCACAACCAGTATACGCAAAAGCAAAAGCAAAAGCAGCAGCAGACGCAAAAGCAGCAGCAGACGCACAAGCAGCCGCAGAAGCACAAGAACTATCTCATTTTTGGTATAAAGGGTGGCCTGACAATGGAGTAGTTGAATATAATGAGGATAGATTTAATAATTTTATAAGAAAAATATATTCAGATATTAAAGATAAAGGAAATAGCGATAATACAACAGTTATTCACTGTAGTGCTGGTGTAGGAAGGTCTGGAGTTGTATATGTTATTTTATCTATATTATTTGAGTATAAATTTGATAATAAAAACAAAATAGAAATGGAAAATAAATATACATTAGGTAATAAAATAATAGAAACTATTATAAAAGGTAGAGCAAAAAGAAATTTATTAGTTCAAACCTTAGAGCAATGTATATTGATATTTTATTATTTATGTCATTGGGTAATACATTTTACAGATGATAATGAAGACTATAATACTAGTGTTAATAAGTTGACAAAATTATATGAGCCAATTCCAAGAGTGTTTATAAATATTCCTACTAATACTAAAATTAACGGTATAAAAGTAGTCAATCAAACGCAAATTATTGCTAAAAAATACGAAAATAAAAATAGATATAGTAATATATTACCATATGACGATAGTAGAGTTATACTAGACCCTAAAAATAATGAAAATTCTGATTATATAAATGCCTCACATATGGAAGATTTTAGTGGCGGGTATAAAGTAATTTTATCACAAGGACCAACATTAGAAACATTTGATGATTTTTATTTAATGTTAAAACAACAAAAAGTAAAAAGAATTGTAATGGTTACTAATCTTGTTGAAAAAGGCACAAAATGTAATGCTTATATTTCACAATTTGACCCTAACATAATGGAAAGAATACAAGGTATAGTTGAAAATTTTCATTCTTTATTAACATTACAAAGTAATGGTTCTAATTTAACATTAGACTTTAAAAAAGATGTAAAAGTAAATGAACTATTACCACCACTACGTCCACTTAAACCAAACGCATTAAAACAAATGATAACACTACCATCAGAAGCACCAACATCAGAATCAGAAAAACAGGAAGCCAATGCCAAAGCAAAACAAGAAGCCGATGCCAAAGCAAAACAAGAAGCCGATGCCAAAGCGAAAAAGGAAGCCGATGCCAAAGCAGCAGCAGCAGACGCACAAGCAGCAGCAGACGCACAAGCAGCAGCAGACGCACAAGCAGCAGTAGACGCACAAGCAGCAGCAGACGCAAAAGCAGCAG
>Ga0233427_10004826_pt1 | contig 11035 bp, 9 predicted proteins | sample SI_118_April2016_5_FD_179885 | JGI IMG/M metagenome (GOLD analysis project Ga0233427, IMG submission 179885) | Seawater microbial communities from Saanich Inlet, British Columbia, Canada - SI_118_April2016_100_MG | ecosystem: Environmental > Aquatic > Marine > Inlet | place: Canada: British...
GAGGGCGTCCTCGACCGTGGCCATCGCCTTCTCCTCGCTGGTGTTCAGGGCGAACGCCAACTCGGAAACGAGCACGTCGAGGGCCTTCGTGTACAGCATCTTCTCGCCAGCCGAGAGGCCCTTGGCCTGGTCCCGTAGTGCGAGGTTCCGGACCACCTCGGCGACCTGGTAGACGTCGCCGCTTTTCAGCTTCTCCTGGTGGTTCTTGAATCGCCGCGACCAGTTGGCCGGCTCCCGGATGTCCCTCTTCTGGAGCACCTCGAAGAGGTCTTCGACGTCCTCCTTGGAGATGGGCCAGCGCATGCCCACGTCCTCGGCGTTGGCCACAGGCACCGCCAGCGTCATGTCGCCGTGGGCCATCCGGAGCACCAGGTACTCCGTGGTCTGGCCGGTCGGGTCCTTGCGCTTCTCCCGCTTCTCGACGACTGCGGCACCGTGGTGCGGGTAGACGACCTTGTCGCCGGGCTTGAACATCTGGGGGCCTCCGGGGCTGAAACGTGACAGGGAAGGTTATCGGGTGGACGGGTGCCGGTCCGCTGTGACCGGTGGCGCCCGGGTGGGGCGCCTGGTGGATCAGGCGCCGACGCGCTTGCGGGCGTCGAGACTTCGTTGGATCAGGTGTTCGGGCACACCGAACTGGTTTCCGACAGCGCCTGTTGCGCCCTCGTCGCCTTCATCGGAATCAACCGAATCCGCAGGGGCCTCGAGTGCTCTTCGCTCGGTTTCGGCCCGGTCGAACTGGAACCGGCCCCAGTCGTCCTGATGGCAGAGGTTGTCGTGGCTGACCTGTCCCATGCGGACGCCGTTGTCGAAGTCGACCCAGTAGCGGTACCAGGCGAATCCATTGGCGACCCGGACCCTGCCCACGGTGCCCTCCGGGACGCCGGGAAGCTCCACGGTGGCGACCACCTTCTTGTAGCGCTTGATCGGAAGCGTGCGATCGATCGTCTTGGGCATTGGCTGGAATCCTCGGCGGGGTGGGCCGTGCGCGGAAGGCGAACGTTAGCGGCCAGCGGAGCGGCCGGTGACGACCAGGTCCACGAGGCGTGCCACGACGTCATCGATAGGCACGTCGTGGCGCTCGCCGTCGGATCGGGCGGTGAGCTCCACTATCGAATTCTCGAGGCCCCTGGGGCCGATCGTGACCCTCAGCGGAATGCCGATCAGCTCGGCATCGGCGAACTTCACACCCGGTCGACCATCCCGATCGTCCAGCAGGACATCCACGCCGGCGGCCCTGAGCTCGCTGTAGAGACGCTCGGCGCATCCCATCGACTCCTCGTGGTCCACCTTCACCACGGTCAGGACCACCTCGTACGGGGCGATGCCCATTGGCCAGACCAGGCCGTTCTCGTCGTGGTGTGTCTCGGCCACGGCCGCCATTGCCCGGCCCACCCCGATCCCGTAGGAACCCATGGTCGGAACCTGGTTCACGCCGTCGGCGTCGAGGACCGTCACGCCCATGGCGTCGGCGTACCTGCGGCCCAGCTTGAAGATGTGCCCCGCCTCGATGCAGCGGGCGATGCGCAGCGTCGCTCCGCAGGAGGCGCAGGACTCGCCGTCCACTATCGAGCGCAGGTCCAACCAGTGGTCGACAGCCACGTCACGTTCGACGTCGACGCCTTCGAGGTGGACGTCGTCCTCGTTGGCTCCTGTGGTCATGCCGGAGCGCGAGCGCAGGGCCTCGTCGGCGTAGATGGTGAGGTTGGTGACACCCACGGCGCCGAGGCTGCCGGGCGATGCGCCGAGGGCGGCCCGGATCTCGTCGCCATCCGCCGACACCACCTCGATGGCTCCCGTAGCGTCCACGAACTTCTGCTCCAGGAACGGATGGTCGCCCCTCAACAGGATGAGGGTGAGCGTTCCGTCCACCCGGTAGACGAGCGTCTTGACCTGGTGGACGGCCGGGTGGCCCGCCTCGGCCAGGGCGGCAATGGTGCGGACGCCGGGGGTTGCGAAGCGTTCGGGTGCGTCTCCACAGGAACGGTTCTCAACCTCAGGTAGGGCGGAGGTGGCGCGTTCCACGTTCGCCGAGTAGCCGCACCCACCACAGATCGCCACGTCGTCCTCGCCGGCGGACGACTCGACCATGAACTCGATCGAGGCGCTGCCACCCATGGCGCCGGATGAGGCCTCCACGGGCAGGGCATCGAGGTCCAGGCGCCGGAAGATCCTCTGGTAGGCGTCGTGGTGCAGGTCGAAGGAGTGGTCCAGGCCGGCATCGTCCAGGTCGAAGGAGTAGGAGTCCTTCATGGCGAACTCCCGCACCCGCAGCAGGCCCGACTTGGGCCGCGGCTCGTCCCGGAACTTCCACTGGATCTGGTACCAGAGCTGCGGGAGGTCGCGGTAGGAGTTCAGCTCGCTGGCGATCCCGGCGAAGACCTCCTCGTGGGTCATTCCGAGGGCCAGGTCGGCTCCCTTGCGATCCGTGAGGCGGAACATCTCGTCGCCCATCGACTCCCAACGGCCCGAAGCCTGCCAGACCGAAGCCGGGTGCATGGCCGGCAGCAGGAACTCCTGGGCGCCGATGCCGTCCATCTCCTGGCGGATGATCTCGCCGACTTTCTGGTGGACCCTCCAACCCAGGGGCAGCATCGAGTAGTGCCCTGACTGCAGTTGGCGCATGAAGCCGCCGCGTACCAGAAGGCGGTGGCTGACAGCCTCGGCCTCGGCCGGGGCGTCGCGAAGGGTAGGGATGAACAGCGATGACCAGCGCACCGGTCGATCCTCCTCGGTGGCGGTGTTTCGACACCCTACCGATCAGGGCCGGTCAAGTCGGACCCAAAGGTGACGGATACCGCATCCGACCGCTTCGGCGTGATCCCGGTGGTCGTGGCAGACTCCCGCGCATGAGTGACATCACCACCGCTGACGTACGTGCCGAGCTGGAGGCCTGGCTCGGGGAGAACTGGGATCCCGAACTGACCGTCGTGGAGTGGTGGGAGCGCCTCTACGACGCCCGCTGGAGCTCGCCGGCCATGCCGGTGGAGGCAGGCGGCAGGGGTTATGGCCGTGACCTCGCCTCAGAGGTCTCGACCGTCCTGGCCGAGGCGAATGTCGTCGGGCCGCCCACTGGCCTGGGTCTGATGCTGGCAGCCCCGACCATTGCCGTACACGGCACGCCCGAGCAGGTGGACCGCTACATCCCGGAGATCCTGGACGGCACCGTCGCATGGTGCCAGCTCTTCTCCGAGCCGGGTGCCGGGTCGGACCTGGCCGGCTTGCAGGCCAAGGCGGTCCGGGACGGCGACGAGTGGGTCATCACCGGCCAGAAGGTATGGACGTCCGGCGGGCACATGGCCCAGAAGGGCATGCTCATTGCCAGGACCGACCCTGACGCCCCGAAGCACCAGGGCATCACCTACTTCGTCATTGACATGGACCAGCCCGGTGTCGAGGTTCGACCGCTGCGCGAGATGACCGGTCAGGCCCTCTTCAACGAGGTCTTCCTGGACGAGGCCAGGGTTCCCCATGACGCCGTGATTGGTGGTCTTGGCGCTGGTTGGGCGGTTGCCAACACCACGCTCGCCGTTGAGCGCGCCAGTCTGGGCGGCGGAGGAAGGCACCCTGTCTCGGTGCCGCCGGGCCCGACAGCCGGCCGCCTCGGCAAGCGGGTCGGGGACTTCGCCGAGCGGGCCAACCGTGGCCCCGACGGGGAGGGCGGACGTGGCATGGGTACCGACGCCATGATCGACCTTGCCCGGGTCGCCGGCAACGCCGACGACCTGATCGTCCGCCAGGAGATCGTCAAGTTGCACATCCTCGGCGAGGTGAACCGCCTCAACATGTTGAGGGCCAAGTCCGGAGGCAGCCGGACCGGAGCCGAGGGAAACCTCGCCAAGCTCTCGATGAGCGAGATGGTCCGTCAGAGCCGCGAGGTGGGAAATCTCATCATCGGTGCCGACGGGATGCTCGCCTCCAGCGAGAGCGCCACCGGTGGCGTCGTCCAGGAGGTGACGGTGTTCAGCCCGGCACCGGCCATCTACGGCGGAACGGACCAGGTTCAGCGCAACATCATCGGTGAACGGGTGCTGGGCCTCCCCAAGGAGCCTGGATCGCCGAAGGGCACCCCGTTCCGGGAACTGCTCCAGAACTAGCGCTGTGTCGGCCAACGCGGCCGACCCCCAGGCGGTCAGGCAGTCAGGCGATCCAGGTGGTCGCCGAGGGCCCTTCGTACCGCTTCTGGTTCCTCCATCATCGGAGCGTGCCCCGAGTCGGGTAGTTCCACGATGCTGGCCAACGGCATCGCGTCAAGCAACGGCTGGGCAGCCCTGCGTGGGGTCATCCTGTCGAGGGAGCCGAGGATGAGCGTGGTTGGACAGGTCAACGACGTGGCGGCATCCACCGCACCCTGATAGGCAGCGCATGCTGCCAGGTCCGGTCCTAGTACCCCAGGCGGGCACGCCTCGATGACCGCACGGCTGGTGCCGGTCATGGACATCCCGGGGGTGGGGTTCAGGCCGAACCGCTGGTCCGGGCCGTGCATCCATCCGGCCATGAGGGCCGCTGCCAGCGGATCGTCGGCATCCGCCGCGGTCTGGAGGTCCGGATGGACCGGCATGGCCGCCCCGACCCCCATCAGGACGACCGAGGCAATGCGGTCCGGTGTGGCGGCTGCCGCCTCCAGGGCGATGAAGGCTCCCATGGAGTGGCCGACCAGGTGGATAGGACCATCGAGGGCGTCGGCCAGACAGGCGGTCCATGCAGCCAATTCGCCGATCGAGGTCAGCGCCGGGCCGTCGGAGTCGCCGTGGCCGGGAAGGTCCACGGCCAGGGCCCGGGTGCCGTGGTGGGCCAGCCACCGGGTCTGCTGCGACCAGACGGAGCGGTCCATGCCCGCCCCGTGGAGAAGCACCACCAGCGGGGCGTTGGCCACCTCGTCACGTTCGATGGACACTGCGCCGGTGGCGGCATTGACCGTTCGGCCGTCAACCTGGAGCTTCACTGCCGGCCCCTAGCGCTGTGAGGCCCGTAGGGCCCGGGAGAGGTCATCGCAGATGTCGTCCGGGTCCTCCAGGCCGACGCTCAGTCGAACCAGCTCCTCGCCGATCCCGGCCACGGCCAGATCCTCGGCGCTCATCTGCTGGTGGGTGGTGGAGGCTGGGTGGATCACGAGGGTCTTGGCATCGCCCACGTTCGCCAGATGCGAAGCGAGGCCCACCGCCTCTATGAACCTGCGTCCGGCGTCTCGCCCGCCGTGTACGCCGAAGCTCAGGATCGCGCCGGCGCCCTTCGGGTAGAGGCGCTTCGCCAGGTCGTGGTCGGGATGGCTGGGGTGCGCCGGGTGGCTGATCCACGACACGGCATCGTGTCCATCCAGCATGTCGATGACGCGGAGGGTGTTGTCGATGTGGCGCGCCATGCGCACCGGCAGCGTCTCGACGCCCTGCAACAGGTAGAAGGCGTTCGCCGGACTCATACAGCCGCCGAAGTCGCGCAGTCCCTCGGCGCGGGCCCGCATCGACAGGGCGGCGGGACCGAACTCCTCGGTGAAGGTGATCCCGTGGTAGCCGTCGTAGGGCTCCGAGAGGGTGGGGAACTTCCCGTCGGCGGCCCAGTCGAAGCGGCCGCCGTCCACGACGATCCCGCCGATCGCCACGCCGTGGCCGCCCAGGAACTTGGTGACCGAGTGGATGACGATGTCGGCCCCGTGCTCGATGGGGCGGATCAGGTATGGCGTGGCGAACGTGGAGTCCACCGCGAGCGGCAGGCCGGCACTGTGCGCCACGTCGGCGACCGCCGCGATGTCGAGTACCTCGATGCCGGGATTTCCGAGCGTCTCGGCGAACACGAGACGCGTCTCGGGTCGGATCGCCTCGGCGAAGGCCTGCGGGTCCCGGGGGTCCACGAACGTGGTCGTGATCCCGAAGCGCGGCATCGTCAGATTCAACATGTTGTGGCTGCCGCCGTAGATGTTGCGGCTGGCCACCACGTGGTCCCCGGCACTCAGGATCGTCGCGACCGCCAGGTGGAACGCCGCCTGGCCACTCGACGTGCAGACCCCGCCGACCCCGCCCTCCAGGGAGGCGATGCGTTCCTCCAACACCGCCACCGTCGGGTTCGATATGCGTGAGTAGAGGTGACCGCTGATCTCCAGGTTGAAGAGACCGGAGGCGTGGTCCACGGAGTCGAACACGAACGACGTGGTCTGGTGGATGGGCACGGCACGCGAGCCGGTGACCGGATCCGGTCGCTGGCCGGCGTGCAGAGCCCGGGTATCGAAGCGGTGGCCGTCTGGTTCGATCACAGTTGCATCCTTCAGCAGGTGACGGCGGCTGCCAGCCGGTCCAGGGCGTCGTCAGAGCCTATTGCCACTATCACGTCGCCCTCGGCGAACGGACGGCTGGTGACGTCGTCCGTGTGGAAGCGCGACATCATGTCGCGAACGCTCAGGACTACGGCACCGGTGGTCTGGCGGATCGTCAACTCGTCGATTGTCTGGTCCACGAACCCGCATCCGTCGGGAAGCCGGATCTCGCGGAGCTTTGCCTCGAAGCTGCCGTCGTGGACGACGACGTCCACGAAGTCGGCCACGTTGGGCTGGGTTGCGAGGCTGGCCATGCGGGCTCCGCCAATCTCGTACGGGTTGACGGCTCTGTCGGCACCCACCTGGAGCATCTTGGCCATCGCCTCGGGGTCGTCGGCCCGCGAAACGATGAAGAGTTCCGAGTTCATCTTCCTGGACGAGAGCGTGACGTAGAGGTTGTCCACGGCGGTCCCCAGGGCGGTCACGAGGGTGGCGGCCCGCTCAATGCCGGCCCGTCGGAGGATCTCGTCACTGGTGGCGTCGCCCATGACGTGGAGCGTGTCTCGCTCGCTGAAACGGGCGGGGTCCCGGTCCACGACGACGACCTCCTGGCCGATCGATCGGACGAACTCCGTGATGGCCTGTCCGACGCGGCCCGTGCCGCAGACGATCAGGTGCCCAGTCATGGCGTCGATGGTGCGTTGCATGCGGTACCTCCGTAGTTGGCCGGTGAGCCGACCCTCGACGATGCTCTCGATCACCGAGGTGGCGCCGTAGAGCATCGAGCCGGTGCCCAGGATGATGAGCACCGAGGTGAATGCCTTCCACGTCGTGCCCGGGTCGCCGTCGGCGATCTCCCGGAAGCCGACGGTGCTGACGGTGATGATGGTCTGGTAGACGGCGTCGACCGCTCCCAATCCGAGTATCGAGTAGCCGACCGTGCCGACGAGCAGTACGCCCACGAGGAGCGCTGCGGCCATCGCAAGGTGCCCCCAGGTGTCGGGACGCAGGTTGCCGGGCATCCCCGCAGGGTAGGTCAACGGCCGGTACCGGCCTGTGCGTGGTAGGGGACCAGCATGCCCATGGGGGCGGCTCCAGTGTCTAGAGTGCGCGGCCATGCGGATTGGTTTCATCGGGTTGGGCAACGTCGGCGCCAAGTTGGCCGGAAGCCTGCAACGCAACGGCTTCGACCTCACGGTCCGGGATCTGGACCCGCTGGCCGCCCAACCGTTCCTCGACGCCGGTGCCTCCTGGGCTAGGTCCCCCAGGGAGATGGCCGAGGTATGCGACACGATCATCACGTGCCTACCTTCTCCTACCGCCTGCTCCGAGGTGATGGAGGCCGACGACGGGATCCTGGCTGGACTGTCGGCGGGCAAGGTCTGGATGGAGATGAGCACCACCGACGAGGCCGAGGTGCGACGCATGGGGGCGCTGGTGCAGGCCGTGGGCGCCGAACCCGTCGACTGTCCGGTGTCCGGGGGTTGCCACAGGGCTGCGACCGGCAACATCGCCATCCTGGCCGGATGTGAGAGGTCCACCTTCGAGCGGGTGCTGCCCGTGCTCACCGCCATGGGGCGGCGCATCCTGCACACCGGGCCACTGGGCTCGGCCTCGGTCCTGAAGGTGGTCACCAACTATCTGGCGACCGCGAACCTGGTCACGCTGAGCGAGGCGCTGGTGACGGCAGCCGCCGCCGGCATGGACCTCTCGACCACGTATGAGGCCATCCGGGTCTCGTCGGGCAACTCGTTCGTGCACGAGACCGAGAGTCAGGTGATTTTGAACGGCAGCCGGGACATCAGCTTCACCATGGACCTGGTGGTGAAGGACATTGGCCTGTTCGACGATGTGGCGACCCGACATGGGGTGCCGTTGGAGGTGTCGCCGCTGCTTCGGCGGATCTTCGAGGACGGGCAGGAGCGCTACGGGCCACGCGAGTGGTCACCCAACATCATCCGCCGTCTCGAGGAGCCCACCGGCCTGGAGATCCGTGCGGCCGGCTTCCCGGCCGAGATCCTCGACGATGAACCCGAGGAGTCCGGCTACGAGGTGGTACCGAGGCGATGAATCGACTGCCCGAGACAATGACGGCCCTGCACCTGGTGGGCAACGGTGGTCCGGAGATGCTGGTGCTACGTCACGACGTGCCGGTTCCCATTCCCGCAGCAGACGAGGTCCTGGTTCGGGTCAGGGCCTGCGGTATGAACAACACGGACGTGAACACCAGAGTGGGTTGGTATTCCAAGTCGGTGACCGGTGCCACCGGGTCGGCTGGCTTCGGTTCGGAGGCGGGTCAGGACGGCACCTGGGGCGGTGGCGGCCTCACATTCCCACGCATCCAAGGTGCCGACCCGTGCGGTGAGGTGGTGGCGGTCGGTGAGGCGGTGGGCTCAGACCTGATGGGCTGTCGGGTGCTGGCCGACGGCTGGATCCGTGACGCCGTCGACCCGGCTGACCGTTCGAAGGCCGGCTACCTGGGCTCGGAGCGCGACGGCGGCTACGCCCAGTTCTGTGCAGTCCCGGCCCGCAACGTCTACCCGGTCAAGAGCGACCTGACCGACGTCGAGTTGGCTTCCTTTCCATGTTCGTGGGCCACCGCCGAGCACATGCTCACCAGGCCTGCTCTCGTCGCCGGAGAGACGGTGGTGGTGACCGGTGCGTCGGGCGGAGTCGGCTCGGCGCTGGTGCAGCTGGCCAAACTGCGGGGCGCCCGGGTGGTGGCGGTGACCAGCGCGGCGAAGTTTTCCGACGTATCGGCCTGCGGGGCCGACGTGTGCGTGGATCGGGCATCGACAGACCTGGCGGACGCTGTCGTCGAGGCGGCCGGAGGCACTGTGGACGTCCTGGCCGACGTGGTGGGCGGCACCGACTTCGCTCCGCTCCTGGATGTCGTGCGCCGGGGAGGCCGGTACACGACGGCGGGGGCCATAGCAGGCCCGATCGTGAACCTGGACCTGAGGACGCTCTACCTGAACGACCTGGAGCTCTACGGCTGCGCGGTTTACGAGCCGGTCGTCTTCGAAGCCCTCGTCGGCTACATCCAGCGTGGCGAGGTGCGACCGGTGGTGGCCGCCACCTGGCCGCTCACGGAGTTCAGGGAAGCCCAGGAGGCCTTCGTGGCCAAGGCCCACACTGGCGCCATGGTCATCACCATCGACTGACCGTCGGGCCGGAGGTCGGTCGGCCTAGCCGTCTGCCGGAGCCCTCCGAGGTCAGCTCAGGTGATTGGCGGCTCGTCTACGTGGAGGGGTGCGTAGAAGTCCAGGTTCTCCCGGAGCAGGTCGAATGCGGTCATGTCGGTTTCGGGAAGCTCACCCTCGTGCACCCCGACCGGCTGGGTCCTGTCTCCCCATCTGAGGGCTATCGAACCCCATGTGACGCCACCGCCGAAGGCTGTCAGGACGATCGTGTCGCCCGGTTGCACCCGCCCGGCGTCGAGTGCATCGCTGATGGCCATCGGGATCGAGGCCGCTGCCGTGTTGCCCAACTCGGCGATGTTCATGAACACCCGATCCGCTTCGATTCCCAGGCGTCGGGTGGCCGACTCGATGATCCGGGCGTTGGCCTGATGGGGGACCACGAGGTCCACATCGTCGGCGGTGAGGCCAGCGAGTTCCAGGACCCGGGCCGCTGACGCCGAGATGTTCTGCACCGCCATCTTGAACACGGCTTGACCCTCGAAGTGCAGCCCGAACGTCTCGGGGTCGTTGGTGGGCGACGGCTCGCCTTGCGAGCCCATGGACCTGATGACCATCGTGGGACCCTTGCCACCGTCGGCACCGAGGTCCACAGCCAGCACGCCCGCACCGTCCTCGGATGATTCGAACACGACGGCGCCGGCCCCGTCGCCGAACAGGATGCTGGTGCCGCGGTCGCGGTAGTCCATGGCGTAGTGGAGTTTCTCGGCGCCGATTAGGAGGACCTTTTTGGCGAAGCCCGCCTGGATCAGCCCGGCCACCACCGACGTTCCGTAGACGAAGCCGGAGCAGGCGGCGTTCAGGTCGAAGGCGGCAGAGCCGATAGCGCCGATCCGGTCCTGGATCATGGCGGCGGTACTGGGACAGAGGAGTTCGGGAGTGCACGTGGCGACCACGATCAGGTCCAGGTCGGAGGCCTCCATGCCCGCACACGCCAGGGCGCGTCGGGCCGCCAGTTCTGCCAGATCCGTCACCTCGACGTGTGAGAGTCGCCGGTTCCGGATGCCGGTCCGCTGGACGATCCACTCGTCGTCGGTGTCCATGAGGCGTTCCAGGTCGGCGTTGGACAACGTCACCGGCGGCACGCAACGGCCCCATCCGGTGATCACGGCTCGCCTCGGCATCGAATACTTCCTACCACGCCGGTCCCGTCGCTCCCTGAGGTGGGTACCCCACCAAGGTGGACGTCGCGGTGCCGGGATCTCTGGTGGCTGTAGGTTCAGTGGCCTTGTCCGTAGAGCAGATGTCCCTCTTCACCGCCCTGCTGGCGCTGGTGGCATTGGCCGTCACGGTGGGTCTGGTCGCCGTCGGAGCCACCGCCGGTGGCCGTCGGCGCCTCCGAGGGCTGCGGGCCGACATGATGCGCCTCGCCTTCTCGGTGGCTGCCGTGTCGACCGCCGCCAGCCTCTGGTTCTCGGAGGTGGGTGGCTTCATGCCCTGTGAGCTCTGCTGGTACCAGCGGGTCGCCATGTACCCGCTCGTGGTGGTCCTCGGCGTCGCCACATGGCGGGGCGATCCGGATCCCCGCTGGCGGGTTCTGCCCTTCTCGGTGGTCGGCCTTTTTGTGTCTGCCTACCACTACCAACTC
>Ga0233427_10004836_pt1 | contig 11011 bp, 9 predicted proteins | sample SI_118_April2016_5_FD_179885 | JGI IMG/M metagenome (GOLD analysis project Ga0233427, IMG submission 179885) | Seawater microbial communities from Saanich Inlet, British Columbia, Canada - SI_118_April2016_100_MG | ecosystem: Environmental > Aquatic > Marine > Inlet | place: Canada: British...
ATCCCGCTCGTGATCCTTGAACGCTCGCTCAAAGGGAATCAGTATCAGCCGCCGCCAGATGGCGTAATCCGTTCCCCGGATCCGAGGCTTGTGGTTCGTCGCCAGCGTCAGCAAAAACTCGGGAGTGAACTCAATTCCCTTTTTTGCGTACATCCCTCTTGCGTAGATCTTATCTCCACCCGAGACCATTTTGATCAGACCTTCGTCGAACTGATCTCCCTCACCGCTCTCGACAGCGACCGCGTAACGCACCCGGTAGAGGCGCACCAAATCGTCTCTTGGGCCGCCGGCATTGGCGTGACGCGCTGCCATCAATGACGCCGGATCAATCTGCTTAGCATAATCTGCAAGAACCCCCTGCAGTGTTGAGACAAAGGTTGATTTCCCGTTACTGCCGGTGCCATAGAGAATGACAACCACCTGTTCAGGATTGCCGCCCCATAGGGCATAGCCCGCTAACCGCTGAAGATATTCCGCAAGTCCCTGATCCCCGTCCATTATCTCCAGAACAAAATCTTCCCAGCGCGGACACCGGCTTTTGGGATCAAAGGGAACGGCAGTACTCTTAGTGATAAAGCACTCCCGGGCAGGAGCCAGCAGTTCCGACGTTCTAAGATCGACCGTGCCATTGGGTACACCAAGAAGGTGAGGTATGGCATCTAAATGGACATCCGACAGGTGAATGGATTGGGACCGGCTAGCAAGATCGGTCATTGCCTCTATTCGTGACTTACCCTGACTGGTAAGCCCCCACTTTCTGATCTTTTGACACAGCTCATCATCTGCTACATCACGAGACTCACTGTAGATGGAACAGACAACGTGGCGTGCTATCTCAAATATGTTGGGTATCGCTTCCCAGCGCACACCTGACCAGGCAATCCACCGCGCCAGTCCCGGCACGAACCGGACGTTGCCTTTGGTGATATCAATGAACCGCTCGACATTTCCAACATCCGTACAAAGTTGCTTTCGTGACGAGTGTTTAGGGAACCCCTTTAGTACTGTGTCAATAACACTGAGGGAGCCTGACTGAGTAGACGTTGGTCGCTTTAGTCCTGCCATCCAATATAAAGTGCCTACGGTGACCCCACCTTCAGCATCAAAACTGTCCCACTTACGCTGACACTCCTCTAACCCCGGATACTTCTCTCCCAGACCTGACCAGTCGTTAAACCAGTTAAAGGCACTCTCATCCCCAGTGGACTTAAGTGCCATGCCAACCCGGGTCCAATCGTCGTACCCGCAGTCCGGATCAAGGCGTTTGAGTGCCTTATCTATATTTTCACTGGCAACGATTGGGTAAGTTGAGACAACAACGGGAGGCCGGCGCTGATAACGCTCGACCAGACGATCTATGCTCTCCTGGATATTTTCCAGAGCAAAGGGTGTCTTCTCAAGAGAGTTCCCAGTAATGGTGAGAAAACGCTTCTCGCAATAGATCTCAAGGCCAACCTTAGAGTGGATCAAGGCTTTACCCAGACTGGCGTATCCGAAAAACCTAAGGCCTCGGCCGCCGGGACTGATCTCGAAATAGGTCCCAAGAGACGAGATCAGCTGAACGGCCAGTTCTGAAAGTTTTCCATCGGCATCAATACAGCCATCCAGGTCTCCTCCAATAACCCCAATCTCCCTACAAAGCGAGAAACCCAGGCCCGCAATGCTGCTATCAGAAAGGGCGTAGTCGTGTGCTTGAGCAAAGCCTGTCAGGCGCTCGGGGTCTGTGGCATTGCAGGAGCGCCCTGTTAAGGGGCTGACCGGAATCTTGTCAAACTTGCCGTTGCTACGGGGTTTAGCTCGCCACACCAGCCAGCAGGGAATCTCGACAAGGGCCTTTGGGATCTGCCAGTCACCGGCTATGGATCTGGCGTAAGGATCAGGGAGCGGTAGACTTAAAGTATCCATCAGACCCCCCGAGGCTGTGCTATCAGCGCAGGGATGTCTTCGGCACGCCAAGCTGTGATCCTAGGGCGGAGTTGCACCCCCAATGGAAAACGACCTACCTTAACGCCAGGCCACCGGTTGGAATTTCGGGCAAGAACTATTGCGGCTACAGCAAGATCGGCGAGCGGATTACTCCTGATCTGGTGATATCCGGCATAGTCGGTTGCAAGCAAAGAATTAGACATGTTCTGTCCCCAGTAATTTAGCCAGGGGCAGGTTATGAGACAGGCGTGAAGACGTGGCCGAATTCGGCTAGAACTTAACCGAATGAGATTCGTTCGGTTAGTGGGAGAGGGGAAAGACCGCCCTCAGCGAGGGCTGGGATTACTTGGGTTACGTGATATTCCCGAATTTATCCGTAGCCTCCTTCAAGTACCGACGTATCGTATCTGGATCAAGGGCGATACCACGCTTTTCGAGGTCCGAGGGGATAGAACCTTTGTTTCTTCCTGTAGCCGGGTTTCTAGACGCATCCCCTTGGTACCCATACTTGGAAACCGCCATTCCGAGAATCATCTTCAGCAGACTGGTCCGTTCAGTCTCGGAAAGGCCGTCCTTATTGTCGGTATGGGTATAAGTCGCTAATTCCTGTAGTTCATCAGGAACCTCTATCCCAGTTTGAGCGGCCCAGCGAACGAGCGATTCTGGCGTTATCTGTTCTTGCATCAGTCCAGCATCAATGGCACGAACTACCTGTTCGAGCCTCTGATGGTAATTGGTAACGAACGACGAGAATCCATCTACTTCTTCTAGAGATTCGAGATTAACCCTTGTGGGTTCCTTGCCGAACAATAGGGAAACGGCCTCTTCAGGCGTCCAGTAGGGCAATTTCAGCCAGTGATCAAAAACGGCGTCGGATTCGGTGCGGTTGAAGAAAGCAAATTCTTGTAGTCGGGTTTCATCCGGGGGCCAAAAGGATGTGGTGTAGGTGCTGTGCTGTTCTTTAGCCAGATCAACCATCTCCTCATCGGAACAATTATTTAGCTCCTCCCGATGAATCCCCCTAAACTCAACTGCTTTCGAGACAATTTTGTCAGTGCCTTCAGGGCATTCGAAAGCGAAGTCTTCCTCAGATATGGGAGATGCTGCAACGGCGGCATTCATCTCTTCCCACGTAACACCTGGAAACTCTACCCCACAGCGTTGCTTGACGATCTGCTCTATTGCTTCCGACCTGGATGATGGTGGGTTAAACACGTGGATTTCCTTTTCGGTAGTTAACGCCCATATCTCGTCTCGAGTTCGTCCGTTCGGATTATCCCCGGAACCAGTAGTTCGGCCCCCTACCCCGACAACCTCGATAACTCAAAAAATACTCAGTCAAAGCGACTTTGTTCTAGTCGTTCGCACCATTGTACTGATACCAGAAGGAGGGCTTGGCGACCAACAAGAAATCGGGTCTCGATAGCCGTCTTAGGGGCTTTCTGTAATTGGACAGAATTAATGGCGTGCCGTCAACCAGATACTGTTGCTCTCCTCTTAACTTGGGGGGAAATGGGACCGGCGGCGCCAAAGTCAGGAGTATCTTCGCTAAAAAAGAAGGTTCCACGCGGGACTATGGCTCACCGATCCGAAGGTGATAGTGGCCGTCCGGTCACACAGGCGGGGGCTTGGCGAGCCTAACGGTATAACCATGAACAATCTGTCAGAGAGACTTTCGTTGACAGTCAGTGACTGACCTTGCCTGCGAGTTTCTTAATGTCTGTTGCTGATTTAACGATGTGCATACGGCGATGGCAGTTAGGGCAAAGGGCTACCGTGTTAGATGGTGTGTCCTCCCCTCCCCTGGAAAGCCAAACAATGTGATGTGACTCCAGATAGGGATCACCGTTTTTCTTCTGAAACGGCGCGGGGCAGTCACACAAATCGCAAATCCCATTTGCTCGACGTCTCGAAAACTCCGCTACATGAGGGTCTCGCTCGTATTGCGTCGATTTTGTGGTTCGGCTGCCCGGCGTCTTAGGTGCATTTGAGGCTTTATCTTCTAGCTCTGATTCACTGAGCCGTTTCGCCCTTTTCGCTTTTGCACCCTGTGTTGCTCTGAAATCATCGTTGTTTTGAACGAGAGGCATGCCGTCGATAAGCTTAAGAGGAAACACCCACACATCACGGATATCACCTTCAGAGTCCGGTTGCCTCTCCTGGTACGGACTTCCCGTCAGACGTACCTGACCTTGATAGGTGTATTCCTTGTTCACAAACACCTCAAACAGATGCACGCCCACCCCGTTAGTGTTTGACTCGTTAAGAGTTTTGTTCTGTACTCCGTTTAGTTCCTGGTCGCCTACAAGGCCCATGCCGGTGTAATGAAGTGTGTTTTCTATCCATCGATCACCGTAGACCGATTTCACGTGATTAGAGACTAATACAAGAGTGTTGGTCTTATTAGATCGGCGCATCCCTCCTTGGGTGCTGCACTTAAAAACCTCTCGCAATCGAGCGTTATCAATAACTTCACCGATCTCAATTCCAAGGGGGGGAGTCGCCATGAAACGTTACCCGGCCTTTTTGTCCAAATTCGAAGACAAAGATTCAAGCTTTTCAAAGAGGCCTTGAATCACATTCTCTTGTCCACTGAATAGCTGCTCTGGCCCTCCAGAGTGAATATTTGTGAATGGTGTCTCGTAAAGCACATCTGCACCCATCACACCCCGAGAAGTAAGTTGATCAATCACCATCTCCACAAACCTCATCTGATTAGAGGTCAGATTTCGGTCAGACAGAAATTCAGAGAAGGCCTCCACGGCAGCCTGTCGGTCCATACCTACCATCTGCCTCACCAAGACTGATATCGATGGGGAGCCACTACTTTTTAAAGGACCTGAAAGCAAGACCTTGCCATCTTTGTCTCCAATATCGGTGAGGGTATCATCAAGGCCGTTTAGATCAGTCTCTGTTAGGGCTTGATTAGTTCTGAGCCTGTGGATCACGATGTGGTCAAGGTGATCAGATAAGTACTCCTTCACCTTTTTCTCGTACTGAAGCCCTGTCATTTTTGGAATATCAATCACATCATCACCCCGCATTTCTGTGATCTCGTCCTCAAAGTTTGTGTAGACAATATTTTTCTGAGCTTTATCAATCAGAGGCATCAGGGCTCATTCCACCGGCGATCGGGTCTAAGATACTTTTTGCTTTTGCCGACATCAGGTCTATTTTACTTTCACTTGAAGTAGATATCGTAGGAAACAATGACAATCTTCTATATCTGACAATGTCTCAAATTTCGGGATGTTCCTGTTCCGAAAAGTTCTTTCTCGTTTGGATAGTGATTAAAACAGCAGGGCTTGCGTTATCCATTTGTCGGAATACAACTTTACTTTCTAATCTTCTATTTGTCGGCACTTTTCCACCTTTGTCCAAGTAAGTCGTTCTATGATCTGCCTCCCATTTCTTTCCACCTATCGTAAATATTTTGGTGAGGAGAGGTATGTAATTATATTGGTAGAAAAACTCAATAAATTCGTGGAGAACCTTGTTATCTTCTTCGTAGTATTTTACTTTGTTGTCGGTAGTCATCTGTATTCTCCGTTAAGCCTTTCTACTGTGAGTTAGTTGCTTTGGCCTTTATACAACTTACTATTCCGTCACGGTAATCAATAGAAGTACAAAAATAAATCTCATCATCCTTAACCACCCAAGAAAAAAAAGCACCTCCATTGCTAGTACTTGTCGTAGATGACACGGCTACATCATTAGAGACAGAAATACCTGAGTATGTGGTTGAGGTTAAGAAAACAACTATCGTCACTAATCTTTTCATCATATTCTCCATTATTCAGATGTTAGACGGCTTCCTACTATCCAAAGACGTACCTTCTTGTTCTTAATTCGTAGATCGTCTTTCAGAAAGTTATATGCCTTGGGTTCATACTGGTTATCAAGATCCATACTAAATCTTCTGCGCTACATATATCGGTTCTACTTTTCTGAATTGTCCTGACAACTCTATGAAGTTTTTGTAAGTAGGTCGTTCATGACTTTTGCCTACTCTTCCTGTAACTGGAGGAGCTCCTCAGGTGCAAATTTCTGTGGTGCATAACACGACCCCCATTCAGTCTCGCCTAATGCACGCCAAAATAATTCTCGATTATGGAACAACCCCGAAATTCGACCTTCAAAGGATGAATGTACGTAATCCTCGACATCGCTTGTATCAAAATACTCCGGTAATTCAAATTGACTGCCGTCGAATAGATCAACTAGCTGTTAGGAACAGCAAACGAATCATTGATAATCTTTACCGCTTCCCTAGATTTCTTTTTCGCATTTATATCCCCGGTAAAACACAACAACTATTCAGTACCTTCGTCATCCCCCTACTCACCCGGGTCGAACCGTTGCAAAACCAAAAGCGTATTCTGTGAACCTTTGTAGTCTACGAATTTATCAAGTCCATCTAGTGCCTCAATGGCGCTTGCATTGTATTCCCAATTGCTTTCTAGCAATGTTTTCCGAGCCTCTTTCATTACCCGTTTTAGTGCGAAATAAATCTTCTTATCGGTCTCATCTCCCGTCTTAGATATAAAACCAGTATGGGCTCGTCTTATACGAAGCAGGTAGAACAACAACATTAGGGTTATGGCAAAACCCCTTTTCGGGTTTTGGGCCCATGATCGAAGATCGTCAATAAGCCCTAGGGCGATGTCATTCATCGTGTCGCGACTAGTAAAACTTGGCACATCCGGCCTACTACATAACAGCCTTTTTGCACCATACAGCCATTGTGTTGTGTACCAACGCTCGTGTTCCTTTTGTTCCTGTCGGTCGATAGCTGTCTTTTCCATAAGCGCGAAAAACGTTTGAATTTCGGTTTTCGACTTTGCAATACGAGAACAACTATGAACGTAACGAAAGGATAAATCTGTCGCATTCCGTGTAACTTGATGTAGATATTTACGAATTGCCGATGGTGTTGCACCAAACAACCATGTCCCAATTGTAATCAACTGTTCACGATGTTTTACAAGTAGATTCCTCTTTCTACCCTGGCATTTGTCAATGCCCCCAACTACCTTTAAAAAATTAGCATCAAGTCTGATACATAACTCTTTTACCAGTTTTTTTCCATCAGCGAAGGAACTGTTCCCATCAATATCAACAATCCGAAACAGTTCAGCAGACAGATTCACGCGCATGCCACTACTAATTGCGTCCTGCAATTGTCGCGCTTTTCTTAGATATGCACTCTCACTTGCAAAGCTTAAGTTAACGTTTAAGAAATCAGTAATAGCTTGGACGAGGTTGCGGTATGCTGTGATATTTGTATGTGTGCCAGGTAGAGCTTGATGTGGCAAGTTGCACCGAGGCCATCCTAGGGCTAACTTTGGAAGTTCGTCCCGGCTAATTTCTTCCATAGATTTCCAATCTAGGTAAACCTGATTTCCCTCCAGAAACTCCGAGTCTTCCGGGATGATCTCCACAGTGGGTAGCCCACCTGCTGATTGCATTTGCACGTGTAAATCGAGGGGCATTTGGTCTTGTGGGCCGTGCGGGAAATGGAAAGTAGTCTTCCTCAAATATCGATTTCCACGATCTTCGAGCTCGAGGATCGCATCTAACTCCGTTTGGCCAGCTTTCAACGCAAATTTCTTTTTTATGTTGCTGTGGTAGGGAACTCCACCTTCAGCTTCACTTCCACCAGGTATTAGAGGCACAAACGATTCATCAACCTCATCATCGTCTGGGCTCTCTTCCTGTGCGTGCACACCCAGATACGGTAGGACATCGAAATAGGTCGGCAGTCCCGACTGCCGACGAATTCCGTAGACACCAGCGCCAACCGCTATCGCTGTGCTCGCCTCTAAAGTGTTCCATATCGCGTCTGGGCTTGGACTTGCAACAACCCTACCTTTCACTTTCTTAGACAACTTTTTCGAAATATATGTCGACCAGTCGTTGTCGTCTTCTACAAATGGAAGTCCACCCACTATCACACCCCGCAGATGACCTTTAAGGCCGTCTATCTGGTCTGTCAGAAGCCGATCGATCAATTCATTCCAGGATGTTCCCTTTAGGTCGGCACGCGGCGTGGCATAAACAGAGTCCAATAAATCATGTATCTGCAAGTCAGTACGCAGTCTTGAATCAACGGGCAAAGAATTTTGGAGGTTGCTAGTAGGTAACAACTGCCACGAACCAGCTAAATTGAATAGTTTCGAATGCGCACCTTTACGTCGTGCAGGCGCGCCCCATACCTCAGGTATTCCAAGACAAAACCAGCTGGCTGCAAGATTGTCGCCCCGACTAAAAGAGTCAATCGATTCCAGCACGCCTTGTATGCGCATATTTACGAGGTCTAATACGTCAACGGCAATGCATTCTCCTCCTCCGGACCTAACTGGGCAGACGTAGGTCTCACCATCTAATTTTTTCTCTCTAAGTAAGAATTTTGTGCAGCTCAGGCCACCGACACCAAGGTGCAAAACCATCACATAATCCTTGTCGCTACTATTTAAAGTTAGCGTGCCCCCCAGTTTGTCTAGCCACGACAATGCTAACGCGACTGGAGTCCAGACAAAACGGATATTCCGCTTTCCCTTGCGCGAAAACGCATCCAATAGTTTTTGCTGACTAAAGTCAGATAACTGATCTGGAATAGCGATGAAATACTCCGAAGCATCCTCACACGCGTGGAGACGATCGAGAATATGTGCTGCCAACATATCTGCATGCTTACGACTGTTCGTTGCAGTAACCCACTCGGCATTTCCTGTTCTATCCTGAACAAGGCTTCGCCAAAGGAGAGGAACTGGGATCCTTTGGAGTGGTTCGTCAGGATCTATCCTTGCCTCTGGAGGCCACGGCATACCCAAGTCAATTCTGGAGGTCCTTGCGTTTTCTCCGACTAGGACTTCCGAGCCCCGTTCTTTAGGGCTGATTACAAATTCCATTTGTCCGGTAACGTCAGTTACAGGCGTATTGCTGGTCCATAGAGACTCGTTGACTCCCTCTAAAGCAGCGCCCACAACAATTTTGGGGTCTGTAGTTAGAACCATGACTCGAACCTTTCCGCTATGAGTTGGACAGCGCCACCCCAACAGGTTGAGTCTGATCCAACATTGATACATGCAATCTCAATATCCTGTTGTTCGAAAGAAACAATTTCTTGGCTAGGGCTTGTCCCCCGATGATTCACTAAGATCAGTCCAGCCATTGGTGTTGATAATCCAGACTGACGTGTTATGTCTTTCTGGGCATTTACAAGTGATTGGTATGCCGACTCAGTCGCGATAGATTTATCGAATAAATCAACTGATGCCATCGAATTAATGGCCCACACTACTGCGATCTTGATGCTCTTTGACTCCGACCCAATTCCCTCTTCAATCAAGTAGGCCTGTCCACCCAGGCCATTACAGTGTTGCACAATTGGATGTTGCTTTAGTTCTGAAGCATCAACTACAGACAAGACACCTCGATATTTTTTTCGTTGCTCAACTAGTCTCGGTCCTGGTCCCCAAGTACCAGATAACCGAGAGCCTAGTTGACTCATTTTGCTAACTTTGAATGAAGAGCGAACAAATCCTTCCGGCTCCGGATAGCTGCTTGAACCTGAAGAAAAATACTGAACTGCGGTACCCACTAAAAGACGGCAAACGTCAGCCCACAAGCGACCCTGCCAATTCCATACTTCTTCTTCGCTGTCTTGGTCGCGGAGAAGTTTCTGGTACCACTGCCAGACTTTCCGATACCTTTGATCACTTTGTAGTACATAGTTTGCCTGTACACCGGGTAGAGGCTGTTTGACGTCGTGCAACTCCGGCAACGACCTCGCTTGGTGGCAAAGATATTGGTATTTTTTGACGTCTCGAATTAGACGGGAATTAGGAAAATCCTGCTCGAACTGAGACGCATATCTGGTGGCGGCCCTAATACAGCGAGTGAGAAAATCCTTAAATACACGGTTCTCCAGAGTATTGAAGGTCTCTTCTCGAATAACTGAATAGACCTTCTGTTCAGGTCCGGCTTTTTCGGCCAGCGTTTCCCCAGGTTGTCGGACATACCACCGCATACTCCTATCATCAAACTGTCGAATTTCATGGACAGGCACAGGTCCATGGTCCCGTAGCAATATTCGGCGAAGGTGACGGGCATTGTTTAATATCGTTCGGCTAAATTGCTCCGCTATTTCTGTAATGAGCGCCCGTCGGGGCTCATGGTCATCTTCTTCATTCTCTTCCAGACCTAACCACTCAATTACGCTATCCCAATTAACCACACCGTTTTTACTACTAGAAAGCTCTGCAACCTCGTCAAAATTAACCCACCAATCGAGTACGGCTAAGGATTCACTTGAATCAATGTTGTCCCCAAGATTACCGATTTCGAATCGCTGGCAAGCACCCTTATAAACAACTTCCCAGCGATCACCGTCACCGTGGATAAATAGTGATTTATCACTGCTATCCACGTTGGCTTGCGGAAGCTCATGTATGTCCCAGACTTCACCCTCTGAAAGTCGAGACAGATCAGATGATCCACCTACTGGTATGACTTGCATACCGTGTGGGCAAGCTATAAAAGCGGTTCCCGTATATGTAACTATTGCCGCTGACGTGCTGAGCAGTACAGATTCATCCTGTGGGTTATACAAAGACCAAGGCCATTTCAGAATCTGAACACCGTCTTGGGACATGGTCGCACTCAGTCCTATATCGAACGAGTCACACCACGCCAGTTAAATATTCCAAATCCCGTCTCTTGTAGACAGGCCCGATATGTCATCAGCAACTCCTCATCGCCAAGTTCTACAAGAATCGTTTCAACCCCATTGAGAGCTTGTCCAGCCTGTTGTTGATGTATATCGACCCCACGAAGTTTCGGCATAATCTTCTGTTCAACCTGATCTGCCATCGCGTATTTATAAGCATCTTGCGCCCCAACACCAGGATAGTTTGCGATGTATTGGTGGATGCCCTCACGTATCCGCCAACCAAATGGGCGCCCATCCAAGGCCTCAAAGCGATGATTGGAAGTGTCGTCTTGGTAGAGCCTGAGGAACGATATAGAAACGCTCATACTCATACTCCGATCTCCGTCACCTCGCCCCTGGCTGGATAATCCT
>Ga0233427_10004838_pt1 | contig 11009 bp, 8 predicted proteins | sample SI_118_April2016_5_FD_179885 | JGI IMG/M metagenome (GOLD analysis project Ga0233427, IMG submission 179885) | Seawater microbial communities from Saanich Inlet, British Columbia, Canada - SI_118_April2016_100_MG | ecosystem: Environmental > Aquatic > Marine > Inlet | place: Canada: British...
CAAGTGTTGTTCAAATAGAATTTAATGGTTATGGCAGCCTAAGAAATGAAGCAATTTCATTTTGCAATGGTGAATGGATATTTAGCCTTGATTCAGATGAACGCTGCACTGAAAAAGTTAGAGATGAAATCTTACTATTAATCAAAAATGCTCCTCTAGATATCTATAAAGTTCCGAGGAAAAATTTTTTTATGGGTAAGTGGATTAAATTCTCAGGTTGGTATCCAAATTTTAGGCAGCCACAACTCTTTAGAGCTGGCATGATGAGTTATGATAATAAACCTGTTCATGAAGGCTTTATAAGCCACAGCAATAAAAAAATTGGAGAAATACATAATGAAATTTGGCAATTTCCATATAAAAATATTGAAGAAGTGATGCAAAAAGCAAATCGTTATTCATCACTTGGCGCTCAAAAATTGAATGATAATGGTAAAAAAGGGTCTATCCTAAAAGCTTTCTTACATGCGTTTTGGGCATTTATTAAACACTATATATTTAAACTTGGATTTCTAGATGGGGGAGCTGGATTTGTGATAGCTTTTGGAAATTTTGAGGGCACTTTTTATCGTTATGTGAAGTTATATGAATTACAATCTGAATGGTCATCTCCAAAAAATAAACCAGTTCATAAAAATTAAATTTGTTCATACCAATGAAAGTCAATAAAACTATCACACACAAATATCTATTCTTCATTTAAAGATATGAAATATGTGGTTAATTAGGATTTACGTTGATGATCTATAAAATTTACTGATTATCAATCTGATAATAATTAGTTAACATATCTTTAACTTTAATATTATTAACATTATTTATATCATAAAGTTTGTAATTAGGTATATCTTGTGTCAAAAGCATTTCAGCGGGTAATCTTGCTAAAAGTGGAATAAAATTTGCGTTTACTGCTGCTGCTGCATGCATAAGTCCTCCATCACAACAAAAGAATAACTTTGATTGTTTAATTACCTCAGCAGTTTGATTGAAACTTAATCTAGAGGTAAAGTCCATTAAATGGTAATTTGAAAATTCATTTAACAACTTAATTCCAGTTTTTTTTGCATTCTCAGACCCAAGAAAAATAATATATATGTCCTCATCTTTTTGTAAGATTTTTTGAATTACCTTGCTCCATTTTTTAAAAGTTTTATATTCCCACTCTCCTCCTAGGGCAATTGCTATATATTCTTCTGGAATAATATTTGATACGATAATTTTATCTTTACTAGATACAAAAATCGAATTTTTCGCATTTCTGATGACAGTATTTTCTGAATAAACATATCCTAGTAAATTATTCATTTGATGAAAACTAAAGAGGATTCTATTAACTTCTGGACCATTAAAATAGCCATAAATCCCTACATAATTGGTTTTAGGTGCAACTTTTGACTTAATCTTTACACTTCTTGAGCTGTAAGAATCAAGGATAATAATATCGTACTCAAATTCACCAATGTCTTTCAAATTGGTATAAACTCGGCTAAAGTATTTGTCATCTTGATATAGATTTGAGTTTTTCTTATCAGTAAAAAGATGAATTTCTCTATCTTTAATAAAAACTCTGCTTGATAAATCCATTAAACTATCCCCTAAACTTACAGCTGAAACATTAATCCATAATATTTTCTTATGTTTAGGCAGTAGTTCAAAAACTTCTAGATTCTTTTGCCCTTTAATTACAATATATAAGTATCTTCTATAAAATTTAAGTGCTCGCTTGAATAACGAAACTTTTTTAAGATGTATTGAAATGAAATTAGGTACAGGGTACTTAAATGGAGGTGTGTATGTTCTATAAAAATGATTCATTAGCGTACCATTTTTTTATTTGATAAAAAATATCTTTTGGCCAAATAGTATACAAACACTCACTCCTATTCTTGTCATCACAACCTGCATTTCCACAGGGCACACATGGTAAAAAAGATTGAAAAATTGTAATTTTTCCATAGCTTTGAATTGGTAAGTTTTTAATATCTGATTTTTTTAAATCATTTGACCATGGTGCCCACATTTTAAGATTAGTAGGCCCAGATATTGCAAAAATTCTTTTATCCTGAATAGCTGCAATATGCATGTTAAGTGTATCCATTCCAATGTAAGAGAGTGATAGTGAGCTCAGTGCACAATACTCCTCAATTGAAGTTCTACCAATAAGGTTATAAATATTCGGTAAATTAGGAAGTTCTTTATTTATAGATAAGTCAATTTTATTTTTAGTGCCAGTTATCAGTATAGGTATTCCCAAGGTATTAAGATATGTGAGTAGTTGATTTCTTAAATGTTTTGGATATATTTTAAAATTGTATTGAGCAGAAGGATGAAATATAATAAATTTATCAATTTTCATCTTTTTAAGCATTTTTTTCACTTTATTCATTGCCATATCTGAAATAGTGAATTCATGACTCTCAGTAGTTTTAATTCCCAATATATTTAAAGGCTCTAAATTATTTAAAACTATGTGTCTATTGATATTAAAAAAGTAAAAATGACTTAAGATTAATTTTTTCCACCAAGACTTATAACTTGTTTCTTCAATTGCGCTAATTGATTTTTTCCCAGCTAATAAAGCGTAGATAACACTTCGATCACTTGCTGTGAGATTAATACTGAGATCATACTTACCATAAATTTTACTTATAATCTCTCTCTCTTGGTTCCACCTCTTATCACTCTTTTTTTGATATGAAAACGTATGAATATACTTTACATGCGGTAGAAGGCGAGCCACAGCAAGTGTATCATCATTAACAAGAAGATCAATTTGTGGGAATTTATAATAATTATATAAGGCATTTATAAGAGATAAGCTCAAAAAAACATCGCCATTGGAACGCTGAATAATTATTAATATTTTTTTAGGATTTATCAAAATTTTTATACAAAAAAGAACTAAAAAAAACAAATACCAAAGTCGTATAGTGGCCTAATAAATATGAATCACTTAGCATAATTACTAAAAACATTATAGGAAGCGCAAAACCTAAATCTTTAAAAAACTTATTCTGAGAAATGAATGAAAGTTTAATTTGAAAATAAAAAATTGATAATAAACTCATAAGTCCAATAAAACCAAGCTGCATTGTTACTAATGTGTACATATTATGAGGATTAGTTGTAGGTTGCATTTGGGGTGAATTAATTTGATTAATTTTTTTATACTCACTTGGAAAATCTCCAGTACCTACCCCAATTATTGGATTTTCTTTAATTACATCCCAAGTATTAATCGCAAAGTTGATTCTTTCTCCCACAGAGCTATTTCTATTAATCTCAAAATTAATTGTATTGTTAACTGCTTGATCAACTCTACTTTGAAAAATATTACTAGATTGATAAGCAGTAAAAAATATCAAAGGGACAAGCACAAAAACAGTTAATAAAGACTTTAATTTTTCTTTACCAAAAAACTGAAATATTAAAATAGTTAACATCACAAAGTACATAACCTGACCAGCACGCCCACCTGTGATGAACATATTTATTGTCATTGAAAGTGCAAAAAAACTATAGATAAAAAATTTAAATTTGCTTAGGTTATTTTGTATAAATATGTTGTAATAAGAGATGTATATTGCTAGTGCCAAGATAGGATTATAGGAAATATGGCTCATGAATGGAGTCGGATTTCCAACTGTAGCATTTTTAAACTCAGGAATAATCTGAAACCATACCAAATAAGAAGCAATTTCAGTAATTGCTATAGCTAACATAAATGAACTCAGATAATAACTAGTATATTTTCTTTGGACAATATTAAAAAGGATTGGGAAAAGTAATATAAAGTACCACATCTTGTGAAGAATATGAAGACCCCAATGAAAGTCATCTGTCCAAAGCATACCAACAATATGAAGACAAAAGAACACTATAGAAGCTAACATTAGTTTACTACTCATTATTTGAGTATATTTAGCTTTATAATCCCCTGAAAAAAGCCACAAAAGACAAATAGCAACAATAATTAAATTCGCTCCAGAAACAGTTAAGGGCATTAGAAATGCTAGGGCAACTAACATAAATTGATAAGTTTTTTGTAGATCAAATCTTTCTAGCATGAGAATTCATTACAATAACAAATTGGATATAAAATTGATTATACTCATCTTCATTTATGCCTATAAAGACTATTTTTCTTGATCGTGATGGAGTTATTAACAAAGAAATTAACTATCTTCACAAAATAGAGGACTTTGAATTTATTGATGGAATTTTTGATTCATGTTTATACCTTAGGAATTTAGGGTACGAGATTATCATAATCACAAATCAATCAGGAATCTCTAGAGGATATTACAGCCAAAATGATTATCAAAAATTAACAAATTGGATGTTGAGTCAATTCAATAATCATGGCATTTCGATTCTTGATACTTTTTACTGTCCACATATACCAGAATCTATGTGCAGTTGCAGAAAACCAAAACCAGGAATGTTTCTATTAGCAAGAGACAAACACAATATAGTTATGCATAAATCATGGATGATAGGAGATAAGGAAACAGATATTACTGGAGCAAATAATGCAGGTATACCCAATACAATAATTGTTAGAACTGGCCACAAAATAAATGAAAAAGAAACAAAAGCGAAGTTCGTTCTTGATTCAATCAATTTATCAAAAAGTATAATAAAAGTTTAGTATCGTTCGATACTTTTATGGGTTACTTCTTTGCACTTTATAGCCTTCAATATATAAATCATCTATATTACAATCCATAAAATCAGTTAATGCATCTTTTGGGGTTCTTACAATGGTTCTTCCATGAAGATTAAATGATGTATTTAGACTAACTCCATAACCAGTTATTTTTTTTAGTTCCTTCAAATATTCAAAATAATTTTTATTATCGTCCCTGGTCACAAACTGAGGCCTTGAAGTGCCATCAATATGAACAGCGCAAGGTAAATCTTTAATATATTCCTTTTTCATTCTAAATGCAATTGCCATATGCTTATGGGAAAAGCTATCATTAAAAAGCCTTTCCCTCTCTTCCTCAAGAATTGATGGGCAAAAAGGCTGATATGATGGTCTTTTTTTTACTTTACTATTAATAATCTCACGCGTATTTTCTATCATTGGATTACCAATAATAGAGCGATTTCCAAGAGCGCGAGGACCAAACTCCATTTTTCCATGAAATAATGCACATATTTTTCCCATCGCTACCGATTTAGCTGCATGTTTTGGCCAATCATCTCCCAAATCTTCATAATAAATATCTGGAAATATATCTAACGCACTTTTTACTTCGTCTCGTGAGTAGCAATCTCCAAAATAGGGCATTGAATGATTTTTTAGCCACCTCAGGTCTTGATCATATTTTATAGCAGTTAATATTGCACTCCCAATTGCAAGGCCATCATCTGCCATTGGTGGAAGCACATATATATTTTTAAAATTAGTTCTTTCATATATATTAAGGCTCATAATTATATTTGCTGCAACCCCCCCAGAAAGACACAAATTATTAATAGGAAATTTTTGATAGACAAAATCAAGATATTCAATAATTGTATCCTGAAGGTAATCCTGAACTACAGCACAGAAATTTTCATCACCAATCTTTTTTCTTTGTTCTTTTAAAAAATCTAAATCATAAAATTCGCTCAATTTTTTAAAGTCAAAATTAATACTTAATTTCTCTTTATCAATAACTGTAGTATCTTTAAGCATCCTAAGTAAATTTTGATCTGCAGTTCCAAAAGCTGCCAATGCTTCTACCTTGCCTTCATCACTATTAGGATGAAGGCCCATTGCCTGAGTAAAGTAATTATAAATACGGCCAATTGATGCAAACCGATCACCATCTCCAATCAAAGTAGCATCAGACTGTCCTATAAGTTGAAACTCATTTGGACCATTAAATAGATATAACTTACTAAAATAACCATCGCCCTGCCCATCAATAGTTAATGCTATAGCTTTATTGCCATTAAATGGTGATAAAAAATATGATGGAGTTGCATGACACAAATGATGCTCAAAAAAAAGTATTTCTTTTGGACTTAAGTTATTTTTTTTAAAGTTATTTCTAATATACTCTGTAAAAGCTGTTTCATTGCCTTGAGGAGTCTCCTTTACTAAAGCTCTCTTTATTTTTGCAGCATAATAATCTCTAACAGATGGAAAATTAAAAAATAGTGACTTTAAGATTAACTTGTTTTTATTGAATTTGGAAATTCTAAGATCTTTAATATATTGTGGTTTAATAATCAAACGAATCGCTTTTTCAATATCCTTATTAAATGTCATCTTTTCTCTTAACTCACCATCTTTACCCTCATCCCTAAAATCATTATATGAATGAGAAACATAATCAATTTCATCAAAGTTGTATTCATCTAGAATAGGTGTAATATCCATTGAATCATGTTTTATTCTAGTTACTCTTTCAGTGCTTATTGCAAATATTGTTTCATTTGTTGTATCTATTAAACAAATAGCACTGTCATGACCGCAATACTTGGTTCCAATGATTTTCATTTAATTGATTTGGAAATTGACATATATAAAAAAAATTAAAAAATTACTTGTTAAACATTATAGTCATAAAGTGCGATTTCACTAATTAGAAAAATAAATATCAAGTGATAATAACAAGTCTTAAATATTAAACGTCATCAGGTTAATGACTCAAATAAATTAATAAAAAAAATAAAGGAATTTAGGTTCACTTATTGAAAATTATCTAAGTAATTTTTTAGTCAGAACTTCAATATCACTTACACTGATATTTTTAATTGAACTATCCATTTTATTAATTTTTTTTGGATTCACAGCAGTATTAGATTCAATTATCTTATTGATTTTAGTAATGTAAGTATTTCTTCTTCCAGGAGTTAAACCAAATAAAGTGATTGAAGGAATATTTAATCCCCAAGCCATATGAGTTGGACCAGTATCTGGACCTATAACAAGATCCATCTGAGAAATTAATGAAATTAAAGAGTCTACGGATAATTTATTACATACATTGACTTTTGGAGAGATCATTTTTATTTTTTCAGCCATCATTTTTTCTTTTTCATTCCCCCAAATAATAAAATAATTAGCATCAACTAACTCTGTTAATTTAGCTAAGTTTGATATAGGATAGCATTTCGACTTATTAGAGGCTCCTGGAATAATTAGAACATTTTTCTTTGTACTTGATAAATTTGCCATTAAATATTTTTGGCTAGAGAAAAGTAAGGGGGTTTTATTTATAATATCCTTTTCATTGACATCAAGACCAATAGCAAACTTAACTAATGCAATATTGCGATCAATGATATTTTTATCATATCCATAATTCAAATGCTTATTGTAGAAGAGTGAAGATAAACCCTCTCTTGATGATAATCTATCAAAACCGATGGTTAATCTGGATGGAATCATCTTTGACACTATTGCAGACTTAATTAAACCTTGCAAATCAATTACTAGATCATAGTACCCAAGCTGACTAACTTTTCGCAGCTCACTGAATAATAAAAAAATTGATTTTCTATATTTTACTTTTTTCAGATTTATGACATGGACTTTATTAATTTCTGGATGATATTTCAACAATTCTTTATAGTCTTCCTCTACAACCCAATCAATAGAAATAGTCTTGTTATATTTCTTAATAAGTTGCAGGGCAACCATTGCATGAACTATGTCACCTAATGCAGAAAGTTTTACTATAGCTATTCTCATAAATCCATTTTACAACGTCATTCACTTTTTACGCACCCCATATTAAATTAGACTTTTAATGATATAATTTATTTACCTTAAATTAACATCAATATTGATTCTAATGGATTCTAAAGAGACTTCCACAAAGCCAACAAACTTTATACGCAATGTAATAGATGAAGACCTCTCAAAAGGTAAGCATAAATCAGTTATTACCCGCTTTCCTCCCGAACCAAATGGATATCTCCATATTGGTCATGCAAAATCAATATGCCTTAATTTTGGAACAGCTGAAGATTATCATGGTTATTGCAATTTAAGATTTGATGACACAAACCCCTCTAAAGAAGATATTGAGTATGTTAACTCCATACAAAAAGATGTTGAATGGCTTGGCTTTAGTTGGAAAGATCAAGTTAAATTTAGCTCTAATTATTTTGATATTTTCTATTCTTGTGCCATAGAGCTAATTAAAAAAGAATTAGCATATGTCTGTTTTTTAAATGCTGAAAAAACTCGTGAATATCGAGGCACTCTTAAAAAACCTGGCAAAAATAGTCCACATAGAAATTCTAGTGTTGAGAAAAATCTTAGCCTATTTACAAAAATGAAAGAAGGCGAATTTAAGGAAGGGGAATGTGTCCTTAAAGCAAAAATTGATATGGCATCAAGCTTTATGTGTATGCGAGACCCAACTCTCTATCGTATTCGTTTTGCAACTCATCATCAAACTAAAGATGACTGGTGTATCTATCCAATGTATGATTTTGCGCATTGTCTAGGTGATGCAATTGAAGGGGTAACTCATTCTATCTGTACTCTAGAATTTCAAGATAATCGAAGAATTTATAATTGGACATTAGAAAATTTAGATGCCTTTAATAAACCTGACAGACCTCATCAATATGAGTTTTCTCGATTAAATCTTGAGTATGCTACTACTTCCAAAAGAAAACTAAAACTTCTTGTAGATAATAATCATGTGTCAGGCTGGAATGATCCTAGAATGCCTACAATCTCTGGACTTAAAAGAAGAGGCTATAATGCAGCGTCGATTAGAGACTTTTCTGACAGAATAGGTGTTTCAAAAGTTAACAGCCTTACTGATATTTCAATTTTAGAATCTTCAATTAGAGATAATTTAAATAAATCTGCGCCTCGGACAATGGCAGTAATTAACCCAGTTAAACTCATTATCGAAAACTACCCTGAAGGAGAAATTGAATCTCTTAGTGCCCCAAATCATCCACAAAATGAAGAAATGGGAACTAGGAAGATTTACTTTGGTCGTGAGATATACATTGACAAGGAAGACTTTAAAGAGGTAGCTCCTAATAATAAATATAAACGTTTAGCAATAGATAAAGAGGTTCGCTTAAGAAATTCATATATTATTAAAGCATCTCGTTTTGATAGTGACGAAAATGGAAATGTAACTAATATTTACTGTACTTATGATCCAAACACCTTAGGTAAAAATCCCCCTGATGGTAGAAAAGTAAAAGGTGTTATTCATTATGTAGAATCAAGTAAGGCTATTAGTGCTGAATTTATAATATATGATCGCCTATTCTTAGATTCAAATCCTTCTCAATTTAATGATATGTCATCTGTGCTTAACCCAGATTCACTAATTGTAAAAAATGGGTATGTTGAGTCTAGTCTTCAAGATGCTGAAATTGAAAAAGCATACCAGTTTGAAAGAGAGGGTTACTTTTGTCGGGATAGTGAATCTAGCGGACTTGTATTTAATAAAACTGTTGGACTTAGAGATTCCTGGAATTAATAATCAATATCTTTAAGCCACTCTGACACTTGTTTGATTTCAGGATATTTAGTTAAGTCAATTTGGAGAGGAGTAACAGATACGAAGTTGTTAGATACTGCATGAAAGTCGGTGCCTTCTGCATTGTCAGCCTCCTTACCATTTTCTCCTATCCAATATAAAGATGGATTTTTTAAATCCTGAATACTTGGCTCAGACTTATGCCGATTTCCTAAACGAGTACTCTTAATACCCTTAATTTCACTCATTGGAATATCTGGCACATTAACATTAATAATTGTATTATTAGCAAGTGGTGCCTTATTAATTTGAGCAACAAGAAGCTTAGCTATCTCTCCAGCTGTATCAAAATGTTTACATTCCCAACTTGCTAACGACATTGCAATTGAAGGAAGGCCTAAAAATCGCCCCTCAATTGCTCCAGCAACCGTTCCAGAATAAATAACATCGTCACCAAGATTTGCTCCAAAATTAATTCCGGTGACAACTAAGTCAATTGACTCTTTAACATATCCACATAAAGCGAGATGTACGCAATCACTTGGAGTTGCATCAATCGCATAAACATTCTTTTCAATTCGAATTGGCTTTAATGGCTTACCTATGGTCAAAGAACTACTAGCTGCAGACTTATTTTCACTAGGAGCAACAACAATAACCTCAGCAATTTCACTAAGTGATTTCGCAAGCTGTCTAATTCCCTCAGCTTGATAACCGTCGTCATTACTGATAAGAATTCTCATTTAAGAGATGTTTAAGGTAATTTTATCTTTATTAACACCAACTTTTACAGTTCCGCCTTGGCTTAGCTTGCCAAAAAGAAGCTCATCAGCTAGAGGCTTACGAATTTCTTTCTCAATTAACCTTATCATTGGTCTCGCACCCATTTTTGAGTCATAGCCATTTTCTGCAAACCATGTTCGTGCATTATCTGAGACAATTAGAGAGACATTTTTTTGCTCAAGCACGTCCTCAAGCTCAAAAATAAACTTATTCACTACATAAACAACTACATGTTCACTTAATGAATTAAAGTAGATGATTTCAGATAGTCTATTCCTAAATTCTGGTGTAAATGTTTTTTTCAACTCACCCTCATAATCTAAAGAATGATCTTGTTCATTAAATCCTATTGACGCTCTTTGAACATTTTGGGCGCCAACATTAGAAGTCATTACGAGAATAACATTACGGAAATCAACTTCACGCCCATTTGCATCAGTTAGCATTCCATGATCCATTACTTGCAAAAGAAGATTAAAAATATCTGGATGAGCTTTTTCTATTTCGTCAAGTAACAGAACTGCATAAGGATTTGAGTTTACAGCTTCTGTTAAAAGCCCACCTTCATCATACCCAACATATCCTGGAGGAGAACCAATTAGCTTTGAAATTGAATGTCTCTCCATATATTCAGACATATCAAAACGCAACAACTTAACGCCCATTATTCTTGATAACTGCTTACAAATCTCCGTTTTACCTACACCAGTTGGTCCAGCAAATAAAAATGAGCCCATTGGCTGTTCAACTGGAGATAGGCCTGAT
>Ga0233427_10004841_pt1 | contig 11001 bp, 9 predicted proteins | sample SI_118_April2016_5_FD_179885 | JGI IMG/M metagenome (GOLD analysis project Ga0233427, IMG submission 179885) | Seawater microbial communities from Saanich Inlet, British Columbia, Canada - SI_118_April2016_100_MG | ecosystem: Environmental > Aquatic > Marine > Inlet | place: Canada: British...
CACTACCAAGCCGCAGTACAGCTGGCAAGCCAAAAAGATCTCATCGTTACACTGCCCCGAAAGGCCACCCTACAAACCACCTCCAAGGATGATGTAGTGATGCTGGAACCACCGTTTCCAATTCCAGAAATGACCTTAACCATGGCTTGGAGCCCATTATTACAACACAACCCAGCCCATCGGTGGATTCGTGGACTCATCACCGAAATCGCCCGTGAAATAGACGAAGCGTAGGCCCCTTGTCATTCCGGCGTAGGCCCCTTGTCATTCCGGCGTAGGCCGGAATCTTAACCCCACCCGTAAGATCCTGGCCTGCGCCAGGATGACGTGAGGCCTGCGCCCGGAGGACGGCGATACCTCTGGGCGTAGCCTACTCGTCTTTCCGGCGTAGGCCGGAATCTTAACCCCACCCGTAAGATCCTGGCTTGCGCCAGGATGACGTGAGGCCTGCGCCAGGATGACGTGAGGCCTGCGCCAGGAGGACGGCGATACCTCGTGGTTAGGATGACCTGGGGTCATTCATCATAGTGGCAAGACTTATTCCCCAAGTAAATAACCAATATTAACCTATACGACTAAAGACCACTCGGTCACCATCCTTGTTTCCTATATAATGTTTTTGTACACTTTACGAAACAAATGGCATTATTGTCGTATATAGGAGCTTGGAATGAACGCCCATACCAACACCAGAATTGGCACTGCCAACTTATCTATTGATACTCAGCTATACCAATTGGTAGAAAACGAAATTTTACCCGGCCTTAACCTAAGCAGCAACCAAGTGTGGCAAGCCATGGCCACCCTGCTTGGCGAATTCCAAGTACGCAACCAAAACTTGTTGGCCAAACGTGAAGACCTACAACAACAGTTAGACAATTGGCATCAAAACAACCCTAAGGCCGAACCCGCCGCCTATAAAGCCATGCTACAAGACATTGGTTACCTACTCCCAGCACCGCCTCAAGTTGACGTCACCACTGACAATGTTGACCTTGAAATCAGCACCGTAGCTGGCCCACAGCTCGTAGTGCCTATCAACAACGCACGCTACGCAATAAACGCCGCTAATGCGCGTTGGGGCAGCTTATATGACGCTCTTTATGGCACCGACGCCATCCCTCGTGCTGGCAAGGCCCGTAAAGGCTATGACGCCAAGCGCGGCGGCCTAGTGATTTCTTTTGCTAAAGATTTATTAGACACTCACTTACCCCTCACACAGGCCAGCCACGGCCAAGTGTGCCAGTACAGCGTTAATGACGGCCAATTAGTTTGTACACTAGAAAATGGTCATTGTGTATTATTAGCCAACGCCGACCAGTTTATTGGTTATCAAGGCGAGCCTAACGCGCCTACGGCCATCTTGCTGAAGCACAACAACTTACACTTAGAACTACAAGTTGATCGTCAACACGTTATCGGCGCCAGCGACCTTGCCGGTGTTAAAGACATTCTTATGGAAGCCGCAGTATCTACCATTATGGACTGCGAAGATTCAGTAACTGCCGTAGACGCAGAAGACAAAGTCATTGTGTATCGCAATTGGCTTGGGCTCATGAAAGGCGACTTGTCTGTGGATCTCAACAAAAATGGCAACACTATCACCCGCACACTTAATGCCGACCGCCACTACCAAGACAGCCAAGGCAACAACTTTAGCCTGCACGGCCGCAGCTTGTTGTTTGTGCGCAATGTAGGCCATTTGATGACCAACAACGCCATTCTTAACGCTCAGGGTCATGAGGCACCCGAAGGCATTATGGACGGCCTACTCACTAGCTTATGTGCCTTACATGACATCCGCGGCACCAACGCTAAAGGCAACAGCCGCACGGGCAGCATCTACATTGTAAAACCTAAGATGCATGGACCAGAAGAAGTCACCTTCACCTGCGACTTGTTTGGCCGCATTGAAGATTTATTGGACCTACCTCGTAACACCTTAAAAGTAGGCATCATGGATGAAGAGCGCCGCACCAGCATCAACTTAAAAGCGTGTATTGGTGCCGCCAGCGAGCGCGTGGCCTTTATTAATACCGGGTTCCTTGATCGCACCGGAGACGAGATCCACTCATCAATGCAAGCGGGCATTATGTTGCCCAAAGGCATTATGAAGCAACAAGCATGGATTTCTGCCTACGAAGGCAATAATGTGGAAACGGGGTTAGCTTGCGGTTTACAAGGCCGCGCTCAAATTGGCAAAGGCATGTGGGCCAAACCCGATTGTATGGCAGAGATGTTAGCAACCAAAATAGAACACCCAATGAGCGGCGCTAATACCGCGTGGGTGCCGTCGCCTACCGCCGCCGTGTTGCATGCGCTACATTATCATGACGTTTTGGTGCAAGATCGCCAAAACCAATTGCTCAACAACACGCCAATAACCCAAGACGATCTGTTAAAAATACCGCTGCTGGGCAACCACAACCTAACGGCACAAGACATTAGCCGTGAGCTAGACAACAATTGCCAAGGGCTATTAGGGTACGTTATTCGTTGGGTAGAAAGTGGCATCGGCTGCTCGAAAGTCGCCGACATTAACCAAGTAGGCTTAATGGAAGACCGCGCCACATTGCGCATTTCTTCTCAGTCGCTAGCCAACTGGCTAGAGCACGGCTTTGTAAGCAAGCACATGGTCATGGATAGCCTGCAACGTATGGCCGCCTTAGTGGATGAACAAAACGCCGGCGACGCAAATTACCGCAATATGGCGCCAGATTTTGAATCTAGTGTTGGCTTCCAAGCCGCCTGTGAGCTTGTGTTTGAAGGTACAGCTCAGCCCAGTGGCTATACCGAGCCGGTATTACACCGCCGCCGCCAAGAAGCTAAGCGGGTTTACGGCCACTAACACAGGGCCCTAAACCTGCCTTTTGGCACCTTTAATCGGCCTCTACCTATGCCTAGGCAGGGGCTTCTTTATGCCTGATCAGTGCCTGCCTCATCGGCATCCAACACCACTGTTTCTTCAAGACCCGCTGCAATCCATGCACCTACGGCAGGGTTTGCCAACATGGTATCCATGTAGGCTTGCGTAGTCTCGCTCACCGTCACTTGGTAGCCCTTTAAACGCACCACTACCGGTGCAAAAAAGGCGTCCGCAATAGAAAACTCACCCAGCAAATAACCTTGGGTCTGGCCTTTTTTTGCTGCACTGGCAATGCATTGAGCCCACAAGGCCTGCACCGCATCAATGTCGTTACGGCAGGCTGGCGTGATATCTAACCACCGCTGGTGAGCGCGGCAATTCATAGGCATTTCGCCACGTAAGGCAAAAAAGCCGCTATGCATACGCGACACCGCATTGCGGCCCATAATTTTAAGCGTAGGATCCGCTGGCCACATTTGAGGGTAGGTATCTGCAAGGGTTTCTAAAATGGATAAACTGTCGGTGGCTGCACCCTGGTCGGTAACTAACACAGGTACGGTTTTGGCACTGCTGTAGGGCGCTATTTCGGCTTTAAAGGTTGGGGTGAATAGCCATACTTTAGTTTGTTCAAATTCTATACCAAAGTGCGTCATGGCCACCCATGGGCGCATGGACCAAGAAGAGTAATTTTGATTGCCAATGATGAGATGCATAAGTACGTCTTTAAAAGTTGAAGATGCACTCAGTATAGCGGAGCTTTAAAGGAAGTGTGTTACTGAGGTCTATTTTTTTCGTGACGCTTTACTTCCTTCCACAGAGCAATGGCACACACCACCATTGCAGCGGCAAACGCACTGGCAGCGGCTACAGCAATTACTAAATTAAGCATTTTCAATGTCCTCCAGAAGCTGGACTAACCGTCCTTTCAAGCTCCACATTAACACAAGCCCAGCAGCCACAACAATACCGCCCATGACGGACAGTAGCCAATGTTGAGTGAAGTTAGCGACCAGCCAACCTATAACAGCAAGGTCTACTGCAATAACGATAGTTAACAGATGCTTGTATATGTTCAACTCATCCTTAAGTCGGTCTAATTTAGGCATAGTACGGGTCCTTCCAGCAAGTTACGCCTAAACTATAGACCAGAAACTCGAACTCTTCCGGAACGTTAACTACCTAGAACGCCTCATCTTCTGCGACCGTGGCGAGGTATGTTTAGTCATACCCTGCCTGCCCTTCTTGGCTTTTGGCACAGCCTTACGGGCTTCTTCGCGGGTTTCTGCAGGCACGAGGCACGTTGGACCTTTACCAATGAGCTTTTTCATACCCATTTCAGTTAAAGCATCACGGATTTGAGCCCAATTTTTAGGGTCGTGGTAACGCAATATAGCCTTGTGCAAACGGCGCTGGCGAATACCCCGCGGAATGCTCACCCGCTCACTTTCTCGGGTGATTTTCTTCAGCGGGTTTACCTCGGTGTAATACATGGTGGTGGCATTACACATGGGTGACGGGTAGAAGTTTTGCACCTGATCCAAGCGGAACTTATTGGTCTTCAGCCACAGCGCCAAATTCACCATGTCAATATCACGCGTACCTGGGTGCGCACTGATAAAATAGGGAATGAGGTACTGCTCTTTACCGGCCTCTTTGGAGTACTTTTCGAACATGCGCTTAAACTTGTTATAGCTACTCATATTGGGCTTAAGCATGTGCCTTAGGGGCTCGTCTTCTGTGTGTTCTGGCGCAATTTTTAAGTAGCCACCTACGTGGTGAGTGACCAGTTCCTTAACGTATTCTGGGTCACGAATAGCCAAGTCATAGCGCAAGCCAGATGCAATCAACACCTTTTTAATACCGGGCAAGGCGCGGGCACGTCGGTACAACTTAATCAGTGGTTTATGGTCGGTTCCCATGTAGTCACAAATAGTGGGATGTACACAGGACGGCAAGCGACAGGTGGCCTCTACCTTAGGGTCTTTGCAGTGCAAACGGTACATGTTAGCCGTGGGGCCACCCAAATCCGACACCACTCCGGTAAAACCAGGCACTTTATCGCGCATGTCTTCAACTTCGGTAATAATGGAGTCTTCTGAGCGGTTTTGAATGATACGCCCTTCATGTTCGGTGATAGAGCAAAAACTACAACCGCCAAAACAGCCGCGCATAATATTCACCGAAAAACGAATCATATCGTAAGCCGGAATTTTTTCATCGCCATACATGGGGTGTGGTACCCGTGCATAGGGCGCCGCAAACACATAGTCCATTTCTTCGGTATCTAAGGGCATCGCTGGCGGGTTTACCCACAAGTTCTTATTACCATGTTCTTGATACAAAGCGCGGGCGCTGCCGGGATTAGTTTCGTGGTGCATCACTCGGCTTGCGTGGGCATACATAATGGGGTCAGACTTAACCACATCAAAACTAGGTAACTTAGCGTAGGTTTTGAACCAAGGCTGGCCTTTAACCGGCTCATAAGCCGCCATGGGTTTAATGGACAAGGTTTGCACCGCGTCTTTGGTATTTTTTGGCGCATTTGCGCTGTCGTTGCTGGCCTCACACTGGCTCGTGGCCGTAGTATCTATATAAGGGCTAGTGATAGCGTCGATCACTCCCGGTGCATCCAAGGTGGTGGAATCTTTGCCGCGCCAACCCGCCAGTGGTTGTTTAACAATAATGGCGGTACCACGTACATCCTGCATTTGCGCCAAAGATTCGCCATTAGCAATGCGATGAGTCACTTCCACTAACGGCCGCTCGGCGTTGCCGTAAATGAGCATATCGGCTTTGGATTCGATCAACATGGAACGACGCACTTTTTCTGACCAATAATCATAATGGGCAATGCGCCTGAGGCTGGCTTCAATGCCACCAATAATCACCGGTACGCCTTTAAAGGCTTCTTTACAGCGCTGGGTATAATGCAAGGTGGCACGGTCTGGGCGTTTACCACCCACATTACCGGGGGTGTAGGCATCGTCATGGCGCAAACGGCGATCTGCGGTATAACGGTTAATCATGGAATCCATGTTGCCCGCGGCCACGCCAAAGTATAAGTTAGGTTTACCTAAGGCTTTAAATGCCTCTGCACTGCTCCAATCTGGCTGGGCAATAATACCTACCCGAAAACCTTGAGACTCGAGCAAACGGCCAATAATAGCCATACCAAAACTAGGGTGGTCTACATAGGCGTCGCCAGTGACCACGATCACATCACAGGAATCCCAGCCTAATTGATCCATTTCTTCGCGAGAGGTAGGCAAAAACGGCGCCGCGCCAAAACACTCCGCCCAATACTTTGGGTATTCAAAAATACGTTTTTCTGGCGCCAAGTAAGACGACATATCAGAGGCAGTATTAGGAGGGGACATAGTAAACCTATCGATCAATTAAGCGGCCGCATAAAACGGTGGCGAATTATAGCACGACCAAACCCTCCCAACCCACACAAAGAAGCAATTGGAGTTGGAGCAAAATCAAAACCACCCTATTAACTACACTCGCGTCATAAATACCAAGCTAATGCCATAAGTCTTCTACACCATCAACAGCAAATAGCTTGGTTGACCACATTTCTAAAGTAGTCACATCAGCAGACTCTACACGTAAACGTGTATCAGAAGATGCAGGACCAAACTTAAACTCCAACAACTTCAACAACATGGCAGCTTCACCCTGCTGCATACCCTGCTGCATACCCTGCTCTACGCCTTCGGCGAAATGCCGCTCTGCAAAATTACTCATAACTTTGGCCTCCTTAGGGTATTTGTTACAGTACTCATTAAATTCATTATTGCTCAAACAAGCATAATTGTCGACAAAGTCGATGTACTTAGAGCGCTTATTAATGTCACTTTCAAGGCTCATTAGCCCTTGGGTGGCGTAGGCATACACATCAATACGCTCTTTTTTATCATGCTCCATATTGGGTAAATTGAGGCGCGCCACTATATTATTACTCAGGCGATATCGCTGCCACGGTATCACTGCAAGCTCGCAATACAAAAAGGTAAAGTTGAGGTAATCATAGGCATGGCTTGAGTGGATTAAACGCGTGACACCCTGGTATTTTTTTAGAAAAATCACCACCGGCACCACTTTTGTGGTGTTGAACATTTCGCCTAAATCTAGGCAATAATGGGCTAAACGGTGAATTGAAAAACGGCTAGCCTGGGTCTCCTCCTCCAACGCAAACAACACCATCTCACGGCCGCCATCGGGCCACTCCAACATAAGCGGTACGTCTAACTCGCGATGCCTGTCTTTAAGTTTGTGTTTAAGCTGCTCTTGACGGACGGGAGTGATACGCACGCTGTTATCGAACAGTGCACTTTCTTGTGCTGCAAATAGCTCGAGCGCCTGTCGAGGGTAATCTAAAATTAGGTTTTTAAAGTTCTGATCATGATTCATCGTGGCTCCTTGCCGACATTTCCTCTAGGGCTGCTAATAAGTCTAGTTCAAATTTCGCCACGTGCACGCCACCTTGGCCACTGAATTAAGCCAATACCGCAGACCTCGTTTCCGTGCTAAAATGCCGCCTCAATTAAGGAGCGTCCGTGACCACAACCACACCAGCAGCACCCACACCCGCAGCAGCCATCAAGTTTGCAGAACAAGCCTACAACCCGCGCCTGCTCATCAACCTTAAACAACAAGGTTTTGAACAGGCCACACAGGCGCAAACCCACGCCCTGCCCGTCGCTTTGGCCGGCCAAGACTTGTTAATGAGCGCCGACACAGGCAGCGGCAAAACCTTAGCTTACGTGATCCCCGCCCTTAACCAAATCCTCAATACAAAAGCGGTGGGGTTTAGCACCCGCTGCCTAATTTTAGTGCCAACTCGCGAACTAGCCCACCAAGTTTTAAGCTTAACCAACAAACTTATTAAGGGCACAAAGGTACAGGCGGCGTTAATCTTAGGTGGCGAAGACTACCACTACCAGCAAGCCCTCTTACGCAAAAACCCAGATCTAGTTATTGCGACCCCCGGGCGCTTTATGGAACACCAGCGTAAAAACCAAACCGACACCGAAAATCTAGAGTTGCTCATCGTTGACGAAGCAGACCGCATGCTAGAGCTTGGCTTTACGGAAGACGTAGAGGCCATTGCCGCAGCCTGCAACCCCAACCGCCAAACGTTATTTTATTCGGCCACCTTGCACAGCCCAAAAGTGCAAGAAATGGCCCAGGTACTGCTTAACAGCCCCACCGATATCCGCCTTAACGACGCCAGCCAAGTGCAGGACAACATTAAACAAATGGTGGTAGTGTGCGACCAAATCGAACACAAACAACGCGTGCTTGCATGGCTACTGGCCCACGAACCCGCCAAAAAACGCCTTATCTTCTGCAATAGCCGCAAACTCAGCGAAGAGCTCGCTACTTTCTTACAAGGCCATAGTGTCGATGCCGTCGCCTTACACGGCGAGCTACCGCAAGATATGCGTAACGACATTACCCGCCAATACCGCCAGCATAGCTTCAATACCTTAGTGGCCACCGAAGTGGCAGCCCGAGGCTTAGACATTGATGGCGTTGAGCTGGTGATTAACTTTGACATGGCCCGCAATCTAGATGACTACCTGCATCGCACCGGCCGTACCGGCCGTGCAGGCAGCCAAGGCAAAGCCATCAACTTAGTGAACATCACCGAGCGAGGCTTATTGCTAAACGTTGAGAAAGCCCAAGGCGCAGCCTTAGAACGCATCGTCATTAAAGGCCACGAAGCCAAAGAACACCGCGATGCAGTGAGCGCGGCAAAATCAAAACCTAAAACCACCGCCAAAAAATCGGCCGCCGTGAGCAAAAAAGAAGCCGCTAAACAGCGCCAAGCGCAAACCAATGCCGCCAGTATCTGGGGCGACGGCACCATGCCGTTTGGTAAAAAGAAGTCGTAGCTCAAGGGATTCCGGCCTACGCCGGAATGACGTGATACCGAGCCACCGCTCTGGATACGATTTCGTCAGCAAAAAGAAACAACTCAACTACACTTATAAGGTGCCACTAAAAACGGACCTTGTGATGGATCACGATCAAAACTTTAAGAATCTTATTCTCGGCTACCCACGCCAAGCTCTAGAGCTGTTTGCACCTGATGAGATGGCGCATATAGACGACAGCGTTACTATTACGCCCATGCGCCAGCAGATGCTTAAACAAAAACTCAGTGGCAACTACCGCGAGCTGGACACACCACTCATTGTCGAGTGGCCCGATGGCCGCCGTGAAGCGCTCGTATTTGTTTTAGAAGAAGAAACTCAGTCAGGCAAGTTTTCAATTTATCGGTTAGCCCACTATTGTTTGGATATTGCACAACTAGCCAAAACCACTCGCGTGGTACCGGTGGTAATTTTCTTAAATGGCGAAAGCCCAGACAAGTCCATCCGCCTGGGCGGAGACCGGCATGAGTTTTTGAACTTTTGCTATTTAACCTGCGCCCTATCGTCACTGCCATGGCTCGACCACATCAACAGTAACAATATTGTAGCGCGGCTCAATTTACCCAACATGAGTTTTCAAGACGATGAAAAAGTAGATGTCTATGGCATGGCTGTTCGTGGCTTAATGAGCCTTGAATCCGACCCGAGAATGACAGAGAAATTTGTTGAATTTATCGACATCTATGCCAACCTAAGCGATACTGAACGTAAGCTCTATGAGCACAAATACCCCGAAGAGGCCAAACAAATGACTGGATTTGCAGAACGCTTTAGAAATGAAGGTTTAAACCAAGGCATCAATCAAGGTGAAGTAGAAATGCTTTTGCGACTGATGGAGTCAAAATTCGGCGTCATCGATTTACCAACTAAGCAACAAATTCAGGCCGCCGATTCCGGTAGTATAGCAAAATGGTCGTTGCGTTTGCTAACTGCCAACAATGTAGCGGAAGTATTACACTAGAGCCATAGCACCGTCATCCTAACGAAACCTACGCCGGTCCATCGTCGCCCTGACGAAGGTCAGGATCTGCCGTCATTGCGCAGCGAAGCAATCCAATACCGCAGCCTATGGATTGCCACAGGCTTTCAGCCTTCACAAAGACACCCGTCACCCTGAACTCAACACCCCGTCACCCTGAAAAAGACTCCGGCCTACGCCGGAGTGACACACCCTATTGTCACCCTGAACTCAACACCCCGTCACCCTGAACTCAACACCCCGTCACCCTGAACTCAACACCCCGTCACCCTGAACTCAACACCCCGTCACCCTGAACTTGATTCAGGGTCTCTCAGACAAAGTCCTCAGTAACCGTTGGGGCTTTGCACCCTCAACACGCACCAACTCCCCCAAGGTTTCCATGTGCAACTTCACCGTCACCGCATACCAGCTCACAGAGCCCAAATCTGCCCTGTGGGCCGCCGACAACTGAGCCGACACCAAGCCTGCTAGATCTTTAAACGCTACCCCACCCCCGTGAGCGGACACCACAGCCAATATGGCTGCACGCACGCAGTCATACTTCCAAACATCAATACGCGTGGCCTTTTTACCTGGCGTGGGTGTGTGGCAGGCTATCTTATCTTCACTCATCCACATACTCTGGCGGAATGTAGAGGTTATCTAACAATGGCTGCAAGGCATCGCCATAACGCTTCCATAAATCTACCGACTGGTTATGCATAGGCTGTCTCACTTGATAGGCACTGGCAGTTTTAACTTTACGCTGGGTGTTGTGGAAGTCTAAACACGCTTCCTGCCACTCTAAACCACAGTGTTCAATAAGCTTACGGCTCTCCTCTTCTTGGTTAGAGGTGAGCTGTTCGTACGACACTTCATAAAAGCGCCCAGGCAGCACCGTACGCCAATGGTCCATGAGGTCTTCGTAGAGGTTATGGTAGTGGGCTAGCTCAGTTAGATCCCAAGCATAAGGGTGGGCTTTTTTGGCGGCAAAATAAGCTTTGTAAATAGACAGGCAGTTGGCCATGGGATGGCGTTTACAGTGGATGATAGTGGCGTTAGGAAAAAGCTTAGCAATTAACCCTATATTCAAAAAGTTATGGGGCATTTTGTCGATAATTTTATCTAGCCCTTGGTCATACTTATTTAAGCCGTCTAGATACCCTTGGGCCACATCAGTTAATTGATTATGGCTGAGTTTGGCAAAGCGCTTATGAAACGCCATTGAA
>Ga0233427_10004844_pt1 | contig 10997 bp, 10 predicted proteins | sample SI_118_April2016_5_FD_179885 | JGI IMG/M metagenome (GOLD analysis project Ga0233427, IMG submission 179885) | Seawater microbial communities from Saanich Inlet, British Columbia, Canada - SI_118_April2016_100_MG | ecosystem: Environmental > Aquatic > Marine > Inlet | place: Canada: British...
TCGAGAAAGCTTTGATCGTCGTTGTTCCCTCCAACAAGCTCACCCCGGGAGAAGATTTCTATTTGATGCGAGACGCAGTTCGAAGCCAATCGGACCGACTGTTCCTGATGGCGGGTGGCGCAACCCTTGGGTCCACGATCCTACAAACTCCGCCGGACAAAGTGACTTCGTCGATTTCCAGTAAGTTCGTTGCACAGGCCAAAAAATTGTTATCCGCAGGCGCCCGTGGCTTTGGCGAAATGATCTCCTATCACCTGTGCATGACGCAACGCCATTCGTTTAAATTTGCGCTGCCGGATCATCCCTTGTTCTTAAAACTGTCCGACATCGCGGCAAAAAATAACGTGCCAATTGATTTGCATATGGAAGCCATTGAGACAGCAGCCCCGATGCCTGAGAACCTAAAACAAGCATGTGATAAAAATCCGGATCAGCTAACCCCGACGATTCCATCGTTAGAGCAATTGCTTGCCCATAACCGCATCACCCGGATTGTTTGGCAGCACGTTGGATGGGACAATGTCGGTCAAATGAAGCCGGTTCTTTTGGACCGCCTGCTCCGGCAAAACAAAAACTTATTTATGGCCCTTCGTGTGGAACGCCGCCCCAATCAGGTTGGCGGCGGTGGCCCCATGCCCAATAGAATTGTCGATACGAACGCCAATATTCATCCAGAATGGTTAAAGCTCATGACGGACCATCAGGACCGTTTGGTCATAGGAAGCGACGAATTCGTTGGGCCGTCCGGCAAAGAACCAAAAGGGGCGGCATCGTATACCGATACATGGGCCATGGTCAGCCGACTTCCTCCCGACATCGCCGCTAAAATCGGTCGCGAAAACGCCCTTCGAATCTATAACTTGCGTTAAATTTTAACGACATCACCTGCCGCGTATCGGCGGCGATATTTCATGAGACCGATCAGGACTAATAGGTTGATTGCTCCAGCGACAGCCGCAAAAGCATAAGAAATCACATAATTCCCCGTCGCATCATAGAAATACCCGGCGAGATACCCGCCTAATCCCATTCCAATCCAACCCGCTGAGACGATAAGAGCAACGGCAAGGCCAGTCATGCGCAGGGGAGCTGCTTCACGAGCGCAGACGATCAAGCAAGTCATAACACCAGAATACGAAAAGCCAAATAAGACAGCAAAAGTATAAAGCATCGGCAGGGACTGGGTTTGGGTAAACCAGAACACCACCGCGGTCTGACCGAATGATGCAATGGCGTAGCTTGGCAAACTGCCAATTCTGTCAGCGAGCATACCGAAGAATAAACGCCCCGGCACACCACTAAACATTAAGACAACAAGCACACTTGTCGCGGTTTCGGGGTCGAGCCCAAGATCAGTACCGAGTGGAACAAGATGAATGATCGGAACGGCCATGCAGATGCAGCAAAAAATTCCGGCACACCAGACCCAAGACAACGATATACGATGCGGAACGCCCCATTGATTGTTGTCTGAAAGCGGCGTGCCTGACGTGAGCGCACTCTGTCGGTCACCAAACAACGGGGGTGGTTTAAGAAAAAACAGCAGGGGGATCAGAATCACTAAATATCCAACACCCAAATACAGCATCGCATCACGCCAATCCCAATTGGATATCATCAACCGCAAAATATAAGGAACGGCTCCCTGACCAATAGCACCGCCCGCCGTGACAATCCCGAGTGCCAAGCCCTTGCGCCGGTCAAACCAATGTGAGGTCAGAGCCAATATCGGCGTAAAAAGACAAGCGAACCCAAAGCCGCCGATAAATAGGTAATGCAGATAAAACGCCCATAATTCGGTTTGCCAACTCAGCGTCATAATCGGGATCGATAAACCAAACGCACCGAGGAACGCGATTTTACGTGCGCCAATTCTATCGGACAAAACACCCCACAGAATACCACCTGCCCCGCAACCGATTGTCACCATCGTGTAGGCAAACGAGATTTCAGCTCGCGTCCAAGAAAACTCTTGTTCTAACGGCATGATCAGAACGGAGACCGATATATTGGCGCCAAACCCCAAGATCAGACAGATCGTGCCGACAAACACGATCACCCATCCATAGGGCCGTTCCTCAATCGATGAAGCATCGAGTGGTCCCGTATTACTCATGACGCACTAATACTTAATATTTGGCGGTTAAGCCACGTGGGAATACCCAGGACTAAAATCTCAGTCCTGTTTCAGCCGATGAGCCTGACTTCGTGGAATAAACGACCTGGTCGCCAGAATTTGTGTTTTCGGGTCATCGCTCGCGGCCATCGCACCATGTAAGTCCAGGAAGACTGATCCCACTGTGGTCTCTCCCCAGAACCAGTCGGCGATTTGTTTGCTTGTCGAACTGCCGGGCTGGGCGGTTGCCGCTTCCATATACCACGCCTTAATATCTTCTGATGCGAGTTTAAGAGCCTCGGCAAATTCAATTTCCGGCACGGGGTTATCCCTGTTCCCTTCCAGGTAACCGATCAGTGCACGCGCGGCTTGATCTATTGGCAACGAGCTTGCACCAACCGATGAGCCGCCTCGTTTTCGTTTGGCAACATCGTACCATGAGGCCAGGCTTGCCATCTCGGCGACAAGCGCTGTTTCTCGATCCGACGCATCGGATGGCGGTGCGGGTAGATTAACGGGACAGGTCCAGCCCTCGCACTCTTCTTCGTTCTCATCCGCGTTTAGAGGGGCGTCTTCATCAAAATCACAAAGCAATACGGGCCCCTCGTCTGACGCCAACAAAGCTAAGCTCTCACGCAGAACTTTCATTTGGAAATCCGGATTATTGGGCGCACCCAAGGGCCGACCCAGTTCGAACGGCACCCACAGAAAACGTGGCGGGCGCATCCCTACAGTATGTTCCCGAACCAAACTGATCCCTGTCGTCGCGATACCTTCATCTTCGATATAATGTCCTAACGCGCTCACGGCGGTTGTGCAGTTAGGTCATATGGGGATTAGCATCACCGCATCGACTGCGTCTTTCTTTAAAAGACTTGCGACTTCCCGAGCCGTGGGTTCGAAGGAGTCCGGTGTCGATCCAGCACCCATAAATCCATAGTGAAAATCAGCAACCGAGCCGATCTCTCCAGCTTCTTCAAGCTCACGCAGTCGGTCTATCGGAAAAGCGACATTGAGGTCTTGCTGAAACCCAGTGCGGTCGAAGTTCACGGATGAATGGGTCATCACCATATCTCCCGCTGCAACATCACCGGGAATGACCCGAAAGGCCGTGTCGTGAAAATCAAAGCTTTGTTCCCCCGCCAGATGAATGCCGGCAGTGGTGATCATGGCGACCCGACGTTCCTTCAAAGGAGGGCCCGTGACCCAGGGCTCCGTTGGAAAGGGTACGCACACCTTTTCTAGAAGGTGCGCCGCTTCATAGTCTGGTAAATCGCTTAGTCGAACCATGGGCCTTTTCCAAATCGTTATGATAGACTAGACAATCTAAACCAACTTTGAACCAGGAGACAACCGATGACATCGGTTCGCCCGGCAGCAGTTGCGGGTCAGTTTTATCCCGGTGATCCAGAGGAATTGGATGCCGCGGTTCAGTTCTTTTTATCTCGAATTCCCGCCGAAGACAGCCCCACACCAAAAGCCATTATCGCCCCCCATGCAGGCTATATTTATTCAGGCCCTATGGCGGCAGAGGCTTACGCTACGCTCCGCCCGGCACGGGGAACGATAAAGCGAGTCATCCTGTTGGGGCCGTGCCATCGAGTGGCGTTGGAGGGCCTTGGGCTTCCGAGTGTCAATTCATTCCAGACACCTTTGGGAGATATACCCATCGATAGTGAGGCCTGCGATAAAATTCTCGATCTTCCTCAAGTCCAAGTCTTCGACGCAACCCATGAAATGGAACATAGTCTTGAGGTCCACCTACCGTTTCTTCAGGTAGTATTAGATGATTTTACCTTGGTCCCCTTAGTCGTCGGCAGTGCCAATGCGGAACAGGTAGCACAAGTTCTTGATCGCCTATGGGGTGGTACGGAAACAGTCATCGTTATCAGCTCCGACCTCAGCCATTATCTGGACTACGGCACAGCACAGAAGATGGACGGCGCCACGTCTCGTGCCATCGAAACCTTAAATTATGCCGACATTAGCCGGGAACAGGCCTGCGGCCGCATCCCCATCAGTGGCCTATTGGCCTTGGCCAAGCACAAAGGCATGGCGGTTAAAACCCTCGGCGTCTGCAATTCCGGCGACACGGCAGGCACCAAGGATAAAGTCGTCGGTTATGGATCCTGGGCATTTTGGGAACAGAAGGGAAAAGCCGACAATTTTGAGAACGACACCAAAGAACTTTTGAATAAGTATGGTGCACAGCTTCTACATCTGGCCGCCGACTCACTTCAATACGGCCTGACCCATGGTGAACCTTTGAAGGTAAATCTCACCGGCGGCCCGCCTGAACTCACGGCCCCAGGCGCTTGCTTTGTGACCCTAAAACGCGAAGGCAAGCTTAGAGGCTGCATCGGTTCCGCCGTTGCCCACCGCTCCTTAGCCGAAGATGTCGTCGCGCGGGGTTACGACGCAGCCTTCAATGACCATCGGTTTCCCAATCTGACCGCCGAAGAACTGGATGGATTAGACCTGTCGCTCTCCGTGCTCAGCCCACAGACGTTAATGAATGTCGCCGACGAAGAAGACCTTCTCCGCCAGCTTCGGCCCGGCATTGATGGCCTGATCATCGAAGACAAGGGTCTCCGCTCGTTATTCTTGCCGTCTGTGTGGGAGCAATTGCCCGACGCCCAGCAATTCCTGGCCCACCTAAAACAAAAAGCAGGCATGGGACCCGGGCCTATGTCGAGCGATTTAAAGGCTTGGCGTTTTATTTCTGAGGAAATTTCCGCTGCTGACCTAGAAGACGGCGACGCTCTTTGGAAAATGTTGCCCGCCGATTAACCCTTGGTTCCTCACGCTGATCTTTCTATTGTGCCCAAAATCACTAAGGAGCAACGCTTGTGAGTTTGAACATTACCATCGACATGCTGGATAAGCTTGGGGACCTCGCCAAAAATGCCGGCGTGGAAATCATGAAGATTTATAATTCGGACTTCAAAGTCGATACCAAAGCGGATAATTCGCCGGTGACGGAGGCGGATCAAATCGCCGAAACCATGATTACCGAATATATAAAGAAAAACATCACCGATGCCTTCCCCATCATTGGCGAAGAAGCCGTTGCAGCCGGCACCGCCCCTCAGTTGGATGGCGGCCCGTTCTGGCTGATCGATGCCTTGGACGGGACCAAGGAGTTCATCAACAAAAGCAAAGAATTCACAGTCAATATCGCGCTGATCGACGTCAACCGCCCGGCACTTGGGATCGTCCATGCGCCAGCGCTGAATGCGACCTATTGGGGCAGTCAGATGGGGTGCTATGCCCAGGCCGCAGGTGAAAGTGAACCCCGTCAAGTCACAGCCCGCAAAGCCCCCGCGGACGGCTTGGTTGCCCTGGTCAGCAAAAGCCATAAGACACCAGAGGTGGATGAGTATCTTTCGAAGTTTACCATCAAAAAAGAAACCGCCGCTGGCAGTTCTCTAAAATTCTGCCGCATCGCCACGGGGCACGCAGATATTTACCCTAGATTAGGCCGGACCATGGAATGGGACACGGCGGCCGGACATGCTGTTTTATTCTATGCGGGTGGCAAAGTTCGTGATCTGGAGAACAACATCCTGCCGTATGGCAAACCCGAGTTTGAAAATCCGCATTTTGTTGCGACGGGCGCGGAATAACACTCAGAAGCATGACCCAGGAATTAGCAGCAACGGCGGAAGGAATCGCCACTGCGGCAGAACTCTTGCGCGCAGGTGACCTGGTTTCGTTTCCGACGGAAACTGTCTATGGCCTTGGTGCGGACGCGACCAACGACCACGCCGTCGCCGCTATTTTTGCCGCCAAGGACCGCCCCCAATTTAACCCGTTGATTGTCCACGTGGCCGACAAGGCTGAAGCCCACCGCATCGTTGATTTTAATCCAGATGCCGACCGCCTCGCCGAAGCCTTCTGGCCCGGCGCCTTAACTCTCGTCCTGCCCAGAACAAAAGACTGCGCCGTGTCTCTGCTGGTCAGCGCCGGCTTGGATACAGTCGCCGTCAGAGTCCCCAACCACAAAACGGCGCAGGACCTCCTACGCGCGACAGACCGCCCCGTCGCCGCGCCAAGTGCCAACCCGTCTGGCCAAATCAGCCCGACCACCGCCGCCCACGTCATGGATGGCTTGAGCGGTCGCCTCGCAGCTATTCTTGATGGGGGAAACTGTACCGTTGGGATAGAATCCACCGTCGTTGATGTATCAGGGCCTACTCCAGTCCTGCTCCGCCCCGGCGGTATTTCATTTGAGGATTTAGCCAAAACCCTCCCCTCTCTCGAAACTACAAGCGGTTCCCCGGATGCGCCAAAATCCCCCGGCATGATGGAACGCCACTACGCCCCCAACACGCCGCTACGGCTCAATGCCACAAAAGCAGAAAACGGCGAAGCTCTTCTAGGCTTTGGCCCGGAGGCCTCCACAACCTCACTCAACCTAAGCCCGTCGGCCAACCTAACCGAAGCTGCGGCCAATCTGTTCGCGATGATGAGAGAACTGGACGAAAGCAGTGCGAAAGGCATCGCTGTTATGGCAATTCCAGAGATAGGGCTGGGCCGAGCTATAAATGATCGTCTGCGCAGAGCTGCGACGCCTTAAAAATCAAGACTCTTCGGTTAAATATTTAAACCGAAAAGCGTCACCGTGGCGGGTAATTTCTCCCATGGACGGTGACGCAAAATGAGTCGCGCATACAAGGGTCCCACTCTCACAATAACGCTCCAGAAAAGCACGACGGGTCTGGCGGGCTAAGTCTCGGTCATAGTCCGGACGCACGGCCCAAGTTGGTTCTGCGCACTGTGCCGGACTGTGCATGACATCCCCGGTCATTACCGCGTTATTGCCGTTCGATGCGAGTCGCACGCTCATGTGATGAGGGGTGTGGCCGGGTGTTGGCTCGAACCATATCTCGTCGTCCAAGGCATGGTCTCTTTCAACCATGACCGCCCTGTCGGCTGCAACGACGGGAAGCACGCTGTCGGCAAAATGCTCCATCGGGGTCTGTTCGTGTTCGGCTTCCCAGAAGGTCCATTCGTTCTTCGAAATAACATATTTTGCGTTTGGAAATGTCGGCACCCAGCGGCCATCAATAAGCCGCGTGTTCCACCCGACATGGTCCGCATGCAGATGTGTACACATGACAAAATCAACGTCTTCCGGCTGAACACCGGCTTCAGCCAATCGGGCTAGGAAAGTCGCCCCCGTCTTCATATGCCAATGATGACGCTCGCGCTTTTTGTCATCGCCAACGCAAGTGTCTACTAAGATCGTATGGTGTCGCGTCCGGACCAACCAAGACTGGATCGGCAGGATCAGCATGTCAGTTTCAGAATGCATCGCCAGTGGTTTGAGCCAAGATTTATGCGGCTCCCAATCCTCTGCGCTGGTTTCAGGAAAGAAAAACGTCGGATCGATATCAGCGTTCTCGGATTCGACAATCCGGTCTATCGAGATATCGCCTAGATTTTGTCGCAACATGAAACGAACCCACGTAGATTTTGAGAATGAAACGGAGCCGATCATCAACATTCCTAGGGTTTCTATAGATATATGCAACATCTATAAATTTGAGAATGCTGTGGATGGCTTTAGATGTCCCCCCTATTATAATATCCAACTAACAACAATAAGTCGGGTTCCAGAAAATGAGCAAAAAAATCGCTGTGCTCGCGACGGGCGCAAATGGAAGCTGCATTTCAGCAGACCTAATTCGGGCCGGGCTCGATGTTTCTATGATCGATCAATGGCCGGCTCACGTCGCGGCGATGCAGGCAAACGGCCTGACGATCAAGACCAAGGACGACGAATATAATGTGAAGGTAAAAGCCTGTCACCTGTGTGATATGTGCGAGATCAATGAGACTTTCGATATCGTTCTGCTGACATCGAAGGCTTATGATTCGCGCTGGCTGACTGAGTTTATTGAACCCTTTCTCGCCGATGACGGACTGTTGATTGCGGTACAAAACTGCATGACGGCGGAAATGATCGCCGAAATTGTTGGGCCTGAGCGTACGGTCGGCTGCGTCGTCGAACTAGCGTCACAATTGTTCGATCCCGGAGAAGTCAGACGCAGCACCTTACAAGGGAACACCTGGTTCGGACTTGGTGCTTTCGATCCCGCGCACGAAGACCGCGTCGAAGACGCCGCCGAGATTCTCCGCCTCGTGGGAAAGGTCGGAATTACCGATGATGTACTTTCAGCCAAGTGGATGAAGCTGATGGTCAATTCCATGACAATGGCGGTTAAGGGCATTCTCGGCGCTAGTAACGAGCAGCTGTTCAAGCTGAATGGGAAAGAGTATGCAGACGAAGTGCGATCATTGGTTCTGCGCTCCGGCGAAGAAGCATTAGCTGCTGGCCAGTTGCTGGGCTACAAGATTGTGCCGGTCTTTGGGCTGAAGCAGGATGATGTTATGAACACCAACGCGCTGCTCGAAACCCTGCTCGATAAGATGGTCGGCGATGTTGGTCCGACCGCGCTTGCGACTTCTCTACAAGATAATCTGAAAGGTCGATACAGCGAGATCGACATGATCAATGGTCGGATCGCCGAGGAGTGCCAGTCGAAAGGCAAGCCAACGCCGGTGAATGACGTCCTTGTTGACCTAACCCGTCGCATTCACGCTGGAGAGTTGAAGCCTGACGTTTCCAACCTGGATTTGGTTCGCCAGCAGTTGGGGCGCTAGCAGCTTACTCTGCCGCCACCGCCTCCTCCTCCGCTGTGTTCCGCACGGGCACCACCAACGCCGCACACAAGACCAGAACCGCCAACCCGGACAGTGTATAAAACACCATATCAAACCCGCCTGTATTATCGCGGAGGTTTGCCACCAGTGGCACGGCCGTGATGGAGACACAGAACGACAAGGTGTATTTCAAGGAGTACATCCGCGCGCGCCAGTCGCTGGCCGTGTACTTCGCGATGATGAAATCTGTGATCGGAATTTGTCCAAAGACGCCGACCATCATCATTACCCCAACCCCGATCATCGCCCAGTTATGGGAACTGGCCGCCAAGGCCAACATGGGTATTTGGATCGAGACGGTTCCGATAAAGACTGTGCGGAGCGAATACCTATCCAACAGATGCCCGACGATAACTTGAGTTATGGATGCCAATGTCAGCACACCAGCGACGACCCATGTAACTTCCAGCATCGATGGGCCTAAATCTAACAACCGCTCATCGAACACCTTTGGCAGCGACACCGTTGTCGAATGAAAAATGATTCCGCCGCACGCAGTCGCGACAGCAATCACACAGACAACCAAAATTTGGTCTCGGCGGCTGAGGGTTAAGCTTGCGCCCACCTTCTTTTTGCCAAGGGCTTCGGCAGAGCGACGGCAACTCATCCAGTAAAAGATTCCGGTGATGATTGAGACGACACCGGGAACAATAAATGCCATCCGCCAATCATAAAAATGAATCAAAGCCCCAGCCGTAACAGGTGCCGCGGCGAGGCCTAAGTTTCCAACCACGCCATTAATGCCCATGGCTTTCCCCGTCTCAATCGCGTTTTGCGACACCATGGCAATGCCAACAGGATGATAGATCGCAGCGAAAATACCGATAAAGGCCAAGCCAACACCGATCTGAAACAATCCCTCAGCAAAGCCAGTCACGATAGACGCCGCACCAATGCCGATGAAGAACACCACCATCATACCTTGCCGGCTCCAGTGATCGCCGAGCCAGCCCGCAGGTAACGAACACACCCCAAAGGCGACGAACCCAAAGGTCGCCGGCAGCAAAAGATCGCCATAGGATTCATTGGGGAAAGTGTCACCCAACGCCAAAACCACCGTCGCGTAGAACAACAGAAACATGTGATCATAGGCGTGCGCTATGTTCATAAAAAAGAATTCAGTTTTGTTTTTAACCATGGGATCGATCCTTTTGCCGTCACCTTATCGTCTATTAATACCGGGATTAATCTCGACAGTCTTTCGCTATTCAGTCATATAATGTCTAGAAACAGCCACAAAGACGAAATTCTCGGATGACAGATACTAAAACACTTCCCCATGTAGAAGCGTTGGAGGCCACACCGCGCCCCATCGTTGCCATGGCCAGTGACTTCTCTGCTGGCCATCGGATCGGTCGCCATGTCCACCATCATGGGCAACTGCTGTATCCCGCCGATGGTGCGATTACGGTTTGGACGGAAGACGGCGTCTGGGTCATTCCACCGCAGCGCGCCCTCTGGGTGCCAGGCGGCATTGCCCACGACACCATGGCGACCAGCGATGTCGCCCTTCGTACTCTGCTGGTTGAACCGGAACGCCTGCCCGCCCTACCCCAATCTTGTTGCGCCGTGAATATCACGCCGTTGATGCGAGAACTGATCCTGCATGCCATGGACATCCCAGCGGTGTACGACGTCACCGGAGCCGATGGACGGTTCATGGGGGTGATCCTGGACCAGCTTGAACGCCTGCCCCAAGCACCGCTGCATTTGCCAATGCCCCGAGATTCTCGAATTAAGCGAATCAGCGATGTTCTGCTGGAACATCCCGACGACACCCGCACGCTTGAAGACTGGGGGTTAAGTTGCGGCGCCAGTTCGCGGACACTGTCGCGGTTGTTTGTCAGTGAAACGCGCCTGACCTTTGGTGCCTGGCGAAAGCAGGTTCGCTTGCTCAAGGCATTGGAACTTTTGGCCGCAAACAAGCCCGTCACCCAAGTCGCGTTAGACTTAGGATATGAAAGCCCCAGTGCCTTCATCGCCATGTTCCGCCGCAGCCTCGGCGACTCCCCCGCCCGCTACTTCAGGCGGGAGTCCTCAGCGAAGCAAAACCAGCCTGAGACAATTGCTTGAGTTTGCTCGGCCAATCAGCCATTTAAGTACCCACCATGACAATATCTCAAGAACACAAAGACGCACTTTCAGCCATCGT
>Ga0233427_10004846_pt1 | contig 10994 bp, 8 predicted proteins | sample SI_118_April2016_5_FD_179885 | JGI IMG/M metagenome (GOLD analysis project Ga0233427, IMG submission 179885) | Seawater microbial communities from Saanich Inlet, British Columbia, Canada - SI_118_April2016_100_MG | ecosystem: Environmental > Aquatic > Marine > Inlet | place: Canada: British...
AATTGCAGGCACTAAATATCGAGGTGATTTTGAAAAACGACTCAAATCAGTTTTAACTGATCTTGAAAAAGATAAAAATGCTGTTCTTTTTATCGATGAAATTCACACCCTCATTGGAGCTGGAAGTGTTTCGGGAGGCTCCTTAGATGCATCTAATCTTCTAAAGCCAGCATTGGCTGATGGCACTCTTAAATGTATTGGCTCAACAACTTACGAAGAATACAGAAAGGTTTTTGAAAAAGATCATGCTCTTGCTAGGCGCTTTCAAAAGATTGATATTGAAGAGCCATCTGTAGAAGATACAATTAAGATTCTTCATGGTTTAAAGAAGTATTATCAATCACATCATAAGGTTAAATTTTCTTCCGCAGCGCTTGCTTCTGCTGCTGAACTAACACATAGGCACATGGGGGATAGGCGTCTCCCTGATAAGGCAATTGATGTTATGGATGAGGTTGGAGCTCTTCAACAAGTAATGCCCAAATCGAAAAGGAAGATCAATATTGGGGTTTCAGATATTGAAAATATTGTTGCTAAACTTGCCCGTATTCCATCTAAGCAAGTAAATAGCGATGATAAATCTCAACTTCAGAATCTTGAAAAAGATTTAAAGCTTGGTGTTTTTGGGCAAGACAATGCTGTTGATTCTTTATCAACTGCTATAAAGCTTTCTCGCTCTGGACTCTCTCCAGTTGAACAGCCAATGGGCTCATTTTTATTTGCGGGGCCAACTGGTGTAGGAAAAACTGAGATTTGTAAGCAGTTATCAAGAATTATGGGTGTTAAGTTGTTGCGTTTTGACATGTCTGAATATATGGAAAGACATTCAATTTCAAAATTAATTGGCTCACCTCCAGGGTATGTTGGGTATGATGAAGGCGGACTTCTAACAGAAGCGGTAAACTCAAATCCTTATGCAGTTCTCTTGCTTGATGAGATAGAGAAAGCACATCCTGATATTTTTAATCTTCTTTTGCAAGTTATGGATCATGGGATGCTTACTGATGCAAATGGACGTGAAGTTGATTTCCGTAATGTTATCCTCGTAATGACATCTAATGTCGGCGCCCAAAATGTTCAAAGAGCCTCAATAGGATTTAATGAACAAGATCACTCATTAGATTACGAGGGCGAGCTTAAAAAAACGTTTACACCTGAATTTAGAAATAGACTTTCTGAAATTATCTACTTTAATTCATTAAGCGAAGATGTTGTGATTTATGTGGTTAATAAGTTTATATTTGAGCTTGAAGATGTTCTTGAGAAAAAAAACGTCTCTTTAATTGTCTCCGATAATGCCCGAAAATGGTTTGCAGGAAATGGCTATGATTCAAAAATGGGTGCAAGGCCAATGATAAGGTTAATTGAGAAAGAAATTCGTAAGCCACTTGCTGATGAACTTCTATTTGGAAAGCTAAGTGGTGGTGGAACAGTCAAAGTTAGCGTTAATAAAGATAAAGTTGTCCTACATATCTCTTAAATGAGAATTCTTATAAGTAATGATGACGGCTATAAAGCTGATGGAATCATTCAGCTTGCAAAGTCTCTTAGTGAAATTGCAGAAGTCATTGTTGTGGCTCCAAGTGAAAATAAGTCAGCTGCTAGTAGCTCATTGACTATAGGAAAGCCATTAAAACCAATTCAAATTAAAAAAAATGTTTATGCGATTGATGCAACTCCAAGTGATTGTGTACATCTGGCTTTGTGTGGGTTTGTCAAAGAGTCAATTGATTTAGTTGTTACTGGCATTAATTTTGGTGCAAATCTTGGAGATGATGTTATTTATTCAGGAACTGTTGCAGGTGCGATTGAGGGAAGATTTTTAGGGCTTCCCTCCATTGCAATGTCATTAGCTAGCTGGGAGTGTAAACACTTTGAGACAGCTGGAAAGGTAGCCAAGCTGCTTGTGGCTCAAATTGATAAAGCACCACTTGCTTACAATACGATTATTAATGTTAATGTTCCTGATATTCCAATGAGTGAGATTAAGGGAATTAAGAGCACTCGTCTAGGAAATAGGCATAAGTCTGAGCCAAGTATTCAAGATTTAAAAGATCCATCTTTATTTTGGATTGGTGAGAATGGCAAAGAAGCTGATAACGGAAAAGGTACAGACTTTCATGCAATTTCTAATAATTTTGTATCAGTTACACCTCTTCAGGTTGATCTAACGAAATATCCTGAAATTCAGCAAGTATCTGATTGGCTTGAAAAAATTAATTATTGACTCCAGGTATCTCTTAAGCCAACTGTTTTGTTGAAAACTAATCCCTCTGATTCAATATCTCTACAATAATATCCTTCTCTTTCAAATTGATATGCTTTTCCTATTTCAACATTCTTAAGATTGTCCTCAACATACCCATTTTTTATATTTAGCGAGTTTGGGTTAAGTGCCGATGACATATCATCAAATTGAGAAGGATTTGAGTCTAAAAAAAGGCGATCATATATATTAAATTTAGCACTAATAGCTTTAGTAGATTCAACATAATGAATAACACCTTTAACTTTTCTTCCATCAATTGGGTTTTTCCCTAAAGTATCTGGATCATAAGTACAATAAATAGTAGATATATTTCCATTTTTGTCACTATCAAAACGAGATGCTTTGATGACATATGAATTTCTTAGTCGCACCTCTTTATCAATTGCTAAACGCTTATATTTATTATTTGGCGCTACTTCTGTAAAGTCATCCTTATCAATATAAATCTCACGACTAAAGAAAATCTTCCTGGTTCCCATTTCTTCATTCTGAGGATGAAGTGGTGCAGTAAGAGATTCAATTTTTCCTTCAGGGTAGTTTTCAATCACGAGCTTTATTGGATCAATTACAGCCATTGCTCGAGGCGCAGTTCTATTTAAATCATCTCTAATAGATGATTCTAAAATAGAAATATCAGTAAGGCTGTTAACCTTTGAAACGCCAATTCTCTCTGAAAAGTCTCTAATTGATGCTGGAGTATAGCCTCTTCTTTTAAGTCCAGAGATTGTTGGCATTCTTGGATCATTCCAGCCTGACACGTAATTATTATCAACAAGAAGTTTTAGTTTTCGTTTAGAAGTGGTTGCATACTCAAGATTTAATCGAGAAAACTCATATTGATGAGGTCTATCAGGTTTGTTAAAAGCATCTAAATTTTCTAATGTCCAATTATAAATCCTTCGATTATCTTGAAATTCTAAAGTGCATATGGAATGAGTTACACCTTCAATTGCATCACCAAGACAGTGAGCAAAATCATACATTGGATAAATACACCAATCATCTTTAGTTTGGTGATGGGTTTCGAAGCGAATACGATATAGGGTTGGATCCCGCATACACATAAAGCTTGAAGCCATATCTATTTTTGCTCTGAGTACACACTCTCCCTCCTTAAATTCACCTGCTTTCATCTTTTCAAAAAGAACTATATTTTTGTTTACAGTTGAATCACGATATGGACTATTTTTGCCAGGTTTTTTTAGAGTGCCTCTATATTTGCGAATTTCTTCAGGATTTAAAAAACAGACGTAAGCTAAATTTTTCTTGATAAGTTCGACAGCAGATTGATAGAATATATCAAAGTAGTTTGAGCTAAATTTAACTTCATTGTTCCAACTAAAGCCAAGCCAGTTAACATCTTTTTTTATAGAGTTCACAAACTCAATATCTTCTTTTGAAGGATTAGTATCATCAAATCTTAAGTTGCAATATCCATTATAATTTTCCGCTGTCCCAAAGTTAAGACATATTGATTTAGCATGGCCAATATGGAGATAACCATTTGGCTCAGGAGGAAAGCGAGTAATAACACTAGAATGTTTGCCAGTTGAAAGATCTTCATCAATGACATTAAGTATAAAATTTGTTGACTTTTCAGATGTCTTCTTCGGGGGCATTGGTGAAAGTTTTCATGATAAATTAACCTAAATAAATTATATCATTAAAGACTAATTTAATATGAAGTGCTTCAAAAGTGAATGACGTTGTAAAATACTTTTTATGAAAATAGCGATAGTTAAACTTTCAGCATTAGGTGATATTATCCACTCAATGATTGTTTTGCAATATATAAAAAATATTAATCCAGAGGTAGAGGTTGATTGGTTTGTTGAAGAAGCTTTTAAAGGTATATTAGAGTTTAATCCAGATATTCGAAATGTTTATACAGTTAATATTAAAAAAGCAAAACGAAAAAAATCAGTTTTTCTTTTTTTAAAAGAGCTTAGACAATTTTCTAATTTTAAGCAATATGATTTAGTTATAGATATGCAAGGCTTGATTAAATCGGCAATGTTAGCTCGATTTATTCCTTCTAAAGTAACTATGGGCTTTGATAGTAAATCATTGAAAGAAAGATACGCCTCATTTTTCTATAATAAGACTTTTAAGTCTAGATATGAAGATAACATAATTGAACGAAATTTAGCAATTGTAGCTTACGGTTTAAATTTTGATTTTTTCTCAAAGTGTATCGATGAAAAAAAACCTTATTTGTTTTCAGGGAATAATGTTGTAATTGATAAACTTTCAAATACATTGCCTAATGTAGTTTTTATTCCTGGAGCTTCTTATGAGGCTAAATGTTTCCCACTAGAAAAAATTGCTGGAGTAATAAATATAATTCAAGCAAATTTTTTAATTATTTGGGGAAATGATTTGGAAAAAAAGAAGGCTTTCAAGATAAAGAGTCTTGCTCCATCAGTAAAAGTATTAAATAAATTTCAATTGGATGAGCTAATATCATTAATTAAGCAAGTTGATCTTGTAATTGGGTCCGATACTGGGCCTACACATATGGCTTGGGCTCTAAATATCCCTTCAATTACTTTGTTTGGACCAACGCCGGGCTATCGCAATACCAAGGTAACAAAAATAAATAAAGTTCTTGAATCAAAGTCAATTGTTAACCCAAGAAAAATAGATAAAAATGATAATTCAATAAAGGAAATTAAAATCGCTGATATTGCCAATTTAGCTAGTAAATTGTTAAACTAAATCTAGAGCTAATTTATTAATCAGTTAATAAAAATTTAGATTATTAATATCTGATGATTGAAAAACAAAAAATGTTTAGCTTTAATAGAACTTATAAATTGCCCTTTAAATACAAAGTTCAAAATGATGCGTTAATCTATATTCATCAAAATTCTATTTTTAAGCGATATTTAAAATTCTTAAAACGATATTTTATTGTACATTTTCTTCGACAACATTCTCTAGAATTAGGCAATATAAATAAAAAGTATAAAAATATCCTGTGGGTTAATATATCTGCACCAAGTTTTGGTGATAGTTTAATGGATCTTTCAAGTAGGGTATTACTTCAAGACAAAAATGTAGATTTATTTACGAATATTGCTGATAGTGATATATATTTAGAAGATAAAATATTTTCAAATGTATTTACTGACAAAAAATTAATTGATCAAAAAAAATATAATTTAGTAATTTTAGATTCATACAGCACTAGAAGTTTAAAGGTTAAATTTGACATTGCGCCATCGACCCCTTTTGTTGGAATGTATGGCTTCTATAACGGTCCAGATATTAATCGAACACTGTTCAGTTTTCATAGATTGAATCATCTGCTTGGATATATAAATACTGAAAAAAGAATTAATGAAATTGCAAAACCATCATTGACAATTTCGGAGAATGATAAAGCGCTGGTTAAAGTTCTAAATTTACCAACCAAATATATTGTTGTCGCCTTAGGAGGTGAATGGCCATTTAGAACTTTTACTAAATGGGATGCACTTTTAAAAAAACTGCTGTATGAAGATAATAATTTAAATATAGTTATTGTTGGATCTTCTAATGGAGGACATAGTGCAAAGATTATTATGGATCAATTTGAAAACTTTAATGTATATGATTGTGTTTCACAATTTTCCTTCACGCAAACTGCGTATATTATTAAGAAAGGGGAAGTATTATTTTGCTGCGATGGAGGTTTAATGCATGCTGCTTGTGCAGTAGATACATGTATTATTCCATTGTTTGCAAGGGTTAATCAGCAAATGAGACTGACAAATTCTACTAATGCCTATCCATTATTTGACAATAAAGATGTTAATAATATCAATACTGAAGACATATATAAAAAATATTTAGAAGCCAAAGAATTTTTGAATCAGCCTTAATGTTTAAAAATAGCTCTATCCACTTTATTTTTATATTACAAAAAAAATTAGTTAATCATTTTAAGTCTAATTTTTTAAAAGTTATTTGTAAGAGTAATGTTAAATCACTTTCAGTATCTGATTGTCCAAGTTTTTTGATATTAATGAATCAAAATATTGGTGATATGATTGTTTGTAGTCCAATTATAAGAGAGATAAAGTTAGCATTTCCAAATTCAGAGTTACAAGTTCTTATAAATCCAGTAAATGAAGAAATGGCTGAAGCAAATCCTAATATTGATAAAGTTCAAATATATAGAAATAAATGGTTTAACTTATTACCAGTTCTTGCTCATCTAAGAAAGAACAAGTTTGATTTTGCCATTGAGCTCGAAGCCAAGGTTATGACAAAGGTAATTATAATGTTAAAAATTATTAAACCCAGATGTATCCTAGCAGTAAGTAAAACTGAGGGAAGATATGGAATGGCACCTGATGAAGTGCAGCCATATGATTTTTACACTAACCCAGAATTAACTCATCAAAGAGATACAGCGCTTGATATCCTGAGATTATTGAATATAGAGCCTACTGATAAATATTATGATATTTATTTAAAAGAGATTCACAGGAAAAAAGCATTAACATTCTTGTCTTCATTTGATAAGTCAAAATTTTTGATAGCGTTTAATCTAGAAGGCGCAAATATAGAAAGAAGAATATCTAAGGAAGATGCAGCTAAAATAATGGATGATTTAGCTAAGATACATAAAAATATCATTTTTATTTTGATAAATAAGCCAGGAAATAGCAAAATTAGTAATGAGATAATTGCTGAAACGAATAATGCAATTGCTTATCCATGTTTTTTAACTGGCTCAGTACTAGATATTGCTGCAATTATTAGTAATGTTGATCTAATTATTTCTCCTGATACCTCAATAGTACACATGGCTTGTGCATTCAATAAACCTTTGGTTGCAATATATGAAAATAACAGGAGTAATTATGATAAGTGGTCGCCTATTTCAAGTTTAAATCATGTTATATTTTCTGATGAATCTAATAATTTAAAGTCGATTAATACAAATCAAGTTGTTAATTGTGCAGATGATTTGCTCTCAGAAAATTTAATAAGATAACTGCATCATTTTTATGGCAGGAAAAGAAAAAATTAAATCCCTCATTCTTAGGTTTTTAACAAAGAAGAAAAATGTTAGCTTTGATATAAAAAAATCAAAAAAAATCTTAATTTTTAGATATGATCGAATAGGGGATATGATACTAACAACCCCATTATTCAGAGAACTAAAAAAAGCTTATCCAGAAATTGAAATAAGTGTTTTAGCTAGTACAACTAATAAAGATGTGCTACGTTACAATCCATATATCAAGCAAATATATACTAACTATAAAAATAATTTACTTTTTGACTTCTATAGTTTGATTAAGTTAAGACTTAAAAATTTTGACGTTTGCATTGAGCTAGAGCATTCAATAGTGCCGCATACGATTATTAGGCACAAAATCATAAAACCCAAAAAAATAATTTCTGTATATAAATATGAGAGATATGGTGTTAAAGCAAAGGAACTTAAACTTTATGATTATTTTACAAATAAAAATGAAAATAATCATTTTTCAAGCATTTGGCTTGATACCCTAACTTTTTTTGGGCTAAGTTCGTTATCAAGTAATTATGATTTTTTTCTTGGTGATTATGAAAATCAAAAAGCAAAATTGTTTATTTCAAATATTACTAATAAATTAAAAATTGGTATTAATGTTGAAGCTTTTTCAGCAGATAAGAGATTAAAGACATCTGAGTTAATTAGAATTTGTGAGAATATATATAAAGAAAAAAAAGATATTAAAATAATATTACTATCAACACCGAAATATAGAAAGAGTTTATTAAAAATAGTTAGTGAAATGAATTTGAGTTTCGTCTGCTTGTCATATGAAACAAAAACTATAATTGATGTAGCTGCTTTAATAAATCAAATTGATATAATTATTTCACCAGATACTTCGATTATTCATATTGCATCTGCATTTAATACTCCAGTGATTTCAATCCACGAAAATAATAAAAAAAGTTTCAGATTATGGGCGCCAAAGTCATCATTAAAAAAGACGATTTTTGCTGAGAGTAAGTCTGGTCTTTATAATTACAGTGTTGATGAAGTTGTTACCTCAGCAATAAATATAATTAATGTTTTAGAGGAAAAATAAATGAAAATTATGGGTACAAAATATTGTGGTCACGATAGTGCTCTTTGCTTAATAGACACTGAAGAAAAAACTATTTTTGCAATGAGTACTGAGAGAGTAACTAGAATTAAGCATGATTATTTAGACATAACCCCAATTCTTGAAGAATATATGTTTGATTATGTTGATTTTGTCTCCCATTCTTATAATGATTTTGAAGATAAAGGAAATGATGGTGAGCTAAGAGAAAAAATGACCTACAACAAGGATATTGAAAAAGCTATTCGACTTATAGTTAAACCTAAATATATCAAAGATCTTAGAATTACGAGATTAAAAAAAAATAAATTAATTTTTCAATCTTTATTTAGCAATTTTAAAGCGGTGAAGATGTATTATTTTGCAAAAATTCAGAGGGCTTTTGTATCAGAAACTACTCAAGGTAATAAAATTGCATTTACTAATTACATAAAAAAGAATTTTAGCTTATTCAAACTTTATCCTAAAGAGGTGTTGTATTTTGATCACCACTTGTGTCACGCCATTCCATCTTATTGCCTTTCACCATTTACTGAAAAGAAGGCAATTGCCTTGACCATTGATGGTCAAGGCGATGGTTTTTTTAGTAAATTATATCTTTTTAATAGTGCAAATGACTTTAAGTTAATTGGACATTCAAAAGCTAATTTGATTGGTGAAGGAGATAGATTTTCTTCTATCGGTCGAATTTATAATTATTTTACTCAAGCGATGGATCTTCATCCAAATAGTGACGAAGGCAAAGTAGAAGCTTTAGCTGCTTTTGGAGTTGCAGACCAAAAACTATTAAGTGAATTAAAAAATACTACAAAGATTGATTGCACAAACTTAAGTATTAATTATGACCAAAAGAAATTAAATCTTTTTTTTGATATGAATTTTTTAAAAACTGAGAGAACAAGAATTGGAGATGAAAACTTTTGTGCAGTAGTTCAAGATTACTTAGAAGATACTATTGTTGATTATCTTAATTGTGTGTATGAGAAATACCCAATAGAAAATCTATGCCTCTCCGGCGGTGTATCTGCTAATATTATTATGAGTTTAAATATTTATGAGCGAACTAATATAAAGAATATTTTCGTATTACCAGCGATGGCTGATGACGGGCTTGCGCTTGGGAGTGCAATATTAACTGCGATAAATTTTAATCAAAATATTAGTTGGCTCAAAAACTTTCCAATGCCATATTTTGGTGATTCTTATTCTCGAGAACAAGTAAAGAAAGCTTTAGAAATGTGTCAAAATATTTCGTTTGAAGACTTGCATGATGAATGGCCTCAGCATGCTGCCTTATCTGTATCTAAAGGTAAAATATGCGCATTATTTCATGGCAAGATGGAATTTGGCCCCAGGGCTTTAGGCAATAGGTCAATTATTGGAAATCCAATGCTAGAAGAAACTAGAAGTATCATTAATAGTAAGGTGAAAATGAGACCTTCTTATCAGCCATTCTGTCCCTCAATTCTAGAGGAGGAAAGAGAGAGACTTTTTGAGAATAGCTTTTCTCATAAACATATGGCTATTGCATTTCGTATGAAGGAACAGTTTATAAAGGACCTGCCATGTGCTGTTCACGTTGACGGTACCGCAAGACCTCAATTTGTTGAAGAGGCAGACAACCATGCCTATTATTCATACCTAAAAGCATTAAAGGATATCACAGGCTATGGTGTAAGTTTGAATACTTCATTTAATCTTCATGGAAGAACAATAGTCAGAACCCCACAAGATGCAATATTAGATTTTCTTGATTGTAATATTGATGAATTATATATCGAGGGTTATAAAGTAAAAGTTAAATAATGGTAGCCATATAACTTAATAAGAAAGACAAGATATATTTTATTTATCGATTACAAATTTTGATTCTTTTATAGAGTCAATAACAAATTTGGCTTTTGTAATTTCTTCATTAATTTTATGACCACTCCTTACCAAAATAGTATTTTTAATTTTTGCAGCATTTGCTGCCATAATATCTTCTTCTTTGTCTCCAATCATCCAAGAGTTTTCCATATCAATACAATATTTAGACTTGGCAGACAGCAACATACCTGGTTTTGGTTTTCTGCAGTTACAGCAGTCACTTGGCTGGTGAGGGCAATGAATTACATCTAATATTTCTATATTATTCTTATGAAATTGGCCCAACATCCATTTAGTAATTTTTTGAAAGTCAATCTCAGTGTAATAACCGCGCGAAATACCAGATTGATTAGTAGTAACAATGATTTTATAGTTTAAGCTTTCAAGAAATTGACAAGCTTCAAATATGCCATTGATAAATTGAAAGTCATCTATTCTATGTAAATAGTTAATTTCTTTATTGATAACACCATCGCGGTCTAAGAAAATTGCTTTTATAGCCATAATATAAGGTGAGTATAATTAATGTTTAGCTCGTAATCAATTAAAAAAAATTAGATGTTAGAAAAAAATGTATTAGATAAAATTTACCAATACTTATTAATAATTCTCGCTTTCTTGTTGCCACTTACAGTTTTTGGGGCCAACTTAATTATTGTGATTATTGTCCTTCTGTGGCTATTTTCAGGCAACTATGTAGCTAAATATAATCTTATAGTAAGTAGTAAGTTAATGATAGTATCAATAATATTCTTTTT
>Ga0233427_10004859_pt1 | contig 10967 bp, 6 predicted proteins | sample SI_118_April2016_5_FD_179885 | JGI IMG/M metagenome (GOLD analysis project Ga0233427, IMG submission 179885) | Seawater microbial communities from Saanich Inlet, British Columbia, Canada - SI_118_April2016_100_MG | ecosystem: Environmental > Aquatic > Marine > Inlet | place: Canada: British...
AGGAATTGAGCCGTGCTTCTTAGGTGGGTTCGAGACACGCTTAGTTCGTAGCAAAGCCAGCGCACGACACAAACGAGGACGTGTTTCTGACGGCAAAATCACGTCGTCGATGAGACCACGTTCTGCCGCAAGATATGGATTAGCAAACAAGTCAGTGTACTCTTCTACTTTTTTCGCCTCAGCTGCAGCCGAGTCATCTGCCTCTGCGATGTCGCGACGGTGAATAATTTTCGCTGCGCCAGCAGCACCCATCACCGCGATTTCGGATTGCGGCCAAGCGACGTTCCAGTCTCCGCCCGTAGGCTTTGACGATAAAACACAGTAAGCGCCACCATAAGCTTTGCGTGTGACAACTGTTAATTTTGGCACAGTGGCTTCACAATAAGCGTAAAGCAATTTAGCTCCGCGACGGATAATGCCCGTGTGTTCTTGATCGGTGCCAGGCATGAACCCAGGCACATCTTCGAAGGTGACGAGTGGAATGTTAAATGCATCACAAAAACGCACGAAGCGTGCAGCTTTTTCACTAGCATTAATGTCTAGAACCCCAGCTAATACTGCCGGCTGATTCGCGACGATGCCAACAACACTTCCACCCAATCTAGCAAGACCAATCACTATATTGGCAGCGTACGCCTCTTGGATTTCGAAGAAATCGCCATCATCGACAATCATCGCAATTGCTTTCTTGATGTCGTAGGGCTGACTTGCTGATTCAGGTATTAATGAGTCAAGATCTGGCTCACAACGGTCAACTGGATCAGAACATTCATTACGTGGGGCATCCTCAGTATTGTTTGAAGGCAAGAAAGAAAGTAAGCGACGCAATTTAGCCAAACACTGAGCATCATCATCTGAAGTGAAATGACTAGTACCTGTAATTTGTTCATGAACGTCTGCCCCGCCAAGCTGCTCTGACGTAACATTTTCGTGAGTGACAGTTTTAACCACATCAGGACCGGTGATGTGCATGTATGAGCTACCATCGACCATGAAGATAAAATCTGTTAGCGCCGGAGAATAAACTGCGCCACCAGCGCAAGGCCCCATGATCGCAGATAACTGGGGAATAACACCCGAGGCTTTAGTGTTGCGCAAAAATATTTCTGAATAGCCCGCAAGCGAAACCACGCCTTCTTGAATACGCGCACCACCTGAATCGTTCAGGCCAATCATCGGGATGCCAAGTTTCATCGCAACATCCATCATCTTACAAATTTTGGCGGCATGTTCTTCTGCAAGGCTGCCACCGAAGACTGTGAAATCTTGAGCAAACAAGGCCACAGCGCGTCCGTCAATAGTTCCGGTACCAGTCACCACACCATCACCAAGCGGGCGCTGCTTATCGAGGCCGAAATTCGATGAGCGATGTGTGCGAAACGCATCATACTCTTCGAATGACCCTTGGTCGAGCAGTAAATCAATACGCTCGCGAGCAGTAAGTTTGCCCTTGGCGTGTTGAGTTTCGACGCGCTTTTCACCACCGCCCATCTTGGACTCGGCGCGCATCTGTTGTAGATGTTCGTATGAGTTATTTGTCATTATTAAAACCTTCTCCACCTTCTACTAATTCAGCGAGCACCCCGCCTGTGGCAGCCGGATGCACGAATGCAATAGATGTTTCGTGCGCTCCCTGGCGCACAACTTCATCAATCATGCGGACGCCCTGCATAGTGCAGTCGTCAATCGCTTGTTGGCAGTCGTCAACCGCCAACGCTAAATGGTGAATGCCTGTGCCGCGCTTGGCGATAAACTTCGCCACTGCAGATTCGTCATTCAACGGGCAAACTAATTCTATCCGAGTGTCACCAGCGTAAACCATTTGAATTTCAACGCCCTGTGCCTCAACTACTTCGCGCGCACCTAAACGCATACCTAATTTAGCGCCCCACAATTCAGCGGCGATGTCGAGATCGTCGACGGCAATGGCAATGTGATCAATTCCGAGAATGTTCGTCATGGCTTTCTGTAGCATCAAATTATACTCCCGCCTAACATAATAAGCATGGACGTCCCGCAACTACCCGACTCTTCCGAATTTAACTTTATAGCTGATTGCCACACCCGCTGGTCAGATGAAGACAATCTAGGAGTATTAAACAACGCTGTTTACCTAACTTTACTAGAAGAAGCGCGGTTTCAATACTTCTCAAACCTTGATTTAATGCACCTTTCAAAGCAATTTAACTTCGTTTTGGGGCAAACAAATATTAGATTTTTGTCTCCTGGGCAGGGGGCTTCAGTAGTTAAGGTGGCCGTTCAAACTTCGCGCCTAGGCAACCGCTCTTTCACGCAAAAATATCGCGTTTACTGCCCATTAAAGGACATTATTTGGGCTGAAGCTGAAGCCGTAATGGTGATATGGAGTGTAAAAACTCGCTCTGCTACTGACATGCCCAACGAATTCAGGGCGACAATTAGGGCATTTGAGAGCATTTGAACCTCACTTAGAGGTATAGTTTTCTGCTATATTAATGACTACTTACCCATTACCTGAATACAGCACCTGAATAATTAAATGAAAACATCCCTTCTCTGCTTTGCTATTGTTGCTTTGGCGACACCTGCATTCTCACAATCACGCCTTATGACATACGGCGACGTACTCGGCGCACCCGCTACGTTAGCTCTGTCAAATGTAGCCCCTGGCACCCGTTGCATGATCATTCCTTCGATGTCGAATAATGGAAGCAATGCCCTTATAGGAATGTCCGGTGACGCCAACGATTCACTTCTAGTGGGCGTCGATCTCGCTGCCAATGGTACACGCTTCACCACAACATCGAATGCACAAGGAGTTGCTTCGGTCACTCTAACTATTCCGCCGTCAGTAGGCATGCTAGATCGCGCGGTTTATTGGCAAGGATTCGAATGGCCTTCTGGTGGCTCTGGCACAACCATGTTTAACAACTTCTCAAACATGCGCACCATGAGTCTCAATACGGGTAATCGTTGGCAAGCTGAACAATCGAATGCACCAGTGAGCTCTGCACTGCAAGGCTTTGTAGGATTCTCTTCAACGGGTAGCGGCGGCACAGATAGCGTCTTTGCTTGTGGCGGTGGCCCAGCTGTATTAACCGATACGACATTGCCTTTCACAACTACTAGCCAGGCATGGATGTATAACCTGGACAACGGTACCCATACTCTGTTGCCGGGCAGCATGTCAGGCTCACGCGCATTCCATAACTGTGTTCAGCTTCAAGACGGGCGCTTTATGGTAATTGGTGGCAACCAAGGGCCCTATGGCAGCGCAGGCAACTACTACACAAAGATATTGAACAGTTGCGAAATTTACGACCCATCGACTGGCGCATGGAGCAATACTGCCAACATGCTTAAGCACCGAGCAGGCGCAACTGCCCTAGTTCTACCAGACGGACGTGTGATTGTAGCCGGTGGTTCAGAAGGCAACGCATCGCACAATTTAGCCGATATTAGCGACCTTCTTGGCACGGCATTAAAGACTTCTGAAATTTATGATCCTGCAACGGATACATGGGTCTATGGCCCAAACATGTCAGAGCCTAAAGCCGGAGCCATGTCTGTTGTTCTTAATGACGGACGATGGATGGTAGCAGGAGGAATTACCTACATTACAGTTTTTGGTCTATCTATCCCCGATTTCTCTGACAACATTTCTGTATACAATCCATCAACAAATAGTTTCAGCAATGCCGGCTCTATGAAGGAGAAACGGGCGCTTGGGGCAATGTCAGTAATGGGCAATGGAAGTGTATTTATAGCTGGCGGTGGAGGTGGCGACATCTTAAACATCGGTCCTCTCAACGATACTGAGGTATATAACCCTGCAAATAGTTCCACCACAAGAACGGCCAACCTAAGTACTACTGCAGCCTTTCCTGCTGTTGTAACTCTACAAAACGGCAATGCCTTTATTATTGGTGGAGCAAATGGAACCCTTGACGACCCATTGCCAATTAACAATGCTTGGCTATATAACCCAAGCACTAACTCCTTAACAGCAGCGGACAATATGCCTGAGTCTCATGCAGGCGGCATTGCTGTCACCATGGAAGACGGGACAGTTTACATCTCTGGTGGCGAAACCAATAATGGCTCGTCGACGACTGCTGCGCGTAGTTACTCTCCTAACTAAAACGAATACACGCCGCCAATAACGAACGAATATCCATATTGAGAATACTCGTCGTAAGACTGATCAGAGAGAAAAGTACTCTCTCCGGAAGTCCACTTCTCTGGAAGCGTAAAAACGAACCCCATGTGGGTATCAAGAGGATTGCTTGCGCTAGACCAAGCGCTAAAGCCAATCGCCAAATGTAATTTATTATAGGGCGTCAATCCACCCATAGCAGAGCCGGCGACGGGATTGTTGGACCAACCGATTCCACCTCGGAAAGTATATTCATGAATTTTCTTATATTCATCTCCCCACTTTGTGATGTCAAAAGAAAAGTCCTTCTCATAGCCAATTGATATTGCGAGTGTGTCCCGCCATTGCATTCCCATGTCAATATTTATAGAACCATCTCCTCCGATAAAATCAATGAACTCTGGGTTTGTAGGATTTGTAAGGCCAGCCACCCAACCAGAAAGTGCTTTACTCCATTGGGTATAAACTGCTTTGCCGTGCCATCGAGTATCATCTTTGGAAGGAGAGGAATATGAAAAACCGATCTGTGCGGGAAAACTAATGTCGGCAATCCTTAAATCATATCCGGAAGTCAGCTCTTCATTTATTCCTAGGGAAATACCTTCGTCCTCTAGCACATCAATAAACACCCCTAGGTCGTCACGCATATCAACATCAATGTGACCCTCCATATCCGTCGGAGTTGATTCAGGACGAAACCAGGCACCTATACTTCCCCCTTTGGGGGTCGAATACGTTGCGCCGAGCTTAAGGAATACAGTCGGGACAGATGAGGAAGCACTAGCATTGAAGCTAGTTTGGAATCCACCACCTTCGCCACCAATTGCCGGGCTCGTAAAGAAATCTGCCCAAGTATCAAAGCCAGGAATGCCTACATCAAATGAGCCCTGGAGAGTATCGAACGAGACCTCGGTCGCCGACCGCATTTCAAAGACCGTGTTCCTGATTGAAGCTCCAACTCCCAAAGCTAATTGATCACTCACTCGAACACTCCATGTCGGTTCAAGAGCTAGCTGCAAGAGAGAGCTAGTTTGAGGAACCATGGATTCTACAAGGGGAGAGTCTGGGTCAAATGGATCCTCTCGAACGAGATTGAGAGTTGTATTACGCACAGTCGAAAAATTTCCTGCTACAGTTGGCTGGAAGTTGATGCCCCAAGCCCCATTGCTTCCGATGGCAGAAGCATATCCCAACCAAGGGCCGATACCCATTGGCAAGTCAAGCGCAAGGTTTTGTCCTTTTGAAGTAACCATTTCTGTATTGTAATGAACGGCCCTCAAAGCTGCTTCAAGACGGTGTTCACTCCTTTGATTACGCAAATTTTCAAAGACCAATATCAGTGTAGATGGATTCGAAGAAGCATCCAATACAGATTGGCCAGAGCCTAATGAAGCACCCGCAGTTCCGGCTGAAAGTGGGGATTCGCCAATAATCTCACCGCCCTGCTGTGACATTGCAGGTGAAGCAGTCAACATAAAAACAATTACCTTTTTATGCATTATTGGTTCTCAGATGTGCCAACAAATTCTGCATCTCTTTAGGATACTCGACACTATATTCGAGCTCGCCTTTAGTTTGAGGATGCTGAAACTTAATCCGGTATGCATGAAGCAACGTTCTAGTAACAAGAGGGCTATCTTCTGGCAAAGTGCCGGCCCCGTAATTTTTTGCGCGGTATAAAGGGTCGCCTACTATCGGCAACTCTACTGAGCACAGATGTACACGAATTTGATGCTTGCGACCTGTTGAAGGTCTGATGCGTAGCAAACATGTGTCCGGGAAATACTCTATGACTTCCCAGTAGCTAAGAGCATCGCGGGTACCCGGACCGGTCAATTCGGTAGTAGTTACTTTAGTTGGCTTTCGAGGATCTGCTTTGAGTCTAGTCTCAATCCAGTCTGACTTGAAACGCGGCACTCCGTAAGAAATGGCATGGTACTCTTTCTCAACTGTACGCGCGGCAAACTGCTGCTGCAAGCCCTTGAAAGTTTCATCGTCAAAAGAAATAATGCACACACCTGAAGTTTCTTTATCAAGACGGTGAACAATCCCGGGGCGCTCCTGTCCCTGGCAAACTGGCAAATCATCACCGTACTTAGCAACGAGCCAATTTGATACGCACATTTGTGTATCGCCAACACTATTAGCATGCATCGGTAGCCCAGCAGGCTTATTTATTACTGCCAAAAACTCGTCTTCGTAGATAATAGTGGGTTCGAGGTCTGAGCCGGGCTCAGGAACTTGCGCTTCAGGCACCTTCAGCAGTAATTTCTGGCCATCCTCAAGCTTTGTGCCCGGCTTCACGATGACCTGCCCATCAAGCGTCAGCAAACCCTCCCGCACCCACGCAGAGAGCCTGGAGCGAGAATATGCGCCGTCAAAGAGCTCTACGATTGCTTTATCTAGCCGTTTCCCGGCGTATTGCGAGCCAATTATGGTTGAAAGTTGCTGTTTAATCACGAGAGTAATGTGAAACCAAGGGTCTAGCATAGTCTATATCTGCATTGGATTAACGCTAGCAAAAATCTTCTTTGTGTAATTGGCAAAGATTCGCTAAATTACACGACCCCACTGCGTCATGCCCCCCTTCATTAATGCTGTTTTCACTAACACTTTCCATACTTGCGTGTGCTCAAGCGCCGCAACAGCTTACAGGTTTTGTCTCCGTTCCAGGTGGACAGACAACAATTGGTGCTGAGCTTGAAACTACCATCGAGCGCATTGTTGAAAAACCGCTCGAGGGCGACATCTATGCCGGAGAGTGTCCTCGTGGTTTGCAACACGTCGACTCGTTTTTCATTAGTCCTACATTAGTGACTAACGAAATGTACCTAGAGTTTGTTGAGCTGACTAGCGCGACTCCGCCGCCGCTATGGGCAAAAATTGACAAAGAGCTGCGTCAAGAAATTATCAAAGAAGGGGTCAAGCTCGAAGGTCCAGGATACAAGTTCGACGAAGCCGCCCAAGCAAGTTGGTGGAGCAACCATTGGCAAGACGAAGGTCGCGAATGGGAAATGCCTGCCGACAAAGCTCTTGAACCAGTAGTGTTCGTCAGCTTCATTCAAGCTCAGGCTTACTGCCGGTGGGCAGGTGTTCGCCTACCGACCGAAAGTGAATGGGTGCGTGCAGCGCGTGGTGACACAACTAACGAATATCCTTTTGGTGACGAATTCAACAAATCGATTGTTGGACATATTGCGACTAACCCGAGCAGCTTTGCAGTGAAACGATTGCCTGTTGGTATGTTTCCAGAAAACGCTTCGCCTTATGGCATCCTTGACATGTCTGGTCAAGTTCACGAATTCACCGACACTAACGCTAACAAACTAGATGGCTTCAAGTCATTCGAAGTCGTTATTCCAGGCGCGAAGAAAAGGGACAACAAGGTTATTTACCCTTCCCCTGTCTGGGATCAATCGCGCATTATTCTTAAGGGTGGCTCTTATATGAATCCCGGCATCAACTGCCGCATAGATTCTCGCATCCCGTTTTCGCGTGAAGCATCAGTGCCTGTAGTTGGCTTTAGAATTGCTGCAAGCGAACAGGCATGCCGTGATGCAGCTTATTCTGCTGCAGTGGGCATCAAGTCGAAAATCATCGGTGGCAACGCTCAACGGAAGCTAAATTTTGCCAAAACCATCGGCGTCGAGACACACCGCTGGGCCGACATGTCGAAGGTTAGAGTTGCGCGTCAATCACCAAAGGAGCCACTGATTGAGCCCAAGCTGCCATCCGAATATGCTGTGTTGAGCTCCTACTCGGGCTTCAGCATCACTCCTCTTGCTGATCCTTTTGCTTCTGGCTCTCACCCAGCTGTTTCGAAAATTGAAAAAGAGGCCATTAAAGATGGCTACTTCTACCCTATTGGTTGTTTAACTACTACACACAAAATCAAAGGTTTCGATTTCGAGCCTGGTGCATATACACTGGCTTATCTACCGGCATTAAAGATGCAAACCTTAGAGAAAATGGGCGCTTTGATTAAAGGAGAAAAACCTGAAGATCGACTAGAAGCTGAATTGGCCACCTCGTTTGACATCAATAGCGTTGTTATTACTGCCAAGAGAGACCATCTATTGATTGTTGATAACGATGGTATTGCCGTGGCCGCGATTCAATTAACCAAAGAAGTAAAACTCAAAGGTGAAAAGAGCGCCGAACACGGTTTTACATTTGACGACGAGAAACAAGAACTTGACTTCGATTTGAGCCTCACTGGTTCTCGTGGCAAGGTTTATTGGTTTCAATTTTCTTTAACTCCAGTCAATGCCAAAGGCGAAAGTCTTGCGGCCCCTAAGCACTGGTTAAGAAACGCTTACCTTTTATAAGTTTAATAGGTTAGCTTCAACGGTCTTACGCTCGGCCTGTAACTCTTGTTGGCGTTGGCGCTCATTGGCGACAACTTCTGGGTCGGCGTTGGCAATGAATTTCTGGTTAGATAATTTTTTATCTAAACCATTAAGTCCGCCAATCACTTTAGCTAATTTTTTCTCTAGGTTGTCGCGCAACTTAGTAGTGTCTGCCTCAATCGGCATTGGTAAAAACACCGAACCAGCACTGAACACGTCGGTACCAGTAGCAGTCGGGGCATTCGCATCACTAGTATCAATTTCTAAATCACCAATGCGCGCTGCTGATGTAATTATGCCGGCTTGCTCGGCAAAGAACGATAGATCGCTATCTAGTTCGCAGTGCAGAACACCATCTGGCTTTTCAGCCGCTGGGATTTCAAGCAGAGCCCGAACATTACGCAGAGCCCGAACAGCATCTCGCAACTTGTCAAACTGAACTTCGATATCTGCATTTTGTGCAGACTGCTCTGCAACTGGCCATTCGCTCCCCATAAGCAAGCCCTTGTCTTCGCGGCATGCCAAAGGCAACTCAGCCCACAAGGCTTCGGTTAAAAACGGTGTAAACGGATGGAGAAGTTTGAGTAAATCGCGCAACACCATACTAAGCGTAGACTTTGCAGCCTGAGCTGAAGCTAGCTGTTCTTCAGTCGCTTCATCGTCTTCAATGGCCCATAAGCGACGCTTCGAAAGCTCGAGGTACCAATCACAGAAATCATCAGTCGTGAAGTGGTACAGTGCTTGTGCGGCGTCGTGGAAATCGTATTCTTCGAGCGCCTGAGAAATTGTGACCGTTAAATTCGACAAGCGAGACTTAATCCACTTATCTTCAAAGGCAAATGCTGGTGCCGCTGGTTCTGACAAATCGCCAGTTAAATGAGTCATTGCAAAACGCGCAGCATTAAATATTTTATTGCAGAATCTCTGCCCTAATTCAAAGCGGTTATCAGCAAGCTTTACATCTTGGCCTTCACGTGTAAGAATCATTAAAGAATACCGCACTGCATCAGCACCGTACTTATTAATCATTTCAACTGGATCGATACCGTTTCCAGCAGACTTGGACATGCGCCGTCCCTGGCCATCTAGCACCGTAGCGTGGATATAACATGTAGAGAACGGGCAACGGTCTGCCTCGGGCAGCTCGTCCAAAAATGCGTAGCCTGCCATCACCATGCGAGCGACCCACAAGTAAATGATGTCGCGCCCAGTTGACAAAAACTGCGTTGGATAAAAGCGAGTTAGGTCTTGGCTAGACTCAGAGTCTGGCCAGCCAAGGGTGGCAAACGGCCACAGCCATGATGAAGCCCACGTATCTAAGACATCTTCGTCTTGCCGAACAATCGGCTTGCCGGTGTCTGGATGAAGAGAGCCGATTTCAACATCTTCAATCGATGCGAAAGGGACATTGTCTTCGTCGTACCAGACAGGAATGCGATGCCCCCACCAAAGTTGACGGGAGATGCACCAATCGTGAACATTTTCTAACCAGTCAAGATATACTTTTTTCCAGCGCGCGGGCTTGAAATCAAGACTGCCATCACTGACAGCATTAATCGCAGGCTGTGCCATTTCGCTCATGCGCACGAACCACTGCTCAGAAACTAATGGCTCAATAACTGACTTAGAGCGGTCAGATATTGTCACGTTATGAGTGATTTCTTCGGCGCCCAAGAACAACCCAAGGTCATCGAAGGCAGCAATAATTTTTTCACGAGCCTGCTCACGAGGAAGCCCTGCGAAATCGCCGCATTCTTCGTTCATAGTGCCATCCGGATTAAGGATATTAAGCACTGCCATGTTGTGGCGTTGCCCGCGCTCATAGTCAGCCGGATCGTGCCCAGGAGTTATTTTCACGGCGCCTGTACCGTAGTCAGCCTCAACCGAATCGTCAGCGACTACCGGAATCAAGCGATCGGTTAACGGCAATGCCAACTTTTTGCCAACCAAATGAGCATAGCGCTTATCATCGGGGTGGACAGCCACCCCCATGTCGCCAAGCATTGTTTCTGGCCGAGTTGTGGCAACATCAATATAGTCATCACTATTAACTACAGGGTAACGTAAGGTGTAAATTTTATCTTTGCGAGTAACGTATTCGATTTCATCATCTGAAATCGCAGTTTCAAGCTTGCAATCCCAGTTAACCAAGCGACTACCCCGGTACACCAACTTTTTCTGCCACATTTTTACAAACGCAACGCGTACAGCATGTGACATTTCTGGGTCGAGAGTAAATTTGGTACGAGTCCAATCACAACTAGCACCAAGCTTTTGCAACTGACTTAAAATTACATCGCCGTGGTGCTCGCGCCATTTCCATATTTCATCGACAAAAGCATCGCGCCCAAGATCGGTGCGCTTAATACTCTTGTCACGATAAAGCTTCTTTTCAACTACGGCCTGAGTAGCAATACCAGCATGATCAGTTCCTGGAATCCAGAGAGCGTCATATCCGGTCATGCGACGATGGCGAATGACTA
>Ga0233427_10004860_pt1 | contig 10966 bp, 8 predicted proteins | sample SI_118_April2016_5_FD_179885 | JGI IMG/M metagenome (GOLD analysis project Ga0233427, IMG submission 179885) | Seawater microbial communities from Saanich Inlet, British Columbia, Canada - SI_118_April2016_100_MG | ecosystem: Environmental > Aquatic > Marine > Inlet | place: Canada: British...
ACGAAGCGCAGATCGTCGCCGTGGCGGACCAGATGGGCAAGCTGCGCCTGGTTCTGCGGGCCGCAATCGAAGGGGAGATCTCTGAAATCCCTGTGCGCTACAGCCCGGACTATGTCGTCTCCCAGTTCCTGGCGCGACGTGTTCCGGAATCCGCCCGTGTGCTGGTTGCCCGGCACGACATCGAAACCGGAACGGTGTTGACCGATCGAGATTGGACCTGGGTTGATTTCCCGGCCGAGGAGATCGATCCGACCTGGCTGCGCGAAGGCAGCCTGGACGTCAACGATCTGCGCAGCGCGCTGACAGATGTCGCGTTCGAGGCCGGTCAGCCGTTGATCGCCGACCGCCTGATCATGCCGGGCCAGGATACTTATATTACCTCGATTCTCGACCCCGGGATGCGCGCGATCACGCTGAGCCTGAACGAAGAATATGCGGTTTCGGCCTTCATCCGGCCGGGGGATTTCGTCGATGTTCTCTATCGGATCGAATTGGATATCGAGTATGCGGATGGCACCGGGCCGTTGTTGGAAAAATCCCCGCGAAACTTCGGCGAAACACTGATCGAGAACATTCGCGTGCTCCATCTCGACCGAGAGTTCGCGGGCGAGGACGTGCTGCCTGAAATGAGTTCGGGCCTGCCGACCGTGACCCTCGAGGTAACACCGGCGCAAGCAGAATTGTTGGTCGTCGCGCGCGGTGAAGGCGAATTGAGCCTGGTCTTGCGCGGCGATGATCCCGGTGATGAGTCGCGGTTGGCCGAGTATCAGATGGACTTCGACACCAGTCGTGCCTCGGTCGATCTGTTCTATGGCCTCGCTTTGCCAGATCCGCCGCAATCCCTGCTCGATCTCTATGCCCATCCCGCAGCTGACGATGACGCGAGTGACGACGGCGCGAGCGTCGATCCCAACGCAGACCTGCTCGACCTTGAAGATTACCTGACTGACCTGGGCAGCAACTCCAACGCTGGAACAGGCAGCAATTCAGACACGTCAAGCGGACGCGGCGACGGTGAACTTCGGGTTTACCGGGCAACGCAACCGCAAGACTTCGACTTCTCGTCGGATTGAACGACGGGGGACATGGCATGATCGTTATTCAACGCAACATGGTCCGCGCCGCCCTGGCAATGCTTCTGGCATTGGCAGTCGCTCCACTTGGGGCGGGCGCGCAGGAACAGGTTGGTGTTCCGTCAACAGATGCGATCTACATCGACGCCCCCACGAGCGATCAGCTCAAGGTAGTCCTGCCGCTTAACAAGGCGCGCGTGGTGCACCTGCCCGTCGATGCACGTGACGTGCTTGCGACCAACAGCGCGGTGGCCGATGTCATCCTGAAGACGCCGCGCATTGTTTATCTTCTGGGCAACGAGGTCGGATCGACCAACGTGCTCTTCCTCAACGGTGATGGCGAACAGATCGCCAGGCTGGATATTCGCGTCGAAGTCGACCTCACCGCGCTCGATGACATGCTTGCCATCCTGATGCCCGACGAAGACATCGAGGTCGTGTCGATCAACGAGAACGTCGCCCTGACAGGAACCGTTTCGACGCCCCAGGTTTCGGCCAATGCACTGATTGTCGCACAGCGTTTTGTCCCGGCCGCGAACATCGTGAACCTTGTCGATGTGCGCAACAGCCAGCAGGTCCTGCTCAAGGTCCGCTTCGCCGAGATGAACCGGCAGGCGGTCAAGGAATTCGGGATCGATTCATCCTGGCTGCCGGGGTTCGACCCACTGGGCATAGCCTTTGGCATTGTTTCAGGCACCGGCGCCACGGCCAGCACCTTCGGCACGATTACGGCTTCGACAGACCGCCTTACAACGGCGACCAACGCCCTTGAGGAATACAATCTGATCCGTACCCTGGCGGAACCGACCGTGACGGCAATATCGGGCGAACTGGCCAGTGTTCTGGTCGGTGGTGAATTCCCGATTCCCGTGCCTGGCAGTGACGGCAACGTCACGATCGAATATCGAGAATTCGGTGTCATTCTCGAATTCACGCCGATTGTGCTGTCCAATGAGCGGATCAGCCTGCACGTTAGCACCGAAGTCAGCGCCACGTCACAACAGGACGCCATCATCATCGACGGATTTAACGTGCCCAGCCTGACTGTGCGCCGTGCCTCGACCTCGGTCGACATCCAGTCGGGCGGGTCACTGGTAATCGCAGGCCTGCTGCAGAACGACATCAACGAGACCGTTTCAGGGTTCCCCGGACTCAAGGATCTGCCGGTGCTGGGTGTACTGTTCCGCAGCACCAGCTTCGAGAAGCAGGAAACCGAACTCGTCGTCATGGTGACGCCCTACATTGTGCGCCCGATCTCGCCGGCTGATATTGCCTATCCGACCGACGGATTTGCACCCCCATCCGATGTAGAGCTTTATTTTCTGGGCCGCCTTTCGGGTGTTTACTCTGACCGTATCGAACTTCCGGCGGTCGGCGAATTGCCTGCCAATGTCGGATTCATTGTGGAGTAGCCATCGTCATGCGCTGCCGCTTGCTCATCAGCTCTCTTATGTTCGCCGCCATGGTCGCCGGTTGCTCCTACCCGGAGTCCGCGCCGGAAATGGATGACTACGACTATCGCGCGCGTTATCCGCTGAGCGTCGAATCCGAAGTGATCGCCGTCACGTTCCGGGGTGGTGCCGGAGGTCTGATGACCGAACAGGAGCGTTACGCACTCAATCTGATCGTCGCCGACTACAAGGATCGCGGCCAGGCGCCCTTGACTGTGGTACTGGGTGGCAGCGGCCTGAACAACGAGACCCTGGCCGAAGATATCCGCTCCACGGCAGTCGACAATGGCCTTGCCAAGAGTGAAGTGCGCGTCGGGGTCGATCCGACGCTAGCCGCCGACAATGTCATGATCAGCTTTGTCAGCCATACGGCCGTGGTGCCCGAATGCGGTTATTGGTATCGCGAGTCCTATACCGAGTGGGAAAATGCCAACTCGGTCAACTTTGGCTGTTCTTCACAACACAACCTGGGGCTCATGCTTGCCGATCCTTCGGATCTGACCCAACCTTCCGAGCTTGACCCGCGAGACGGCCAACGTACGGCGGTGGTCATCGATCTTTATCGCGCAGGCGAGATCACCGGCGCAGAGTGGAATGAATCAGATACGACAATTTCGGGCGTCGGTGAATAACCAGCAACGGACTGGGTAGGGGAGACGACACCATTCTTCGCATAGCGATCAACGCGTTTGTGACGTCTGCAGAGACGCGCGAAACCATCGAGAAGGCTGCAGATGACCGACGCATGCATCGCTGCAGGGTCGACATTCTTGATGGCGACGTCGGCCAGGCTGCAGCCTATTTCGGTGAGGTGACGACACCTGACCTGATTGTGGTGGAAACCCAGCTATCGGGTGACGAACTGCTGTCGAGCCTTAACTCGCTTGCCGAAAACTGCGACGCAGGCACCCACGTTCTGCTGATCGGCGCTGATAACGACATCATACAGTACCGCGCACTGATCTCCAGCGGCATTTCCGACTATCTGCTCAAGCCGCTCCAGATCGGATCCCTGGTCGAGACTGCCGAGCGGATTTTCGTTGATCCTGACCAACCGGTGCTGGCCAAGCTGATCGCCTTTTTCGGTGCCGAGGGCGGCGTTGGCGCCAGCACGATCGCGCACAACACGGCCTGGGCCATGGGCGCTGAACTCGAAGAAGATGTCACGGTGGTCGATCTTGACCTTTGTTTCGGCACGGCAGCCTTCGCGTTCAACATGGAAGTTAGCCTGGGCGTCGAGGACATGTTTTCGACGCCTGATCGCCTGGATCCGCAGTTGTTTGCCCGTTATTCGTTGCGCCACAGCGACCGGGTCAGCATCCTTGGAACCCGGGCCAATCTTGGCAACGAAGCCGATATCGACCCGGAAGCACTCGAAGAAGTGCTCAACTTCGTGCGTGAGCAGACCGGCATCGTCATTCTCGACATTCCGCATATGTGGACCGAGTGGGTCAAGCAGGCCTTGGTCATGGCCGACGAAACCGTTATCATCGGGAATCAGGATCTCGCAACGCTGCGGGACCTGAAGAGCCTCGTTGAGACGCTCGACAGGGAACGCGGCGAAGAAAGCAAGGTGAAGGTGGTTCTTAACCACGCTGGAATCTCGAAGAAGACCGAAGTGCCGGTCAAGGAATTCGAGGAGGCAGTTGGAGCAGAACCCGTGGTTGTTGTGCCGCATGATCCCATCGTTTTCGGGCAGGCGGCGAACAATGGCCAGATGGTCGGCGACGTTTCGAAGAAGCACAAAGCTGTCGAGGCATTCGTCGATCTGGCTAAAGTCTTGACCGGACGCACGCAGGAACCGGCCAAGAAGAAGAAAAAGAAGGCAGGCCTTAACCTGTTCAAGAAAAAGTAAACAACGAACCGGAATTGAGAGGGACAGGTGTTCGGTCGACGACAGGGTCCCCCAACAAAGACAGCATCCCCGCCCCCGCCTGCGAATGAACCGCCGGCGGATGATGACGTTGATGAAGCCAAACCGCAGCTGACCCTGGTTGATTCAGACGGTGCTGAAGGCGAAGCCCCCGATGGCGCAAGTAACGCTGCCACCGACGATCACGCAGAACCAGCATTTGATGACGACTTCGCAACCGAGGTCGAGCCCGCGCAAGCTGCTGCGCCGGAACCTGAGCCAGAGCCAGAGCCTGAAGTAGCACTTGCGCCGGAGCCAGAACAGGAAACGCCGAAGCCCAAGATGCGTCAGGCCGCTGAGTCACGGCGCGACAAGAAGAAGAAGGACAAGGAAGACGATCCCGGCGACATGACGCCGGAAGAAGAGGCGCGCTACAACGAAACCAAGATTCAGGTCTTCAACACGCTGATCGAATCGGTCGATCTGACCGAACTCTCGAAGATGCCGGCCGCAGCGGTACGCAAGGAAATCAGCGACGTCGTGTCCGAGATTATCTCGATGAAAGCCATGGTGATGTCTGCTGCCGAGCAGCAACGCCTGATCGTCGACATCTGCAACGATATTCTGGGCCTGGGTCCGATGGAGCCCCTGATTGAGCGCGACGATATCGCCGACATCATGGTCAATGGTCCGAACAAGGTCTACATCGAAACCGGCGGCAAGATCACGCTCACCAACATCAAGTTCCGTGACAACGCGCAGCTGATGAACATTTGTCAGCGCATCGTGTCAGCGGTCGGGCGACGTGTTGACGAAGCAAGTCCGATTTGCGACGCGCGTCTGCTCGACGGCAGCCGTGTGAACGTCATTGCTCCACCCCTGGCGATCGACGGGGCAGCACTCACCATTCGAAAGTTCAAGAAGGACAAGCTGCGGCTTCAGGACCTCGTGAACTTCAAGTCGATTTCACCGGCCGGTGCCGAAGTCATCAAACTGGTTGGCGCGTGTCGTTTGAACGTGATGGTTTCGGGCGGCACGGGTTCGGGCAAGACGACCCTGCTGAACTGCCTGACAGCCTTCATTGAAGATGGCGAGCGGGTGATCACCTGCGAGGACACAGCGGAGCTGCAGCTTCTCGTGCCTCATGTCGTGCGTCTGGAAACCCGGCCGCCCAACCTTGAAGGCGTCGGCGAAATCTCCATGACCGACCTGGTCAAGAACTGCCTGCGTATGCGCCCGGAACGCATCATCGTGGGCGAGGTGCGCGGCAAGGAGGCATTCGACCTACTCCAGGCCATGAACACCGGCCATGACGGTTCCATGGGTACGATCCACGCGAACAATCCGCGCGAATGTATCAGCCGTATTGAAAACATGATTGCGATGGGCGGATTCAGCCTGCCTGCCAAGACAGTGCGAGAGCAGATCGCCGGTGCAGTCAACGTGATCGTTCAGGCCGCCCGTCTGCGCGATGGTTCGCGCAAAATCACACACGTCACCGAAGTGATCGGCATGGAAGGCGATGTCATCACCCTGCAGGACATCCTGGTCTTCGACTTTGAAGGCGAGACACCCGACGGCAAGATCATCGGCCGACACAAGTACACCGGGCTGCGTCCAGCCTTCTATGACCGCGTGCGTTACTTCGGAAAGGAACAGGAACTGGTGACAGCCCTGCAGGCCCTTGCCAGCGAGGAACCGTCATGAGCACGACGTTGCTGTTGGCCGTCACTTCTGGTCTGTTGCTGATCACCATTGCAATTGGCGGTGGCAGCTTCGTCTATATGCGGGCCAGCACGGCAAGGTATCGCAAACGCCTGGACCAGTTTTCCGGCAGGGCCGACAAGACTGCGGCCCGGAAATCGGGCGGCGGTCGTGATCAGGCCGACAAGACTGCGGCCCGGAAATCGGGCGGCGGCCGTGATCAGGCCGGCAATCGTCGCCGCCAGATTCAGGGCAAGCTGAAGGAACTCGAAGAAGAACAGCAGTCCAAGAAGGAAAAGGCCGGCCTGCGCGAACTCCTGATTGAAGCCGACATGAAGATCACGCCGAAGAAGTTTTACCTCATTGGCCTTGCGATGGGCGTAGGAGCGACGCTGGTCTACATGGTCTTGGACTACCCGATCTGGGGTGCGCCGATGGCTTTCATCGCCGTCGGATTCGGTTTGCCGCGTTGGTGGGTCAAGAAAAAAGGGCTCAAGCGTCGCGTGCTCTTTACCAAGAACTTCGCCAATGCCGTCGACGTCATCGTCCGCGGCGTGCAGTCGGGGCTGCCTGTCAACGAGTGCCTGGGCATTATTGCCCGCGAGTCGCCCTATCCGATCAACACTGAATTCACGACCATACTTGACGGGATCAAGATCGGTCAGACCATGAACGAATGCATGGAAAAGAGCCTGCAACGGCTGCCGACGACCGAGTACAAGTTCTTCTCGATCGTGCTGGCCATTCAGCAGCAGACCGGCGGCAATCTCGCGGAAACATTGAACGGGCTTTCGGGCGTGCTGCGCGAGCGTAAGAAAATGCAAGACGCAGTCAAGACGATGACCTCCGAGGCGCGAACGACCGCCATGATCATTGGTTCGCTTCCGTTCTGCATGACCGCCCTGATGACCATAACGAGTTATGAATACATCGCTATTCTCTGGCAGGACGAGATGGGTCATTACATGATTGCAGGCGGCGTGATTTCGCTCACCTCGGGCACACTGATCATGAAAAACATGATCAACTTCGACATGTAGCCAGAGATGATCAACCTTCAGAATATCATTATCGCGCTGTCGACGTTGGGAGCGTTTCTGACGATCGTCGCGATTGCAATACCGTTCCTGCAGACCGACAACCGTGGCAGCCGCCTGAAGAGCATGGCCAAGCGCCGTGAAGACCTGCAGGCCCAACAGCGCCAGAAGTTGGAGAATTCCCAGGAAACGGTGAGCCTTCGGCGGCGTGCAACACGCTCCCAGGGCGTGATGACCGATGTCCTGAACAAGTTTAACATGACGGAAAAAGCCCGTTCGCCGGAGTTGCGTCTGAAGATGCAGCAGGCTGGTTGGAGAGGCCAGGGTCCCGCGATTGCCTATGTGTTTGCCCGCCTGGCCTTGCCCTTTATCATGGCCAGTGTCGTGGCGATCATTATCATTTCGGCCAAGAACGTCGATTTGGGCACTCTGGAAAGAATGGGTGCTGCTGCAGCAGCAGCAGGGCTGGGTTACCTGATTCCCGGCATCATGGTCGCCAACAAGGCCAAAAAACGCCAGGAAATGATGATCAAGGGTTTCCCCGATGCGCTTGATCTTCTGGTGATTTGTGTCGAGGCCGGTATTTCCCTGGAACAGGGTTTTGTCCGGGTGGCCCAGGAATTGCGCGACATTTCACCGATTCTGTCGGAGGAATTCTCGATCACCACGGCCGAACTGGCCTATCTGGGTGATCGCAGCCAGGCCTTGACCAACCTCGCCCAGAGAACCGGCGCAGAGCCGATCAAGGCACTGACGACCTCGCTCATCCAGTCGGAAAAATACGGTACGCCACTGGGTGTCGCGCTGCGTGTGCTGTCGCGGGAAAACCGTGATGCGCGTATGGCTCGCGCCGAACAGAAAGCCGGCTCACTGCCTGCAGCTCTGACCGTGCCGATGATCCTGTTTTTCCTGCCCGTTCTGTTCATCGTGCTGATCGGTCCGGCTGTCATTCAGGTTCTGGCGACGTTCGCCGAGAACTGAAGGCGTCGGCCAGAGCGGGTCACGTCCAGATTGGCTGGATGTGAACGGGTGAATTTTCTCTGATCTTTTTGATTCGATCGGGTCGCAGATCCCAAACAACGCAGACAAGATAGGGCGCTCCGGGCATCGGAGCTGTCGTTAACGCCGGTTTGCTTCAGGTGTCCTGTTGAGTTCCAGAGCAAAGCGCGTGGCCGGTGACTGTTCGACAGCAACGAACCGGAAGTCAGTCCCGCCGGACGTAACAATCGCCGCCGTCGGCCTTGATTGACGCGCACAGGGCTTCGGCATTGTCGCGTTGGGCAAATGCGCCTGCGAATATACGCCAGGTCGGCGCGCCCTCGGACGTTGTCCCTTCCCTGACATCCAGAGAGGTCGAACCCAGAGGCGCAGAAAGTTCATCTTCGAGTTTGGCGCGCCCCGCTTCGGCCGCGGCCTGTGTACCCAGAGCCGCAAGTTGCACGCGGTAGACAGGGCCATCGGACGGCACCGGCTCGGTTTCAACAAAGGTGCTCGAAACCAACACCTCTTGCTCAAGCGGCGGACTGGACAGGGCCTCGTCGACCACAGGCTCGGACAGGGATTCGGCATCCGACCCGGTCGGCGTCGCGACAACAAGCAAGGTTCCGCTCAGACCCTGATCCTCAAGGGCAGCGGTTAACGCAGAAGTGTCGACCTGTTCGATCTCTCCGTCTGCGACCTCACTGGTCTGATCAGTTTCAACAACCCCAACCGCATCAGCAGTGGGGGTTTCAACAATTTCTACAACCTGCATTTCGGCGGGCTCTGCGGCCGGCTCGACAATCACCGGCGGGAGCACGTCGATATCTTCGCTGGCTGTTGTCACTGCGGCGCCATCGCTGATTACCTCAACCTCGATCGGAACTGCGGGAGATTCCATCTCGAACTCCACCGCATCGATCACGACAACCTCGTCTGCTTCATCCAGGAAGTTCTCGTCGCCGGCTTCCCCAATGTTTGTCAGGTTGACGACCGTCTCGGCTTCCGAAGGCGGTTGCAGCGTTTCGGATTCGATCGTTACGACACCCTGACCGACATAGTTCTCAAGCACTTCAAGATCGGCGCCGGCCACGGATTCAAGAAAGTCCATCTGGCGATCTGCGGCATCCGTGCTCATTTCACTGCGAACGATCATCTCTGCCCGGCCGAGATCGCCACTGATTGCCAGCAGCAGGGCCAGGTTCTGACGCATCTGGCTGGTGGCATCCACGGAGTCGACTGCGCGCTCCATGAGATCAAGCCCGACTGGAAGATCACCGCTGAGCGCCTTGTGTAGCGCATAGTTGTTCAGAATTGCGGGGTTATCCGGGGAAAGGGTCAGGGCCTGACGGTAGTGCTGATCGGCAAGCGCCGATTGATCAGCCATGCCATAGGCAACACCCAGGGCCGACTGGATACGCCAGTCACTCGGCATCATGGCGGCGGCGCGCTGCAATTCCTGAAGAGCCTCTTCCTGGCTTCCGGCCGACAACAACGCCTTTCCATAGGCAGCGATCAGAGCCGGATCATCGGGATGATGCAGCAAGGCCTCGCGCAACACCTGGGTTGCCTCGGTGTAATGGGAAACATGACGCAGTGCAGTACCCAGACCCAGCGAATAGCGTGGATTGGTCGGGTCCTTGCTCAACAGGCTGGCCCAGTAGTCGGCAGCACTGGTCCAGTCACCGGAACGCTCCGACGCTTCGGCAGCAAGCAGAAGCGAGGCGTTGATCTGCTCGGTCTGATCTGCTGATGCGAAGTCGTCAGAACGGTCGCCGCCCTCCGGCGTGGAGCAGCCGTAGACGCCAACCAGCGCAACAGCGCAAATTGACCGTCGCAACTTTGCCCTCAGGCGCAAACGTGGCTCAATCTGATGTGAAATGGCGCGATCCCGTCAACAGCCCGTGAACGAACCGGTGAAACAATCATACCCTGCCTGTGGTAAAACTTGCAAAGCGAAACCATGACTTAGGGCGAAGAAAGCTCTATAATTACATGGATTCGTTGGTTTCATGGTTCACCGCCATGGATCATACCTGCCTCTGAAGGGACAGTCTGATGACCAAGTCCAAACGCTTGCTGCACCTTATGCGCGTATCTTTGGGCGCCTTTGCATGCCTTGTGGTGTTCGCGGCCATGCCGGCGGCTGCCCAGGACCTCCGTGTCGAGGTTGATCATGCCTTCCTTCTGCGTCTCGATACCGATGCGGACCTGGTTTACATCGCCAATCCCAGTATTGCCGATATCAGTGTCGAGTCACCCCGCATGCTGTTTTTTATCGGGCTGACACCCGGGCAAACCGGAATCTACATCCTGGATCGTGACGGCAACGAGTTGATCGTCGGTGATGTCATCGTCACACCCAATGAAAACCACGAGGTCACGCTGAACCGCAATATCGGTGAGCTCACCTTCAGTTGCGCGCCCCGCTGCGTTTTGATCGAAGAACAGGGCCAGGTTCTTACCGGAGCGCCGGATCTCAGCGGAGTGGGTGGTGACCCCGGCGAAGAGGCTCCCGACCTCTCGGCCCTGGGCATCGAGTAAAGTCCGATAACACCGCTTCGCGCGGGAGAGGTGCAGCCAGCATGAATGTCCTGGTCGTTGACAAGGATCAGCTTGCGACCCGAATTCTCACAAGGAAGCTGGAGAATTGGGGATATGTCGCGTTCACGGCGGCCAACGCCTATGAAGCTGAACGCATTATCGAACGAGAATCGATCCGTATGGTCGTAACCGAGATCGATCTTCCCGGTCGATCGGGTACGGAACTGGTGCAACTGGTTCGCGGTCTGGAACGTCCACGTTACACCTATCTCATCATTCTGACGGGCAACACGGAAACAACCGAGTTACTCGATGCCCTGGAATCGG
>Ga0233427_10004866_pt1 | contig 10957 bp, 11 predicted proteins | sample SI_118_April2016_5_FD_179885 | JGI IMG/M metagenome (GOLD analysis project Ga0233427, IMG submission 179885) | Seawater microbial communities from Saanich Inlet, British Columbia, Canada - SI_118_April2016_100_MG | ecosystem: Environmental > Aquatic > Marine > Inlet | place: Canada: British...
GATTTTGCAGACTTAACTCCTTCTGCTACCATCATCATATCTCCAAGAGCATCGTCTAACGAACTACCTTCCCCTATAGCTTGCCCTACCCTGCGATTTCGACTATGTTGGCTCAAACAAGTCACTATTAAGTCCCCTATACCGCTTAATCCTTGGAATGTTTTTAGATCCGCCCCCATGGTTGTACCCAATCGTGATATTTCAGCCATTCCTCGCGTTAGGAGAGCAGCTTTCGTGTTATCTCCAAAACCTATTCCATCACAAATTCCTGCTGCAATAGCAATCACATTTTTCATTGAACCACCAAGCTCTACTCCCTTTATATCGGAATTTGCATAAGTGCGCAATAAATTATTAGAGAAAATGGATTGTACTTCTTTTGCTGCTTCTGAATTTGCTGATGCAGATACCAAAGTAGTGGGATGTCCCTGAATCACTTCTTCTGCATGACTTGGACCAGATAAGGTTACAACTTTAGTGAAACTATCTCCCAAAACATCAATAATAACTTCACTTACCGTCATTAAAGTATCAATTTCAATCCCTTTAGAAACATTGACAATCGTTTGAGTATTATTAAATAAATACTTACTTGATTTTAATAATTCTCGAATGGATTGGGATGGAACAGCAATGATAACAGTATTAGCTCCTGAGATTGCATCTTCTATAGATGATGTGAATGATACAGAGTCTGGAAAAGTCAGAGAAGAAGCCAAGTAATGTACTCTAGTTTCAGTGAGTGCTTGTACAACTTTAGGACTTCGATGCCACATGGTCACATGCATTGCTTTATTAGCTAAAACCAATCCCAAGGCACCTCCCCAGGATCCACAGCCTAAAAATGATATTTTATTCATTATCAGTCAGAATACATGGACTCTATCACATCAGACCAATTCTCTCTGATTTGTTTTCGCCTGATCTTTAGAGTAGGTGTCAATTCACCATCATCTATGGTAAAATCACGTGGTAGGATAGAAAATTTCTTTAATTGTTCTGGATTGGAAAATTGGCCGTTCATTTCGTTTACTAACAATTGAATTTCTGCTTTAACTTGTTCACTATCAGTAAAATCTGTTATTGAATGTCCATTCTCTTCCAGCATAGATAATTGTTCGCCCGGATCTTTAGGAATTTTATGGGATTCTACACCAATCTTATCGCGTAATATAGCTCCCACATCTAACGTAAAAAGTGCCGAACAGAACTTTCGTCCATCACCCACAAGAAAACACTGTGATAATAAAGGTATGGATTTCATGGTTTCTTCAATGACAAGCGGTGCAATATTCTTTCCGCCAGAGCTTACATAAATCTCCTTTTTGCGACCTGTTATACTAATAAATCCATCCGAGTCAATCTTGCCCACATCACCGGTGTACAACCAACCATCTATAATTGTTTCTGCCGTAGCGCTTGGATTATTGAAATAACCCTTCATGACATGGTCACCAAAAATTAGAATTTCTCCATCTTCCGCTATTTTCATTTCTGTACCAGGCATGGCTTTTCCAACTGTTCCTATCTTATTATTCCCTTCATAATTTAAGGAAGCACCGGCAGTATTTTCAGTCATACCATACCCTTCAAATAAGGGGATACCCAAAAATTGAAATAGCTTGAGGATATCTGGGTTAATAGGTGCAGCGCCAGAAATTGCAAATCGAGTTTCAGAAAAACCTGTCGCTTCCTTGAGTTTTTTCTTAAAAATATTTGAAAGGCCCGGTATTTTTAAGCCAATCTTGAGAATAGCTTTGCCGTCAATTGCTGCTTTTAAGTTTGAATAGATCTTCTCATAAATTCGAGGTACACCAATAAAAAGATGTGGTTTTACTTCTTTGGCATAATCCACTACAAATAACGGACTATTAACCACATGAAGATGCATAGCTTTTCGAGTCCAATAATGATTATCTACCAATTGCCCAAATACATGGGCCAATGGTAACCAAGACACGTACCTCTCCCCCTGTTCAAAATTGAATGAGTCTTCAACAGAGTCAAGTTCGCAGTTCCAATTTTTATGAGTCAGTTCTACACCTTTTGGATTTCCGGTTGTCCCAGATGTATAGATTAGGCATGAAGTATCTTCCGGTTTAATTCCATCGACTCTCTCAATAACTTCTGACTCATTGATAGTTTCGCCTTTAGCAATAAATTCTTCCCATGTTATGGCTTTTTCATGATCTAATGTATCAATCCCATCCATCATAACAACAACATCAACTTGATTTAATTTGTCAATGACATTGAGCAATCGGTGGTTCGGCATTTTTTCCACATCATCATTATCATTTGGATTATTTCCAACAAAAACAATTCTTGATTCTGAATTTCCAACTACCCATTCTACTTCATCTGAAGAGCAGGTATGATAGACTCCTACTCCCACAATATTTGACATTTGAGCAGCTAAATAACAACCATACCATTCCTTCCTGTTATAGCTGTATATACTGATTTTTTCATTAGGTCGCATACCCAAGGATATAAGAGATTTTGAGATCTCCATGGTATAATCGAAAAACTCACTCCAATTATCTGTTTTCCACTCTTCGTTTGCATCCTTGATAGATATAGCAGGTTCATTGGGGTACTGTTTTGCATTATTAATCAATAATTGAGGTGTATTCATAATATTTTATTCTATTTTTGTTTAGAGCATCACGTTAATGGAGCCGTGATTAATGATTATGAATTTAGTCTAATTTCTATCATTTAACAATTCCATGGACTTGACTCTCGATTATTTTGACTAATAATTTCCGATCTATCATTTGGAGTAAATAATGCCGGTGTGGCGGAATTGGTAGACGCGATGGATTCAAAATCCATTTCTCGCAAGGGAGTGGGGGTTCGAGCCCCTCCACCGGTACATTCAACTTCATTATTTATCCTATTTTTTCATGTAAAAAATATTTCTTGACTTGTATCAAATAAACCAATACTTTAATAGTTGAAGGTGCTGGTTTGGTACCTTTGGTATGTGGAAGGGGTAGAGGTTCACTGTCTCCGAGGGTCATGTGAACTCTGCCCCAATTTTTTTATTTAATATAATAAAGTCATTAATTAATAAAACTATTTATATATTGTTATTGTTATATATAACCCACATTAATATTTTAGTATAAGTGAAGTGATGTACTTCAAGATATGGGACACTTTTCCAAAATAATGAAGGGTAATATAAAGTAATAGATCAGCAACCAATCCAATATTTATTCCGATAGTGTCTTTAGTACTTTTTCGGGAATTGTTAATATATTATTGACTGAAATTTCTTTTTTTATTTGAAGGCGACCAATGGTGCTGGATGGAATTCCATGAAGCATACAAATACGCTGAAATTCCATTAACTCTTTTTCACCAATAATGACAAGAGCAGATCCAAAAGATTCTCCAAATAGCAATTCTTCCTGTTTTAGTTTTCTTGAAATATGGATTTTGATTCCATATTCACAATTCAATTTCGAATACAGGCCTAAAAGTGCAATGGCCAAACCTCCTTTTGAAAGTGTAACCACTTTTTTAATTACGCCTGTAGAAACTGCTTGGACTAAAGCTTGATTTATATTGTACTCTAATGTACTGTCAAAAATTGGTTGATCTTGGTCACTATTGAGCCCCGTTACTGCTTCATAAAGAGAATGACCAAGTTCACCTTTTACACTACCTAATACTGCTATAAAATCGCTATCATCTAACGCCAATTCTTTTTGATCATGTTTTTCTCCAATACCAATAACCTGATGATGGTTTTGTTCCAAACCCTGGAGAAAATTCGTTTGTGTTTTTTCTCTCAATCCAAAAGCATGGATTACGGATTGTTGTCCTGCAAGGAAAGCCAAATCATTCACATTTGTGATTAGACGAATAGAGGCAACATTTGAACCTTCTATAGCTAATTGTCGTACAATATCAGCAATAGATCGTGACCCATAGAATAATGCATGCTCATCTGGCTGATATATATGGTTGGCCCCAATCTTAATCTTCTGCCTGACTCCACCGTACAGTAATTCCTGCTTTGTATTATTAGGGAACCCTGCAGCAATCATTTTTTTTACTATATTGATCAAACTTGTTTTTTTAGACCGCTTTTTCCTTTCTTGCTGGAACTCATACTTGGGAGTAATGGAATCTTCATCTTTTCCATGTATCGATATTTGTACGACGTCTCGGGGCCACTTTCTAGATTGCCCGTCGCCAAAATCAAAAACATGATTTGTATCTGAATTAATTTTTCCTACTTTTTGATATTCGTAACCAGCATCGATAAATATATTTTTCAATTCAATATCGCTGACTCCTTTAGAAATTAAGATACCATCACCTTTTTTATACTTTGGTGGGAAAGTAAAATCTATTGCAGTTGAAGCAGGAATCAAGTTTAATAGATGGCGCAGATCTGAACCATGATTGTTTTGGAGAGAAAACCCTGAAACAAAACTATCATATTCATTCAAAATCTTCATAATTCTTTTTTCATGCATCAGTGTTGTCCCTGGTTTCTGAATTTTAACATGGCCCAAAAAATGACCACTGCCTACATTTTTTGGACGAAGATCATTCGGCATGATAGCAATCACAATGACCTTTCCACTTTTTTTTCTAGGTGTATCAAAATTTGAATGATGAGTTATGACGGGTTGAAAAGAATCTGTCAAATTCTTTTCTCTAGCATGAATATTTTTAAGGCAAACTTTCGATGGCTTAAAAAGCCATATGTAAGATATCTGAACCGGCCAATTTCCTTGCAAAACACAATTTCTGAGTAAAAAGTTTGATGAACCCCAGTTTCCATCTGACTTCACATCTCTAACTTCATAATGAATGTTTTTCTCAACCATCCCGATTTGTTTCACGAAACGTGCCGGTAATAATTTTCGTTGCATTAATACTGGTTCAAGTACATCATGTAAAATAAGAAGTTCTTTCTTCTTAGGTTTTCTCCCCAGAGAGCGATAGATAAACTCAAGATCTAGTTTTGAAAATAATTTCATCTATTCATTCCAATCAATATTATTAATAGCCGGTTCTATTTCATCCCAGACAAATCCTTTTCTTTTTAAAAGATTGACTAATCTAGTTTTTTCTTTTGGAGTCCTTTTCCGCGATTGCAGCCGTTTATCAATTATATCTTTTACCAGATCTAGCGGCGGGTTTGAAACATAGAGTTTATCAATAATGGGGTTAAGGATATGATCTGGAATTTTGTGTGGATAAAATTTATTTCTGACTGCTATTTTTCCAGTCATTTTCTTTTCCACTAAAAGGGTGGCATACATTTTAGCAAACTCTGAATCGTTTATATAACCTTTTGATTCGAATTCATCCAATAATGATTCTATTACTTTTTGCCCGTGCCCCTTTTCTTTTAATCGCTGAGACAATTCTGAGCGACTACGTTGGCGATAACTTAATAAGATCAAAGCCTGGTCCCTTATTCGCGTTTTCGATTCTAACGATTTTATCTTCTCAAGTTCCTTCGTGTTTAACTTTTGCCCTACCTTCAGTGGTATAGAAAGAAAAACGTCTTCAGATAACCCGAAGACGTCTCCCGATTCTAAAGTAAGAGTGAATCGATTTTTTCGCCGCTTTTGCGGCTCAATGGATTGGATCTTAAGATTCAGTTTCCACTGCCTCGTTATTCAACCCCATGAATGATTTTACTTTTTCAGTCACAGCATCCAAGATGTCAGGATTTTCTGTGAGGAACGATTTTGCGTTTTCTCTTCCCTGGCCAATCTTCATATCATCATACGAATACCATGCGCCAGTTTTTTCAACAATATTTCCTTCTACAGCCAAGTCAATTATATCACCAACATAAGAGATTCCTTGCCCGTACATAATATCGAATTCGGATTTTTTAAATGGAGGTGCAACCTTATTTTTCACAACTTTAACTCTAACGCGACTTCCTACCATTTCAGTACCATCTTTAATGGTTGTAATTCGTCGAATTTCCAATCGGACAGAAGAATAGAATTTGAGTGCACGTCCACCGGGTGTGGTTTCGGGATTGCCAAACATGACACCAATTTTTTCACGGATTTGGTTAATAAAGATAACCGTAGTATTAGATCGACTGACAGTTCCGGTCAATTTACGTAGTGCCTGTGACATAAGCCTCGCCTGCAGCCCCATGTGCGAGTCACCCATATCCCCTTCCAACTCTGCACGGGGTACTAGTGCTGCCACCGAATCGATTACTACCACATCGAGGGCACCGCTGCGTACCAATGTTTCACAGATCTCAAGTGCCTGCTCTCCAGTGTCCGGTTGGGATATCAATAACTCTTCCGTATTGACGCCCAATTTCTTAGAATAATCTGGATCGACCGCGTGCTCCGCATCAATGAATGCGGCAAATCCACCTGCCTTTTGCGCTTCAGCAACAATATGCAGTGCCAAAGTTGTTTTTCCAGATGATTCTGGACCATAGATCTCAACGACTCGTCCTTTCGGAATACCGCCCACTCCCAGGGCCACATCAAGGGATAAACACCCTGTTGAAATGACATTGTCCATGGTGGGTACGTATTCATCTCCCAGGCGCATAATAGATCCTTTACCAAATTGGCGATCGATCTGGGTGATAGCTAATTCTAATGCTTTTGCTTTTTTTGTGTCGGCTGACATAACTACTCCTTACAAAGATTCCCCAAGGGGAAAGGTCTTTAAAATTGTATAAACGGCTCCTGTTGGCAGCAATTCACTACTGAAATATTGCACACGATCAACCGGGAAATCAATTGGATCATATGACGATTTTAAAAAAGGATCCACATTCGGTGTGTGTTTTTGCGGATATTTGATTCTTGCCAAAGTGATATGGGGTGAAAATTCCCTGTCTGATCTAGGAAATCCTAAAGATTCCAGGACTGTTTCAATTGCTTCCACCATAGTTAATAAAGGGTCTAGAGTTCCTTTTACACCAAGCCAAAGTGTCCTTGGCCGCGTTGGGACAGGAAAACATCCAGTTTCATCAATCTTCAGATCAAAAGGTTTTATATTCGGCGTAATTTTATCAACATGGTCTATCACATCATTGATAGATGATTCAGGTGTGTGTCCCAAAAATTTTAGAGTGAGATGTAATTGGGCATTTTTTACCCAGTTTATATCACCGTCCACAGTTTCTAAAGTAGAGTAGAGCATATTTTTTTTTGAACTAACTTCCCTGGGAACTGGGACAGAAAGAAAAGTTCGTAATAATTTTTCAGTCATTTAAAAGTGAAAGTCTAAGCCAATTAAGTGCTGCTTGGCTGGTGCGAAGTTTATTTTTTTTACGATCTGTGCCGAAATGAAATTTTTTGACTTTTACATCATCATTTTTTGCGAAACCAATATAAACTAGCCCAACAGGTTTCTGATCCGTTCCACCCGAAGGCCCGGCAATCCCAGTAACAGAAATGCCATAATCAGAAGCAAATATATTGGTTACATTTTTGGCCATAGCCTGGGCTGTTTCTTCACTGACTGCGCCATACTTTTTTAATATACTTTTATCTACACCTAACAAATCAATTTTAGATTCATTGTTATAAGCAACAAATCCACCTTTATACACATCAGAACTGCCTGAAACTTCGGTAAGCCGATGGCCGATCAATCCCCCAGTGCAGGATTCTGCTGTAGAAACAGTACTATTTTTACTATTGGCTAATTGAATAATCACATCTTCAATGGAATCTTTTCCTTCTGCATAAATTGAAAGCTTAAGAGTTTTATAGAAATCTTTCGATAGGGAATCAACGGGTTGCGAGTCAGTATGTGAAATTCGGACATCAACTCCGAAAAAAGATGGATAATAGCCAATGTCACAAGCGTGGTCTTTTTCCAGAATCGGTGCAATTTTCTCAATTAAGGCTGATTCTGGAATTCCGGTTGTACGAAGTGTTCTGATACATTTTGGATTTAATTCATATTCTTGTATCATTGGTATAATTGAACCAGTCATCATAGCTTTCATTTCCGCAGGCACTCCTGGGAGTGAAATCAAAATTGTATCATTCACTTGTAATTTGGATCCACGAGCGGAACCGACGGGATTTGGCACTACAACGCCATCTACAGGAACAAGAGCTTGGTTCCGATTGGATTCGGGAATTTGGATTCCAAAACGATTAAATCGAACAGATAGTGACTCCCAATAGTTTTGATCAAATTCTGATTCAGTTCCCACAAAATCGAATAACGTCTGTTGAGTAATATCATCATCGGTCGGTCCCAATCCACCAGTACAAATAATATAACCAGGTTTGAGATTGACAAGCTCTGTCAATGCATTAGAGATAGAATCTTTATTATCTGGTACAGTGATCTGTCGACAAATATCACACCCAATGTCCGTCAAATTTCTACCCATCCATCCCGCATTGGTATTAATCGTATCTCCCGATAGTAATTCGTTTCCAATAGACAAAATGGCAATTTTCATACAAAGTTAAACAGGAGACTTTGTGTAACGAGTAATGCAAGAATCCCAGCCACAACATCATCCATCATAACCCCGAAAGAAGAATGAAGGTCATCAAAGTTTTTTACTGGTCCTGGTTTTAGAATATCAAATAGACGAAAAAGAAAAAATGCCACAAATCCCCAAAATACATCATGAGGAACCAAATAAAGGGCAATCCACATTCCAACCCATTCATCCACAACCACAGCTTTTGGGTCAGTATCATCCCATGCTTCAATTAATATTTCAGATGCAGCAATACCGATAAAAAATATGGCACCATTGATCAAAAGGAATAACGGATCGCTTATGGCGGGTTTTAGAAGATACCACGCAATCAGAGCTGCTAGACTTCCCCAGGTTCCCGGAGCTATGGGCAAGCGACCTACATAGGCCACCGTTCCAATGAATTCGGCAGCTTTGTAACGAAGATTCATTCTTTTTCCAGAAAATTCTGGATTACATTTCTATTGGAATAAAGGTAGGCAATTCCAGTTATAAGAGTAAAAATTGTCACACCTAATGTCAAATTATAAACCATTCGATATTCCCTAATAATCTCCAACATGGGGATGGCCCAGGCTAATGAAAGTCCTTTCAGACCCAGCACTGTCAAAATAAAACATATTATGCCCATTTGGATGCCGGTTTTTGCCTTTGCAATGGTAGATGTAACAAGGGATAGCCCTTTTCTTTCCATAGCCATTCTAAGCCCTGTTACAAACAGGTCGCGGAAAATAATGAGTCCCACCATCCAGAATTCAATTATTCCCATTAAAGCAAAGGAAATAAACGCTGAAGAAACCAAAATTTTATCTGCAAGCGGATCCAGGAATTTTCCTTCGGGTGTGACCTGATCATACTTCCGTGCATAGTACCCGTCATAGGCATCTGTTATACTGGCAATAATAAAAATGATCAATGCAGCGGGATGCCCCCAAGTATGTTCCCAAAATAAACACAAAATGAAAACAGGAGTGAGTAAGATCCTAAAAAGAGTCAAGATATTTGGGACTGTTAAAGTGATGTCCGACCCTCCATGGCACGAATGAGTGTTGCTTCATCCGTATACTCTAGATTTCCACCAACAGGCAAACCTCGGGCTAGTCGCGTAACTGTTATATCTTTTTTTGCCAGATACTTAGCAAGAAAAAGGGCAGTTGTTTCCCCTTCCACACTAGGATTAGTCGCAATAACAATTTCCATCCCAGCTTGTATTCGAGACAAAAGATTCGAAAGATTTAGTTCATCCGGACCAATTCCATCCAATGGCGATAAAGCACCGCCTAATACATGGTAATACCCATTAAAACTATTGATGCGTTCGAATGCATAAATATCATGTGCTTCTTCAACTATGCAAAGCATATTTTTGTTTCGTTTCGGACTGGTGCAAATAACACAGGGATCTTCTTCCGTAATACCACCACATACTGAACATTCATGTACTTTCATCTTAACATCTTTTAAGACATCAGATAACCGGTACACCGTTTCCTTTTCCGTTTTTAATAAATGAAAAGTTAATCGTTGTGCAGTTTTTCTTCCAATACCTGGAAGGCGGGAAAATTCTTCGATCAATCGATTTGCGCTGTCGGGAAGGGACTGCAATTACATTCCCGGAATTTTCAGACCGCTCATCATACCACCGGTTACAGAATTCATTTTTTCTTGGGAATCAAATTGTGCTTTTGATAAGGCTTTATTCAATGCAGAAATGATAAGATCTTCCAGTATTTCCTTATCTTCTTTTATAGCATCAGGATCAATAACGAGTTCCAGTACTTCCTGTTTACCATTCACTTTAACAGTCACCATGCCACCGCCTGATTCAGCATCAATGATCATATCGGATAATTGATTTTGAACTTTCTCGATTTGCTTTTGCATTTCTTGTGCTTGCTTAAGCATTTTAGACATATTTCCCTTAAACATTTTTACTCCTAACGTAAGATTTCACCATCGAATACTTCGACAATTTTATTAAATAATTTGTTATCATTGGGATGTATTTCCGGTTTTTTTTTAATTGGTTTAGATTTTGATTGCGAATCTCCACCATCATTTACAAAATTTATTTTGATTGAAAAACCCATTTCATCAGCGAAAATCTTTTCAATCATTGGAATACCTCGTTCCACCATTTTTACACTGAAACCACTTCCGCCTGTTGTTTTGATTATTAAATTATTTCCATCATAATCATTTGGTTTGCACTCTTCCATAATAGCGCCAATGGAAGGACGCACCAGATGAATTTTTTCCATGATTGATGGCCAATGTTCTATAATACTTTCAATATTTAATTCGGATGGAGCCGGTATGACTGCGTCTTCTTTACCAGGGTTATTTTTAAGTTGCTCCATATTTTCATTCTTTTCATTTTTATCTTTGATTGAAACTACAGGATCCTTAACCACGGGTGCCGATGCTGTCAGCTTCTTTTCAGGATCGATATATTTTTTTTTAGCAACTGGATCTAGATGC
>Ga0233427_10004869_pt1 | contig 10953 bp, 9 predicted proteins | sample SI_118_April2016_5_FD_179885 | JGI IMG/M metagenome (GOLD analysis project Ga0233427, IMG submission 179885) | Seawater microbial communities from Saanich Inlet, British Columbia, Canada - SI_118_April2016_100_MG | ecosystem: Environmental > Aquatic > Marine > Inlet | place: Canada: British...
CACTTGCGTGACCGGCGGGTCTTCAGGGGAGGGATCAAGGTTGCTTGGTCCAGAAGCGTGCGGCCTTGATGTTTATGATCATGCCATTTGAGAGCGTAAAGGTAATTGATCGGGATCAAGACCCAATGCGCAACGATTTTCAAAAATTATCGGCCAGCCAGCTCCGCAATTTGGCGGCATAGAATAGGAAGGCCTGGTCGCCGGATCGAATGGCTTTCAATTTCAGATCAGACTCCAATCTCCCGAAACATTTCTCGGCGTTCCCCAGTTTGGCGCACTCCACCGCGCCAATATCGCAAAAATCCGCGCATTGCTCGCTCTGCCTCCAATGCGCCAACGCCTGATCGAAATTGTCGTAGTGTATAGCGCTGATCGCATTTTTCTCTGGCTCTTCGATATTCATTCCAGTGTCCCCAACAAAGGTTTCTGCAGCTTTTTAGAATTATGCTAATTTAGTTTTTCGGACCTTGATCGGGATCAAGTTTGGCCGGCTATTCCGGGCCGAATGTTGGATCACTGGTGGCCAAAGCCGGATGCCGCCTTTACAATCGGCCCCATGACCGAGCCTCAAATCGTCACCCTATTGGCCAGTGCGACGGAGATTGTCTGCGCGCTCGGCTTCGAGGGCGCACTGGTTGCCCGCTCCCATGAATGCGATTACCCCGCATCCGTCGCCAGACTACCGGCGGTCACTTCGTCCAAAATCGACACGTCCAGAGCCAGCGGTGAAGTCGACAACCAGGTAAAATCCATCGTCGAGCAGGGCTTGTCGGTCTACAAAGTGGACGGCGATTTGCTGCGCGAGTTGCAGCCCGCCGTGATCGTCACCCAGACCCAATGCGAGGTCTGTGCCGCCAGCCCCAAAGATATCGAAGACGCGGTTGAAAGCTGGACCGGGTCGGCGCCCAATATTGTCTCGCTGGAACCCAATGCCCTGGCCGACGTCTGGATCGATATCCAAAACGTCGCCGATGCGCTGGGTGCAGCCGATCGGGGCCGGGCGCTGACCGGGGATTTGCGGGCGCGCATGGCGGCCATCGAAACCAAATCCGGCGCAGCGGCACTCCGGCCCAGCATCGCCTGCATCGAATGGATCGAGCCGTTGATGGCCGCCGGCAATTGGATACCGGAACTGGTGGCCATGGCCGGCGGCGAAGATGTGTTTGGCCGGGCGGGCAAGCAATCGCCCTGGGTGACATGGGAAGCGCTATCCGAAAAAGACCCGGACGTTATTCTTATCCTGCCTTGCGGCTATGATATCCCAAGATCGCGCGCCGAAATGGCACCGCTGACATCGCGCCCCGATTGGCCGGAGTTGCGCGCGGTACGATCCGGCCGGGTGTTCATCGCCGACGGCAACCAATATTTCAACCGGCCCGGCCCGCGTCTCGCCGAATCCCTGGAAATCCTGGCCGAGCTGCTGCACGCCGATCTGTTCGATTTCGGCCACCTAGGCATAGGCTGGCAGCGGCTTTGAGCCTTCGAAAGATTGTTTTCCTGCCAACTTGAACTAGAATAGCCGGTAACAAATCAACCGTCGGGGAGGCACATGGCGGATCGAGAGGTTAAGCGGAGGCTGGCGGCCATCCTTGCTGCGGACGTGGCGGGATATACGGCGCTCATGGAAGACGACACCGAAGGCACCGTCGCCGCCTGGCAGGATGCCCGCGACGATGTGGTGGAGCCGGCGGTGGAGGTCCGCTCGGGCCGCATCGTCAAGCTGACCGGTGATGGCTTTCTGGTCGAGTTTCCGACCGTTCAAGACGCGGTCAGCTGCGCCATTTCCATGCAGCAGGACCTGGCCTCCAGCAGCCTGGATTTCCGCATGGGTATCAATCTTGGCGACATCATCGACGATGGCCGCGACATCCATGGCGAAGGCGTCAATGTGGCGGCGCGCCTGGAGGGCCTTGCCGAGCCGGGCAGCATCGTCATTTCGGGAAGCGTCCACGAACAAGTGCGCAACCGCATCGAAGCCATCTATGAGGATATGGGGCCGCAAGACGTGAAGAACGTATCGGCGCCGGTGCGGGCCTACGCCATAAAGATCGAGGCCACCGCCGCCCCCGAAGCCGAGGCCGCATCCGGAAAAGCGTCGGTCGCCGTCCTGCCGTTCACCAATATGAGCGACGATACCGCCCAGGATTATTTCGCCGACGGCATGACCGAGGATTTGATCACCGATCTTTCCAAGATATCGGGTCTCTTTGTGCCCGCCCGCAATTCCTCCTTCGCCTTTAAAGGGCAGACCATCGATGTCCAAGAGGCCGCCAAAAAATTGAAGGTCCGCCATGTGCTGGAAGGCAGCGTACGTAAGGCCGGAAACAAGGTTCGGATCAATGCCCAGCTTATCGACGGATCGACCGGCGGCCACATCTGGGCGGAACGCTATGACGGCGCATTTGATGATATCTTTGCTCTGCAGGACCAGATTACGAGCCAGATCGTCACCGCTCTGGAAGTGAATTTAACTCCCAGCGACAAGGCGGAAGTGGGGCGCAAGCCTACAACGAGCACGGAAGCCTACGACCTATTTTTGAAAGGCCGTAGCCAATATTACCGCTATGAGCCGGAATTTCTGGCGAACGCAATTGGTCTTTTCGAACAAGCAATCGCGATCGACCCCAAATTCGCCGAAGCCTATAGCTTTTTGTCATACGGTCAGTTGACCGGGTATGCCCAAAATTTTCCTGGTTACGACGATTTGACCCAGTCATTGGAGTTAGCGGAAAAAGCGGTCTCTCTGGACAATATGTCCGCCATCGCGCTGACCCGGCTGGCGTGGCTTCAATGTTTTTTGCAACGTCACGAAGAGTCCATGGTCAATTTTGAAAAATCTCTTTCCATCGAACCTGAAAATGCCGAAACCCATGCGGCATACGGGCAATTCCTAAATTTTTATGGGACTCCGAAAAAGGCGTTGCCGATGATCAAGCGCGCACATGGCATCGATACATTCGTTCCGCCCAGCTGGCGATTCCATCTAGGTCATTCGTACTATTTGCTGGGTCGCTACGGCGAGGCGGTGGCGTTGTTTCGTGAAGCGATCGAGCGAGCCCCAAAATTTCGGCCTTCCCGAATGTATCTGGTCTGCGCTTTCGCCGAGATGGGCCAAATTGAGGATGCCCGGGACGCAGCGAAATCGCTCCTGGAAGCTTGGCCCAATTTTACATCCGGTTCCGCGGTAAAATTTTTCCCGATCCGGCGGGAAGAAGACAAAAACCGCATAATCGACAGCCTTTCCAAAGCCGGGCTGCCGAAGACTTGATGATATTGATTTTAACAGCAATTCAACAAGGGAGGTAATTATGAATATTCGCCGCTTATTCCCAATTGCACTGGCTGTTTCGGGGATCGCTGCGACCGGCGTCCTTTGGGCCGCGTCGCCCGCTTCGGCCCAAAGCAACCGGGACGTGGTTGCCAAATCCAAATCCCTGGTGCCATCACCGCCCTGGGCCAAGGGTGATCAGGTGGGCATGGCCAATACATTGGGGCCGGGTACCTGGATGCGCTGCGCGGCGCACCTTACCAACCCGAAATCCAAGACCTATGAGGTCTCCCACGTGCGCTCCAACACCATGCCCGGCTCGCCCTTTGGCGTGCCACTGAAATACAAATTCCGGCCCACCGCCTCGGTGCCCTATTCCAAGCATGCCTTCAATGGCGAGCAAGTGACCAGCGGCGAGCCCGGCGCCCAAGGCACGCAGATGGACGCCCTCGGCCATTTCGCGTTTCTGGGTGAGATGTGGAAAGGCAAAGGCGCGATCCCGGTCGATACGGCCAGTTACTACGGCGGGTTCAAACAAAGCGACGTCAAGCCTACACCCGCCTCGCCTCTGATGAAGTTGGGCATCGAAAACGTGCCGCCAATCATCACCAGCGCGGTGCTCCTGAACGCCAAAACCCATCTGGGCGGCGGCCAAGCCATGAAGCCGGGTCAGATGGTCACCACCAAGGACATCGAGGCGATGATCAAGGCCCAGGGCCTCGGCTGGCGCGGATTATTGCCGGGCGATGTGCTCTATATCTACACCGGTTGGAGCGACAACTGGCAGGATCCGGACGTCAAAAAAGTCTATTACACCAAGGGCCCCGGTCTGTCCTACGATGCCGCCCAATATTTGCGCAAAAAGAACGTGGTGCTGCTGGCCCTCGACAATCCGTTTACCGATCCGGTGTTTGAAGGCCAGCTGGTAGGCAAGCATGGCCCGCCCAAAGGCACGCCGCCGGCCTTGCCGTTCGCCATTCACCACGAAAATCTGGCAGTCTCCGGCATCCACCAAATTCAGAACGCCAATCTGGCGGCCATGGCCAGGGACAAGGTCTGGACCTCGTGCACGATCATCCTGCCGCTGCGCTCAAAAGGTGGCTCCGGCTCGCCGGTGCGGCCCGTGGCCATCGGCGCTCCGGGCCAGTCCTGATAGAAAAATCCCTCCTCCGGGATCGCCCGGGGGAGGGATTTGTTTGCGCGCCTTAAAAGGAGAGAAGGCGAAGCAGGTCTCCCCGCTCCGCGTCCCACTCTGGCTGATAAACCATGATCACACCCACCAAGGCGATTGTGACCAAACGTCACGTCAGCCGGAATTCTATGCCGAACTCTACCAAAATCAGCAGCGCCGTAAACCACCTTGGTACGGCCACGCTGTAACCGGCGCTGAGCATCGAAAACTATTATCCCGAATGGTTTGTCCCGGACCGGCGGGATGGTGAATATGGAAACCGATTCGCCGCCAATCGAATTTGGTTAGGCAATTAGAGCAATAGTCGCACCCGAGCGGTTCCAGATCAAATTCTCCCAGGCGGCGATCTTGTTGAACCGGACGGCGCGCGCGTAACCGAATGCCGGCGCATATGTCTATTGGACGGGGTGCAACAGGCGCCTATTCGTCATTGTTTTCACCCATTTGGTCAACGCGGTCCGTGCCCCGGCGGCGGCGATCGGTGCCGTGGTCTTGGTGCCAGGTTTCGGCTTTGCTGACCGCCTCGGCCCAGGCTTCGGGATCGTCCTCGGGATCCACCACATCGGTATCGCGGTAGGGCCAGGTAAGCTTTTGCTTATGGCCATGGTCGGTTTCTTCAGCAAACTCGCCATGCTCATCCATGGTGACGGCAACTACGCGCACCATGAATTCGCCGGTGACGGCGCGGATGATTTTGGAGTTTTCGACGAACTCCGGCGAATACATGATCCGGCGAAGGCGTTCTTCGTTGTCATTGGTGAATTCGAGCAGCAGCCCGATCAGCTCGGCGGCTTCCAGATAGGTCGGAAGCTCAGCCATGACATCGCCCAGCACAGTGAAAACCATATTGGCTATCGGCTCGGTGCGGGGATTCTGATCCAACCGATTGGCGATGTCGGAGAAATAGGCCGCGCGCTTGCCTTCTAAACCTTGCAGGGTCGCCTCGATGATTTTCCGGTGCACGCCGATATCCCATGGTCTGTCAGCCAAAACTACGTCTTATATATAGGGGCGCAGGCCGGAATTCCAATTCAAGAGCGGTTTCCCTTGAATTCTTTAGCTCAGACGGCATCATGGGCAGGCACATTTATCAATGATAAGGGGGACGCCGCGATGACCATTTACCAGGGCTACGATCTGGACGATCTGGAAGTTCAGTACGATATCGCCGGTACCATCGAAAGCCTGGAGGTTTACCACGCCGAATATGGCGGGCTGTCGGCGAAAGCGGTGGAAAGGCTCGGCGGCAAGCTGGATATTGCCTATGGCGATGACCCCTTGCAAAGCCTGGACGCCTTTCCCGCCGCCGGTCCGGGCGCGCCCATATTGATGTTTATCCATGGCGGCTATTGGGCGGCGGGCGACAAGGCCGGCTACCGGTTCCCGGCCGATACCTTCCACGATGCCGGCGCCGTCTGGGCACCGATCAATTACCGCCTGGCGCCAGCGGCAAGCCTTGATGATATCGTCCATGACGTGCGCAGCGCCGTTGCCTGGGTCTACAACCACGCCGCCGAGATTGGCGGCGATGCGAACCAGCTTTATGTCTTCGGCCATTCCGCCGGCGGCCATTTGACGGCCATGACCCTGGCATCCGGCTGGCAGGGGGAATACGGCTTGCCGGACGACGTGGTCAAGGGCGGCGCGCCCTGCAGCGGGCTCCATGATCTGAACCCGTTCCTGCATACCAGCCAAAAAGATTACCTCAACCTGGACGCAGCCGGGGTTTCCCGGCTCAGCCCGATGCAGAATTTACCGCGCGCCGGGCTGCCCATGGTGATGGCCTGGGGCGGCAAGGAAACCGACGAGTTCATGCGCCAATCGGCGGACTATGCCGCTGCCTGCAAAGCGGGTGGCGCTGAGGTGAGCACCCATCCGTTCCCCGAACACAATCATTTCTCGCTGGCGTCCGAGCTGACCAACCCGGCCAGCCCGTTCACCGCTGCGCTCATAAAGATGCTCGGATTGGGATAGGCTCCTTGGCCGCCAACGGACATTCACGCCCCAGGATCGCCATCGCCGGGTCCGGCTTTGGCGGTATCGGACTTGCCTATTGGCTGAAAAAAGCCGGCATCGACACCTTCACCATCTATGAGCGCGCCGCCGAGCTGGGCGGCGTCTGGCGGGACAACCACTATCCCGGCGCCGCCTGCGACGTGCCCAGCCGCTTCTATTCCTATTCGTTCGAGCAGGATTACCGTTGGAGCGCGCCATACGGGAGCCAAGCGGAAATCCTTCAATATCTGAACCACTGCGCCGCCAAGCATGGCGCGGCGGAGCATATCCGCTTCGGCGCCGAGATCACAGCCGCCGCGTTCGACGAAGCGGCCGGCCTGTGGCGCCTCAAAACCGGAGACGGCGAGGAGATCGAGGCCGAGATATTCGTCTCGGCGGTGGGCTTGTTCAACAAGATCGCCTATCCCGATATCGAAGGGCGGGGCGCCTATCAAGGCACGCAGTTTCACTCCGCCCGCTGGGACCAAAATTTCGATCCGGCGGGCAAAACCATTGCCGTCATCGGCACCGGCGCCAGCGCCGTGCAGTTCGTGCCCGCCATCCAGCCGGCCGCCGGCACGCTCAAACTGTTCCAACGGACGCCGCAATATGTGAACCGGCGCATGATCCCCGATCACAAGCCGGACGGCGGCTCAAAGCTGGCGCGGCGCTGGCAGCGGCTGCGCATCTTCCGCCAGTTCGAGAAGGTCATCCTGCGCCGCGCTTCGGTGGAACAGACCGCCTTGGCGCAGGCCGAGTTTTTTGCCTATCTGGAGACCCAGGTGCCGGATGCGGAGTTGCGCGCCCGGCTGACGCCGGATTACCGCTTCGGCTGCAAGCGGGTGCTGCAATCCAACGACTGGTACCCGGCGTTGCAGCAACCCAATGTCGAGGTGATCACGGCGCCGATCAAGTCAATCAGCGAAACCGGCGTTGAGATGGCCGACGGCGCATCACATCCGGTGGACGCCATCATCTATGGCACCGGCTTTACGCCCACCGATTTTTTGGCGCCGATGCAGATCACCGGCCTTGGCGGGCAAAGCCTTGTCAGTGCCTGGGCGGGCGGCGCCGAGGCCTATCTGGGCATCACCGTCGCGGGTTTTCCCAATTTCTTTATGATGTACGGGCCCAACACCAACACCGCCGCCAGCATCATATTCATGCTCGAAAACCAGGCCCGCTATATCGTCCAATGCGCGCGCGAACTTGGCCGCGGCAGCGTGCAATCCATGAACCTTCGGGTTGGCGTGCAGCGCGATTACAATGCCGATATCCAGGCGCGCATCGGCGAAACCGTGTTGATGGACGCCAACTGCCGCTCCTATTTCCAGGACCCGTCGGGCAAGGTGACCACCCAATGGCCGGGCCATCTTTTGGAATATAAGCGCCGCACCCGGCGGGTGCGGATGAGCGATTACGAGTTCAGCCATGCCCATTAAGACCCACATCGTCGCCTTCAACGCCAACGAATATTGCGACCGTCTGGCGCCACTCTATCCGGATGTGGCGTTCTCCTGCGATCTGGCCAAGGGTACCTTCAGCGACGTCACCTATGAATGCGATATTCTTATATCCTTTGGCCTCATCCTCAATGCAGAGATTTTCCGGCGCAACCAGAACATCCGCTGGGTTCAGGCGCTGGGCACCGGTACCGACGGCATCGATAACCAGCCCGATCTGGCGCCCGGCGCGGTCCTGACCTCAATGCGCGGCATCCATACGCCGCAAATGACGGAAATGGCGTTTCTGCAAATGCTGGCCTTCAATCGCAATCTCCCCAAAATCCTGAACAATCAGCGGAACCATGAATGGCAGCGCTGGCCGGGTAAAATCCTCGAAGGCAAGACCATTGCCATCCTCGGCCTTGGCCTGATCGCCGAGGCCTTATCGAAGCGCTGCAAGGCGTTTGATATGAAAGTTGTGGGCATTACCGGAACGCCGCGCGGCCTCGACGGTTTCGATGATGTTCGCGCCTATGGCGATATGCCGGGCGCAGTGGCCGACGCCGACTACGTGGTGGTTTTGACGCCGCATCGGGCGGACACCATCGGACTGGTGGGCGGTGAAACCTTTGCCGCCATGAAGGCCACGGCGTTTCTGATCAATCTGGCCCATGGCGGCGTTGTCGACGAAGCGGCGCTGGCGAATGCGATCACCAGCGGTCAGATTGCCGGCGCCGGTCTCGATGTGTTCGTCGAAGAACCGTTGCCGCCGGATTCGCCATTATGGGATTTGGATAACGTCATCATCACGCCCCATATGGGCGGCATGAGTGAAGCCTATGTGGATCAAGCCATGGCCGTCATCACCCACAACATGAATTGCTATCTGGAAGGCCGCGCCGGTGACATGATCAACCGCTTTACCGGCTCTTAAAATCTACTCGGCGACGCCCAGGCTCGGCTGCTTGGTTTCGTGGAACTGGAACCAGTGCCAGATCAAAAAGGCGATGCCGATGGCGAAGGCCGGCCAATGGATGAACGGATCGATATAGAGCGCGCCCACCGCCAGACCCAGCCGCAGCACCACCTCCCAGGCCGGCAGGCGGCGCTGATCGAACACCAAGGTGGCGCTGGATACCAGATAGATCACCAAACCCAGCCGCACAATTGCCGAGGCGAAGGCCAATATCTCGAACGGTACGCCAGATTCTTCGACAATCAGCAGCACCGGATAAAACGCAAACGCGAACGGCACGATGAATTTTACCAGGCCGATGCGCATGGCGTACATGGCGGTCAACAAAGGCGGCGCTTCGGCGATGGAAGCCGCCGCGTAGGCCGCGACCGCCACCGGCGGCGTGATCGAAGAGGCGACGCCGTAATAAAATACGAACAAATGGCCAACCAGGACGGAGACACCCAATGTCTGCATGGACGGTCCCATGATCAGGATGATGGTCAGATACGCGGGCAAGGTGGGCATGCCCATGCCGAGCATGATGGCGGCCAGCCCGGCGATCAGCAATGTGGCGAACAACTGGCCCTTGCCGAACTCGTTGACCACTTGCGCGAAATCGTTGGGCAGGCCGGTGGTGCCGAGCACGGCAACGATGATGCCGACGACGCCGATGGCCATCAAGAGCGAGCCGAAGGTTTCGCCGCCTCGGGCCAGGGCCTTGAAGATCAGTAACGGGTCTTTGCGGATATCTGGATTGGCGAAGCTTAAGGGCACGATGGCATAGAGCGCCATCATGCCGGCGCCGGCGGGCGAAAATCCCATGATAAGGGTCATCACCACGATACCGACCGGAACAATGATCATCACCAGATTGACGATATCCTGGGCGCCAACTTCCAGATCGGCGTCGTCCATATCGGGCACCGCCTCGACGCCGAGGCGCCTTGCCTCAAACACGACGGACGTAAACAGGCTGGCATAGTAGGCGAGCGCCGGGACCAGCGCCGCGACGATAATGGTCAAATATGAGATGCCGGTGAAATCGGCCATCACCAGGGCGGCGGCGCCCATGATCGGCGGCATGATCTGGCCGGCCGAGGATGCGGTTGCCTCGACGCCGCCGGCGAAGGCCGGATGGAAGCCGCGCTTCTTGATCATCGGTATGGTAATGACCCCGGTGGCCACCACGTTGGTGACGGCGCCCCCCGACATGGTGCCGAACAGGCCCGAGGCCAGGATCGCCGCATGCGCCGGCCCGCCCCGAAAATTGCGGGTCAAATGAAAGGCGATCTTGATCAGGCTGCGCCCGCCGCCGGTGCGTTCCAGCATGACGCCAAGCAGCACGAACGGAAACACCGTAAAGATCAAAATGCCCATGATGGTGCCGAGCACACCGTCATTTAAATTGAACCAAAGGTCTTCGGAGGAATCGATAAAGATTGGCGGCGCGGTTTCGAAAATCCACGGCCAATATTGTCCGGTGTAGAGATATCCAAGAGCGAAGATGCCGCAGATGGCGAGCGGCGAGCCCCATACCCGCCAGCAAATGGTGATGAACAGCGCACAGCCGGTGAGCGCGATCATCGGATGGATGATGGTGAAATCGAACAGGCCTTCTTCCATCTCCGAGACGTCGGTAAAATAGCGCCAGAACACCCACCAGGACGCCGCCACCAATATAATATCGATGGCCAGGCCAACTGGCTTAAGGGCGGGCGAGCGCGCCACCAACAAATCGGTGAACGAATATTTCAAGATCACGACGATCACCGACGCCGCCAGGATGATCGGGCGGATCAGCTCGGACGGGAACGGGCCCACCGTCGGGATGATCCAAAAGCTGGGCGCCGAATTGGCGATGCCGGTCAGCGCCATCACCAAAGCGATCCAAAATGTTATATACCCCGACAATCGCCGAAAACCGGATGGTTGCGCAACTTCGTTCATGCCGGACCGAACCCCCAAAAAACTTTAAGGCCCAATGAAGAGCCCGGCTTCCAATGCCGGAAACCGGGCCCGCTTTTCATTTGGCCTTGATTACTTGGCTTCCGGCGGGATCAACTGGGCCGGAATCTTGATGCCCATTTCTTTGTAA
>Ga0233427_10004872_pt1 | contig 10950 bp, 14 predicted proteins | sample SI_118_April2016_5_FD_179885 | JGI IMG/M metagenome (GOLD analysis project Ga0233427, IMG submission 179885) | Seawater microbial communities from Saanich Inlet, British Columbia, Canada - SI_118_April2016_100_MG | ecosystem: Environmental > Aquatic > Marine > Inlet | place: Canada: British...
ATCAGTTCACCACCATGGATATCCGGGCCACGGCTCAGCAACGCCAAATCCAAATCGCCGCGCTGCACCAATGGCAATAGGTCGGTCGAGTTGTCGCAGGTCACGTCAATTTCGATGCCCGGATGGTATTGGGCGAAGGCGCCGAGGACCCGGGGCAATAGATAACTCGCGTAGTCATCGGGCGATCCGATCCGAACGGGTCCGCTGAGTTCCGGCTCCAGGAAATGATTTATCGCCTCATCATTGAGCCGCAGCATGCGCCGCGCGTAGCCCATCAACGCCTGGCCTTCAGGGGTGACGCGAATGCGCCGCCCGTCGCGGTCAAACAAACGAACCTGCAACACGTCCTCCAGGCGTTTGATCTGCATGCTGACGGCGGATTGCGTACGGCCCAGCAGATCCGCAGCCCGAGTAAAGCTCTGTTCATCGGCAATGGTGATGAAAGCCCGCAACAGGTCCGTATCGAGGTTCGGGGTCATTACATATTACATCATTAAAATTGATAACTAGCATCATTATTATTCGTTTCAGTGATCAATTGCAAATCCCTATTCTGTCGCCATTGGAACACATTGAACCGCAGGAGATGCACCATGAACTTCATAGATGCCATGACAGCCGTAACCCTGGAATCAACGGTGCGGCGGACGGAATTGGAGCCGACTTCCCCACGTCAATGCCGCCGCCGGTGGTTCAACTGGCGGCCGTCTCGCCGGCACGTGATCGGTGAGAAATGATTACTGAATTTTTTTGGTCCGGTCATTGTCGGCCAGCCAGTCCGCCAGTTTGACGCTCATCTTTTGTGTCAGCACACCCAATCGTTCGACGGTTTCCGCCGTCTTGGCATCGCAGTTTTGAAAGGCCTTGTTGTCCGCGGCGACCCGCGCCCGCTCGGCGATTTCCGCCAAGGCGTGATCATCCAGGCCCAGCACGACGAAAGCGCGCCGAATGATGGCCGTATGGCTGGCGTATTCGGTGCGCTGGCTGGCCGCCAGAATCTGGCAACGTCCGTCGACCTGATATCCAGCGACAATCATCGCATAGTTGTTGAGGTCCTGTTTGACGGCGTCCTCGGCGCTGGGCTTTTGGGCCATGACCGGCGAGCGGACGAACAACACCGCCGCCAGGGCTACGATAACACTCAATTTATGAGCGCAGGACATCAATCACCTTGGTTTCATTGACGTCGCCCAACCCTTCGTCAACGAGTTGGCGGTAAATTTTTCCGGCCACGCCGCCGAAGCGTGCTTCCTGACCGACAGACTCGGCCAACTTCAGGCCATAGAGCGTATCCTTGAGCCGCCAGCGACCGGAGAACACAACGTTCTCATCGTGATTGCCTTCGACCATGCGCTGGGAATTGCGGATCACTTGCGGGCTCGACGCCGCGCCCTTGGATAACGCATAGGCGACGGTTTCCAGGTCCAATCCGGCTTTTTCAGCGATCAAAAGACCTTCGGCCGCGCCAGCGATCTGAACCGACCCCATTAAATTGACCATCAGCTTGTAGGCCGTGCCGGCACCGATATCACCGAAATGGATAATTTCCGCGCTCATCTGTTCAAGAACGGGGCGGATCCGAGCGAGGGTATCTTCCGGCGCGCCGACAAACAGCGTGATCTCGCCGGCCAAAGCGGTGTGCGGATAGCCGGTGACCGGACAGTCGATATAGGTGTGGCCTTCGGCTTCGCAGTGCTTGGCCAAATCCAATACCCAATCATAAGAAAGCGTGGAGCATTCAACGATCATTGCATCCGGCGCAAGTTTGCCGGAAAGCGCACCGTCGGCACCAAACCAGACACTTTCGGAAGCCTCGTTGTCGCCGACCATGGCAAAGACAATTTCCGCGCCATCGGCCGCCTCGCGCGGTGTCCCCGCCAACCTGGCGCCTTTATCGATCAAGGGTCGGGTTTTCTCTACGGTGCGGTTGTAGACGCTGAGTTCATGGCCGGCGTCGACCAGACATGACGCCATGCCGGCGCCCATCACGCCGGTGCCCAAAAATGCTATCTTCGCCATTCCTTATTTCTCCTTCGGCTTGTGCGGATACCCTACGCCCCAGTGGCCTTGTTTGAGACGCGGCAGGCCGTCGGCCATATGCAGCCACGACAGCGCCGAGCCGCTCCATAAATGATCATCCGGCGTCACCGCTTCCGCGTCGTCCAGACTGGTCCCGCAATCTGTGCAAAAACCACGGGTCACGCCTTCGGTTGAGTGATGCACGCCTAACTTCCCTTGGACCCAGGCGAAGCCATCGACGGGTAATGTTATCCAGGTGATGAACGGCGCGCCCGTCGCGCGGCGGCAATCGGCGCAATGGCAATGTGATGCTGCCCAAGGTTTCGCCGTCACGGTGTAGCGGATCGCGCCGCAGAGACAGCCGCCGGTGAGCGTGTTCATCTGAAATCCTCGCCGGCTAGCCTGAAATCTCACACCATACCGGGGTGTGGTCCGATGCCTTTTCCTTGCCGCGCGGTGTTTTGTCGATGTCAGACGCGATCAGGCGGTCGGCGGCTTGCGGTGACATTAACAGATGATCAATCAGCACGCCGTTGTCCTTCTGCCAGGCTCCGGCTTGATAATCCCAATAGCTGTAGCGGTGCGGTTCCGTATTGAAGGTCCGGTAGGCATCGGTGAGGCCAAGATTTGAGATCGCCCGGAAGCACGAGCGGCCTTCGGGGCGGCAAATGGCATCATCGGCCAATCGCGCCGGATCATAGACGTCATCGTCGTTGCGCGCGATGTTGTAATCACCGCCCAGCACGAAGGCGTCTTCCGTCGCTAAAAGGCTTTTCACATGGTCGTACAGCCGATCCATCCAGCCGAGTTTATAGATGAATTTATCATGATCTGTGCCGTCTTCGTTGCGCGTCGGGTTGCCATTCGGCAAATATATCGACGCCACCCGAACGTCACCGATCAGCGCCTCGATGTAGCGCGCCTGCTCATCGGAAGGGTCGCCCGGTAGTTCAGTCAATTCCACGTCGATGGGGTGTTTCGATAGGATCGCGACGCCGTTGTAGGTTTTTTGGCCACTGGTGGCGACGTTGTAGCCACAGTCCTCAATTTCCATGCGCGGGAAGGCCTCGTCGATGCATTTCAGTTCCTGCAATAAGGCGACATCCGGCTGAAACTCGCCCAGCCATTCGACGACGCGCGGCAGCCGCGCCTTGATTGAGTTTACATTCCACGTCGCGATTTTCATAACTGCGTCACCCGTTCATGATGGGCGCACATCATTGCGGCAGAAGGCTGTGCTGTAAACACCACGAACGAAGCATTCTATAATTACGCTGGGGCATCATTCTTCATCCGCCAAGACGCCAATGGTGGACATTGATGTCGAAACGGCTAAAAAATTTCACCGAAATGCATCTGTTCGTCGCCACCACCGCGTGACATCTTGTCACCTCCGTTCGCCAATGAAGGTCACGCCATGGGCTTGAAAAAACAAATCGCTGATTTCGAAGAGGAAAAGGCCCGGACCCACGACCGCGATATTTTGGATTTGATCGATGAGACCACGGCGGCGCTGGTCAATTCGGGCATTGCCGAAAAATCTGTCGGCGTCGGTGATCAAGCGCCCGATTTCACCTTGCCGGACGCTATGGGCAACGACGTCCGGTTGTCTGATTTGACGAAGGCGAGGCCAGTCATCGTGACCTTTTATCGCGGCGGTTGGTGTCCGTACTGCAATTTGGAACTGCGCGCCTTTCAACGCGAGTTGGACGCTATCAAGTCCATCGGCGGATCATTGGTGGCGGTCTCGCCGCTGACCTCCGACAATTCCCTGAGCGCGGCTGAAAAAAACGAACTGGCTTTTCCCGTGCTCAGTGACGCCGGCAACCGGGTGGCCGATGCATTCGGTCTGGTGTTCGATTTGGATGAACGTCTGAAGCCGGTTTACAAGAACCGCCTGGGCAATGACGTGGAAGCGGAAAATGGCGATCCGACCTACCGTCTGCCGTTGCCGGCGACCTATGTGATTTCACGGGGCGGCAAGGTCAGCTACGCTTACGTGAACGCCGATTACCGCCACCGGGCCGAGCCGGCGGACGTCATCGCCGTGTTGCGGGCCGAAGTTTCTTACTGATACTAAATAGACGGATTAGACGGAGAACGACGCGCCGCAGCCGCAATTCGCCGTGGCGTTGGGGTTTTCGACCTGGAAGAAGGCGCCGCCGAGCTCGGTCTTGTAGTCGATCACCGCACCGCCCAGCAGTCCCAGAGAAACTTCATCGATGACTAGTTTGGTGCCGGCATTCTCGAACACCTGATCGTCGTCGTTCAGGTTGTCATCAAGATCAAATTTGTATTGAAACCCTGAACAGCCGCCGCCCAACACCGCCAGACGCAGCATCAGGGCATTGTTGCCCTCGGTTGCGCGAATTTGTTGGACGCGCTTTGCCGCGCTGTCGCTCAAGCTGACTTCTGAATTCGCCTCTGTGCCGTCCGGCATGGAACAGTCCTTAATTGGTTCAATTCGATTGTAACACAACCTGTCCTGTATGTAGTGCGTTCCGGCGTCAAGTCAATCGCCGGCGAACATTTTGAGGCCGGCTTCGGCGCATGCCATGTCCTGTTCCGCCGCACCCCCCGACACCCCGATGGCGCCAACGACGGCCCCAACGACGATGACCGGGTAACCGCCACCGACCGTCGAGAACCGCCCGTCCATTGAGGTGTGAATGCCGAACACCAACGAACCCGGTTGGCACATCTCGTTGTATTCGTGGGTTGGGCGTTTCGACATGGCCGCCGTGTAGGCCTTGTCGTCCGACAACTTGACGGAAAGTTGCTTGGCGCCGTCCATGCGCTTGAAGGCAATCAAATGTCCGGCTTCATCGGTGACGGCGATGCACATGGCGACGCCGATGTCGCGGGCTTTTTCCTCGGCGCCAGCCAAAAGGACGGCGGCATCATCATAACTTAGGCGTTGAATGCTCAGCATGGTTCGATCTCCGGAAATACGTTCTCCGTATTTATTAGAGGATTAAGCATTAATTTCCCCAGGTGCCACAAGTCCGTTGCCGGGGTGGGGGAGGGCGCGTTAGGTTCGCTTATGCCGAAGGCCTGGATACCATCGTTCAAGTTGGCACCTTATGCGAGCCATGAGGCGGCCAGCCGTGGGCGCCTCTATGAAGAGGCGGAAAGTGCGACGCGTGGATGTTTCCAACGCGACCGCGACCGGATTATTCACGCCGCCGCGTTTCGCCGCTTGGCCTACAAGACCCAGGTGTTCGTCAATCATGAGGGGGATTTTTTCCGGACCCGGTTAACCCATTCTCTGGAGGTTGCGCAGATCGCGCGTTCGGTCTGCCGGTATCTGAGCCTCAACGAAGATCTGGGTGAAGCCCTGGCGCTGGCGCATGATCTAGGGCACCCGCCGTTCGGCCATGCCGGCGAGGATGCGCTAAAAGAACTGATGGCGCCCTTCGGCGGTTTTGATCACAACGCCCAGTCCTTGCGCGTCATTACCAAATTGGAATCACGCTACGCCAACTGGAACGGCCTGAACCTGACGTGGGAATCGCTGGAGGGTGTGGTTAAACACAATGGCCCGTTGCTCAGTGCGATTGACCGCGAATTGCCCCGGGCGATTGCCGAATATGCCGAGATCCAGGATTTGGAACTCCATACTCATGCCGGGCCGGAAGCCCAGGTTGCCGCTATGGCGGATGACATCGCTTATAATAATCACGATATAGACGATGGCCTACGGGCCGGGCTGTTCACGGTCGGTGATCTGGCTGATGTGCCGCTGGTCGGTTCCATTTTCGCTGATGTCACCAAAGAATTTGACGATCTTGATCCATCACGGCGTATCCATGAAGCCGTGCGCCGTCTGATCGGTGCCATGGCTGATGATTTGATCGCCGAAACCACTCAGCGCATTTCGGATTTGGCGCCATCGTCCGCCGATGACATTCGTCGCCATGACCGTCCGGTCGCCGGGTTTTCCGAGGCCATGCGCGATCATGATGCGAACATCAAAAAGTTTCTGTTCGCGAATATGTACCGCCATTACAAACTGAACCGGATGACCTCAAAAGGCCGGCGCGTGGTCCGCGACCTGTTTGTTTTGCTTCTGGCAGAGCCTGAATGTCTGCCTACTGAATGGCAACTGGACGCCGGCCCGCCGAACAGCGAGCAAACGGCGCAGCTGGTCGCTGATTACATTGGTGGCATGACGGATCGCTTTGCCTTGGATGAGCATCAGCGGCTTTTTAACCTGCATTCAAAAATCTCATAGTCAGCAATAGTCTTTTAACGGGTTTCAAGTGATATAATAGACCGATTCGCTGTTCACCCATTACCGGAGCGGAGCCGCGTCCATGTCGCGTGCCAGAACGGATTTGAAAGTTGCAGCCTCCGACGCTCTTGAGTTTGAGGCCGTAGAGACCAACGCGCCAAAGCCACGGCGGGGTTTCCGTGCGTTGCTTTGGATTGTCGCTTTTTGCGTGATCGGCGCCGGCGGCTGGATTCTCTATCGCGATAAAATGATGACGCTGGTCATGGGGGACGATGGTGATTTGCCGGTCATCCGGGCGATGGCCGGTCCGGTCAAGGTTCGCCCCGAAAATCCTGGCGGTCTGCAGGTGCCGAACCGAGACAAGCTGGTCTATGGCCGGCTGCAGAGTGACAAAATGACGGTTGCCGAAAACACCATCGAACGGTTGCTACCGAAACCCGAAGCGCCCCTGGCAATCAGGCCCGCGACCCCGGCCTCGGCGGCATTTTCGGAGAGTACGGAACAACGCATAGCGGCTGGTACGGCGCGCGTCGTCCAGCCGACTCCACAGACGGCGCGGGTGCCGGCCGTGACCGATGTAACATCGGTTGCACCACCTCCACCGGCGGCGCCAACAGGCTTGGGAAACACTCGCGAGAATGCGCCTGTTTCACTGACAAAAAGTAATGAACCCATTCGTCTGAAAAAGGGCGCGGTCCGTGCGCCCCGGCCTGCGGCCATCGCGCCCCGCCAACCGATTGCTACCCCCGCGCCGCCGCCTCGCGCGCCGTTACCGACAAAAGTCGCGGCGCGTTCGGCACCACGCTCGCCTGCTGCGCCGCCTGCAGGTACAGCACCATCCACAACCCAACAGGGTGCTTATCGTGTGCAACTGGCAGCGGCGCGCACGCCAGAGCGTGCCCGCGTTGAGTGGGACCGCATGAGACGCAAAAATCTTGACCTATTAGGCGATCTTGGATTGACCGTGACAAAGGCCGATCTGGGGCCGAAGAAAGGCATATTCTATCGCCTTCGCGTCGGTCCGTTGACCAGCGATTCGCAGGCTCGGACTTTGTGTAAGGCCTTGTCGAAAAGAAAAATGGGCTGCCTGGTCGTCAAACCAGGCCAATAAGCAGGCACTGAAAGATGGCGCTCTCTCCCCTCAAGCGGCCACGGGCGGTTATATTTGGCTGCGCCGGTCTGGAATTGACTCCGTCAGAGGATCGGTTTTTTCAGACCGTCAATCCCGTTGGGTTTATTCTGTTCAAACGAAATTGCCAAACCCCCGATCAGGTGCGTCAACTGGTGGCGGCCCTTCGTGCCTGTGTACGTCGGCCTGATGCCCCTGTGTTAATTGACCAAGAGGGCGGTCGGGTACAGCGCCTCGGTCCGCCGCAGTGGCCGGCATTGCCCGCAGGCGCCGTCTTTGCCGAATGCGCCGCCCGCCACGGTATGGAAACAGCGACGTCGGCGGCCCGACTGCATGGCAGATTGCTGGCGGCGGACCTCGCGCCGTTGGGCATTACCGTCGATTGCGCCCCGGTCTTAGATGTCTTGCGCCCAGAAACCCACGACGTCATCGGTGATCGGGCATTCGGTGAAACGCCCGAGATGGTGGCCCGTTTGGGCCGTGCGGTTGGCGAAGGATTGCTTGATGGTGGCGTTTTGCCGGTGATCAAGCATATTCCTGGTCATGGCCGAGCCAGCGTTGATAGCCATAAGGAATTGCCGGAAATTGATGCCGCCACTGCCGAATTGGCGGCATCCGATTTCGTTCCCTTTCAGGCACTTTCCGATTTGCCTTGGGCAATGACGGCCCATGTTGTTTACCGCAGCATCGATGCGCAGGCGCCTGCTTCGACATCGCGGAAAGTCATTCGAAAAATAGTTCGCGGTGTCATCGGGTTTGGCGGTTTGTTGATCTCAGACGATATCGGCATGCAGGCCTTATCCGGTAGCATGGAAGAGAGGGCCCGCGCGTGTTTGGCTACCGGTTGTGACATCGTGCTCCATTGCAGCGGTGATTTGGCGGAAATGCAGGAGGTCAACGAAGGCTTGAAGCCGCTTCGTCAAATCGCCGAAAGCTGGTTGGAGAAGAGTGACGCATTGCGCCTTGCTCGGCAGTTGACTGGACCGGTCGATGTCGCGGCGCTTTGTGCCGAACGCGACCAATTGCTGGCAGGTGCGACTTCGTGATCATGATTCTTGCAACATGATGGACTTTGATTTCCAACAGATTGCCTTGACGGCTTCGGTCTGGGTTTTGCCGGTATTGTTCGCCGTTACGTTTCATGAGGCAGCGCATGGATGGGTAGCTTGGCGCCTCGGTGATGACACCGCAAAGCAGCTGGGTCGTGTTACTTTTAATCCATTTAAGCATATTGATCCGTTTGGGACGGTCATTTTGCCGGCACTTCTGCTGCTTGGCAGCGGCGGTCGGATGATGTTCGGATTCGCCAAACCCGTACCCGTAAACTTCGCCCGGCTCCGCCAACCGCGGCGCGACATGGTGCTTGTTGCCGCGGCCGGGCCGGCCAGCAACCTGCTGATCGCGGTGCTCGCCGCCAGCGCCTTGCACACCGTTGGGATGCTCGACGGCGACTTTCGCGATTGGGTTACGCAGAATCTGGTGAACGCTGTCTGGATCAATGTTTTACTGTGTGTTTTCAATATGTTGCCGTTGCCGCCATTGGATGGTGGTCGGGTTGCTGTGGGATTATTGCCGCCGCATTTGGGAATCCGACTCGCGCGCCTTGAAAGAGCGGGAATAGTGATTATTCTCGCTGCCATCTTCCTTGTGCCCTTTGTCACCGAGCGGCTTGGTATGCCGGTGAATATCTTTTGGTGGCTGGTAGGGGCGCCGGCGGAGTATCTTATGGGGGTAATCTTCAGCGGCCTGGGACTGCTGTAGGGCACGGAACCTTGGTTGCAGGGAACGGTCTTATGACGGAATCCGGAACGTTCGAGGAAGGGCAAGCCTTCGAAGCGCCTTCGCAAGAGACGGGCGCGTCTTTCGTTGTTGATCTGGATGGCTTTGAAGGCCCCATTGACGTTCTGCTGTCGCTGGCCCGCGACCAGAAACTCGATATCACGCAAATTTCCATGGTCGCGTTGGCCGATCAGTATCTAGCCTTCGTTGCCGAAGCCCGGCGCCGGGATTTGGAACTCGCCGCTGACTACCTGGTGATGGCGGCGTGGCTGGCTTACATGAAGTCGCGCCTTTTGTTGCCCGATCTCAGCGACGGCGATGAGCCTACCGGCGATGAAATGGCGGCGGCGCTGGCGTTCCAATTAAAACGTCTCGAGACGATGCAGGATGCTGGCAAGAAGCTCATGGAGCGCAGCCTGCTGGGCCGCGATTTCTTTGCCCGGGGCGCCCCCGAGGTTTTCCGTAGAACCTTTAATACGACCTACGAAGTTAGCTTGTTCGAGCTTCTTAAAGCCTACGGCGATCAATCCAACCGCGGCGAGGGTGGTGGGCCGCTTCATATTCAGGCCTTTGAGATTTATACTGTTGAGGATGCCTTGCAGCGCCTGCGGAAGCTTCTCGGGCCGGTACCCGATTGGCAGAACCTTTGGGCATTTTTGCCACCGGGGTTGCAAGATGGCTTGGTCTTGCGCTCGGCCGTGGCTTCGACATTTGCAGCGAGTTTGGAAATGGCACGCGAAGGCCAGGTCCGCTTGCAGCAAGCTGAAACCTTCGCGCCGATATTTCTGAAACCAAGTGCCAGGCCTGACAGTGCCGCCAATGATGACAGCGAAGCTGCTGAACCCACCAATCAGAGCGATGCGCCAAATCCGGAGACTGATCAAGAATGACCAAGATTGAACGCCAGCACCTGCGCCTTTTGGAAGCCATTTTGTTCGCCGCCGCCGAACCCTTGAGTGAGAAGCAATTGGCGGCACGGTTACCTGATGATGTCGATTTGAAAGGCATGCTTGATGCCTTGCGGTCCTATTACGAGGGCCGGGGCGTTGAATTAACCCGGCACGGCAAATCGTGGAGCTTCCGGACCGCCGACGATATCCGGCCGTTGCTGGAAAAGGAAATCGATGTGCCGCGTAAACCTTCGCGCGCGGCGATCGAAACGCTGGCAATTGTCGCGTATCATCAGCCATTGACCCGCGCTGAAATGGAAGAAATTCGTGGCGTCAGCCTTAGCAAAGGGACTTTGGACGTGCTCATGGAGGCGGGCTGGATCAAACCCGGCAAGCGCCGTGATACACCCGGTCGCCCGGCGACTTGGAAAACAACCGATGATTTTCTCGACCACTTCGGCCTAGAAGACGTCAGAGACCTGCCGGGTATTAAGGAACTCAAGGCGACGGGACTTTTGGAATCCGGCCCAGCGATCAATGCCTACCGGGTGCATGGCGGCGACTTGAGCGCGCCGTCGTCCGAATCCGAGCAGGTTGCGCTGCTGCCCGACGTGATTGGCGACGACGCGGAAACCGCCGCCGAGCCGCTCGATCCAGAGGGCCCCTGAGCTAAATTTCCATTGTGACTGACGCGGCCAATCGACGCATTGCCCCTGCCGGTCGATTCTGCCATTATCCGCGCTTCAACCCCATGAAAACAGGCGAGAAACCGGTATGGGAACATTCAGTATATGGCATTGGCTGGTCGTTTTGGCGGTCGTCCTCGTTTTATTCGGTGGCGGCGGCAAGATTTCCAGATTGATGGGCGACTTCGGTAAAGGTCTGAAATCCTTCAAAAA